>Ga0154002_1000399_pt1 | contig 12742 bp, 8 predicted proteins | sample TSNY086MetaG_FD_102276 | JGI IMG/M metagenome (GOLD analysis project Ga0154002, IMG submission 102276) | Attine ant fungus gardens microbial communities from New York, USA - TSNY086 MetaG | ecosystem: Host-associated > Fungi > Mycelium > Unclassified | place: USA: New York, Robert Cushman Murphy... | reverse complement strand
TAGTAGCACGTATCTTTTGTGACGCTATAGAGTCTGGCCGCCGCCCATGCTGCCGCCGCATAATACTGGGAAAGACTTGCCCCAGCCGTGTGCTCCAGCAAACGCGGCTCTTCCAGCCCCACCTGCCGGAACCGCTCATAGGCAAACATAAAGTCTTCCTTCGCCGCATCGATGCATTTCCATGCCAGTTCGGCATCCATATCCTTAAACGCCGCACCTGCACCTGCTTCTACTGCTGCAAAAACAAAATTTTCAAAGGAGCGGTTATGGACGTCGGCGATACAGTCATCCATATTGCCGATCAAGTTATCCGTCCATCTGCGGATCGCCGCATGGGAGGCCCGGTAACCGTCGCCAAAGCGCATCCGCAGGACAAAGTCCAGTCCCCAGTTGGCTTCCTCCATCATCCGGCGGTACAGCATCGGCTCCGCGTCCTTTACTTTGCCGGCCGAAGCAATCACGGCATCCAGAATCTCCGCCGTTTGCATGGTCTGCTGGGAAACGTCCGCAGCATCATGCCAGCCGCCGGCATAAACCAGCTGAACTCCATTGTGTTCGGCAATAATATCCTGATGACACGTTCCATGACCGCCCGGAACCGGATAGCCGCAGCGCTCACAAAAGAGGAAATTCGTTAATTTCCACAGCGAACTCGCCAAAATATCCATTCCGATAACGAACTGCTCGCTTAATGTATTGCCGAATCGAATTCTGTATTGGCCTTCTTTTTTTAGCCCGGAGAAATCCAAAACAGCAAAAGTTCCCAGATGATTGGAAATTTGTTCTATATTTCCACAATATTCCACACAACCGCCATCTGCATTTACAATTTCAAACTCCCCGGCCAAGGTGTTGGCAACTGCAATTTTTCTTCCATCGGTAAAGTATCCGGTGGAAGAAAATACCACCGTCTCGTTCTCACACCGCCAGCCGTGAACAACTTCCGGCTTTACTTCCTGAAGCTGAATATCACAGAGCTGAAACAACATATCATCACCGGTGCTTACTTCCTTGCCGTAGCGATGAATATTGAAGGATATCTCTTCGATCACATCATGGGCAATGGACTCGATCTCCCAGATACAGGTATTCCACTGATTATTTTTTAAATTAACCGCATGAAAACCTTCTCTTGAATAAGCGTCCGGTATCTTGGTTTCTCCGTTATTGACAAAGCCGACACGAACAATCGGATTGTGAAGGCCCGGGCATACCGGACGAATCTGAAACCAGATCCGGTTTTTTCCTTTCAGGTTCCTTCCTTTTACATTCAGTCTCGCTATGTAACTGCCAAAGGTTGCATACAGACCGCCGGCTGCATCATTCGCCCGGACCTCGCTCTCCGGCCAATGATCGGCCCGGGATTTTGTCTCAAGGCACAATATGCTGCCAGTCGGCGCTTCCGCCAAATCCAGGTGAGAGGGACTCTCCTCGATGTATGCCAGCCCCTCACCGTCAAAGCTCCAAGGTTCCAGACCTGCTCCATCCCATAACTGGACCGAACTGAGCACCGGCTTTTTTACATTGTGAGTCTCCATGCTTTTATCGTACTCCGGCTTCAGCGGATAATGTACGTACAATGATTCGATCAGATTTTTTTTAAATTGACTGTCCATTTTCGTCCCTCATATCATCATTTATAAATTTACACTTCAATTTCAAAGATCGCTTCCGTCTCTACCGGAATATTGCCCGGCAGTACATTCACGCCGATCGCCGAGCGGGCCGGCACATTTTCCTGGCCAAAAAGCTCCGCCAGCAGCTCGCTGCCTCCGTTGGCAACGGCCGGCTGTTCATAAAATGTATCCGCACTGGCCACAAAGGTAAGAATCTTGACAGCCCGTTTCACCTTGTTAAGATCCCCGATATTATCCTGTAAGACGGCCAACACATTCAGCATTGCATTTCTTGAAAACGCTTTTCCCTCTTCTGCCGTAAAATCATTTCCCAGTTTTCCGGAAATCGCCTCCGTTCCAATCACCGGTCCGCATCCGGAGATGTACACCAGCCCGTCCCCAAAACTCTGACTTGGTGAATATACCCCTCCTTTCGGCGGTGCCTGCGGCAATTCCAGATTGATTTCCTTTAGCTTGTCATATACATTCATGATTGAACCTCTTTCTACCTTTTTTTAATAACCTTCCTCTGGTATGATCCGTTAGGATGCCATCCGCGAAAACCTTTTTCCCTTCCATCAAGACCAGGTCCATACCGGTACTCTCTCTTCCCGCATGATCCACGAATTTCTCCGGATCAAATACCAGCACATCCGCCTTATAGCCTGCCCTTAGCAGTCCACGGTCGTTCAGCCCCATACGCTTCGCCGGCATAGCGGTCATCTTGTGGATCGCCGCTTCCATGGTCAGGACATTTCTCTTTAATACGTAATCATTTAAAAATCTGGCCGTCGTCCCCAGCAATCTTGGATGGGCATTCTTTTTGTCACCGCCATACAGCGAATCAGAAATCAGCATGGTGTACGGAAGACGTGCCACCGTATCCACATCCTGCTGCGACATGCTCAGTACAATAATCCCGACTTTCCCCCGCTCTTCCACAATCAACTCGGCAGCAAGATCCGACGGCGCCTCATATCCCAGCTTCTTTGCCAACGCGCCCATCGTCTGTCCCTGCATAAACCCATGTTTTTCCAGCGTGACCGAACTGATGATAATCCGGTCCCAGCCAATACTTTCCGACATATTGTCCCAGCCATCGTGAATCTTACCGAGTTCCTCCCGCAGCTTAAGTTTCCCCCTTGTTTCCGATAAGCTGGCGGCCAGGGTCTCAATCGAATCTTCCATAACCGTCGGCGGCAGCAGTGACTGCAGGGTTGTGGAACCGCCGTCATAAGGATAAAAATCTGCGGTGACATCCTGGCCGGCGGCCCGGGCCCTTTCGATCCGTTCCATTGCATCATATATCTTTTTGTTCCAGTTTTTGATCCCTGTGGATTTAAAATGACTGATATTCAATGGCACCCCGGCTCCGGCGGCAATCTCGATCACTTCCTCCACAGACTCTGTCAGACTGTCCCCTTCGCCGCGGATATGGGTACAAAGCACTCCGTTAAATTCGCCGGCCGCCTTTCCTATTTCCACCAGTTCTTCCCTGCTGGAATAGCACTCCGGCTGATACATGATTCCCATCGAAATACCAAATGCCCCCTGCTCCATCGCCTCTTTTACATACGCCTGTGCCTTTTGCAGTTCTGCCCCGGTATACGGCTTATTTCCAAACCCTTTTACGGCAACCTTAATGCTGTCTGTTCCTGCCAAAAAACCCAGATTGATCGGAAGCTTTGTCGTCTCCATGGCTTTGACATAGTCCTCATAGGTTGCCAAAACCATATTTTCCGGCATCGTTCCAATGACCGGCTCTAAGTAATTGTACAATTCCTGCCGCCATAAAGGCACGGTGGGCACCGGTGCAAGTCCGCAGTTTCCGACAAAGGCAGTCGTAATTCCCTGTGCCAGCTCAATGTTCCCAAAATCAGGATTCGTAAAGGGTGTGATGTCACAATGCCGGTGAATATCAATAAATCCAGGCGTCACTGCCTTGCCTTTTGCATCAATCACTTCCACTCGTTCCGCCGTACTGTCAATATCAGCCGCCACTTTGGCAATCGTTCCATCGTGTATGAGAATATCTCCCTGAAACGGCGCTTCACCGCTTCCGTCATAGATCAGTCCTCTTTTAATCAGAAGGTCCATCAATAATACCTCGCTCCTCTATGTCAGCATTCCTCTGGCATCTACTTTCTGCTTTCTAAGCATGCCGTTTTCCAAAATATAAACATCCGTCTGCATATTAACTGCCGTGCACACATGAACCGGAAGGAAAGACAGAACCTGACCGACATGAAGTCCCGTCTCGCCATTTAAGGTGGTAATGATCCCATGCTCTTCATTCATACGTGACAGCCGGAGATTGTCGTCCCCTTCGACCGCCGCATAGCCGGGATAATAGTAGGGCGGCTGGCCCGGCACTACATCCGTTGGAAAACACTTCGTCCCTCCATCCACCACGGCATACTCCGGATGCTGAGTGCTGACTACGGTTGCATAAAAGCGGACCGCAATCTGGCTGATGTCGGCAACCAGTTCCTTCGTCAGCATAAAATCGTTAAATATATAGGTTCCCGGGCGAATCTCATTGACCAGACCGGTTCTGGCAACCTGAACACCGGTTGGCGAAGAACCGGCGCTGATATCCCGGATCTTAACTCCGGCTTCTTCCAGCAGCTGAACCGCCGCCCGCATCATCCGCCCCTCTTCTTCGGCCGCCAGCAGATTATCCTCTGTAGGCTTGCCATCTAAAATCAGGCTCTTAAAGGTATAAATACCGGTGAGATTCAGATGCTTCATCTGTTTTACCGCAAGCGCCAGCCGGACCAGCCGGTCAAATGGCACTCCCGTACGTCCGGCGCCGGTATCGATCTCGATCCGGACCTCAAGCACCATCCCCTGCTCAAGGGCTGCCTGATTTAAGGCCTCCGCCCCTTCCAGACTGTCGATCGCCAGAATCAGCCGCTCCACCTGCCTTGCCAGCTTCAGCGCCCGCCTGATCCGAAATTCGCCAATCATGGGATAGGCGATGAAAATATCCCCGATACCGCCCGCAGCCATAATTTCGGCTTCACTTACCTTCGCACAGGTAATTCCGGCCGCTCCCGCTTTCATCTGCAGCTTGGCAAACAAAGGCATTTTATGCGTTTTAATATGCGGCCGCAGCCGGCATCCCGCCTGATCCGCCGCCGCCTGCATACGGCCGATATTCTCTTTTGCGATATCCATATCAATCACCAGACAAGGTGTTTCCAATTGCTGAATCTGCTCCTTGGTAAGCTTCATAGTTCGTCGCTCCTCTTCTTAAATGCAATAGCTGTCAGCCACGCTCCTGACAACCAGATTCTGTTTTAATGTTTCCGGGCTGATACTGTCCGGAAAATCCTTTTTACACACACTGACAACAACTCCTTCTTTTGACGTAATATCAAAAAAGTTATCCGAAAAGACCGTATCAAAGTCTTGGAAATACAGCTCTACATATTGGCAAAAACACGAAGACCTGACGCTTATCTCAAAGCTGTCTGGCAATTCCGCAATTTCAATGCTGTAGATTGGTTTTATAAAATCAAAATGCTTCGGCTTTACAAACAACACGGTTCGTTCCGTCAACAGTTGTCCGCCGTCATATAACCGAAATGCAGAAAATATCGCAGAGCCAAGCCTCTCATCCTCCGTCCACTCGGAAAAATCCGCTTCCCGGCATTTTTGCACCGACAGCGGAGGCACCAGGTATTCCGCTTGTTCTTCCCACAGCACATGGAATTCGTTATCCAGAAGCAGGACCTCCACGCTGCAGCTGCGCGCTTCCATTCCGTCATTGTGAATAAAGTACGAGATATGGGAGGACAACTCTTCTTCCTCACAGATCGATACGGTAAATGGCGCATAAAACCGGCGTGCCCCATAATGAAGGGCTTTCCAGCGGCCATAATAGTCGATGCCTGACCAGGACGCCACCGGCCAGCAGTCATTTAACTGCCAGTACAGAGAGCCCATACAGCGCCCTCTGTTTCTCCGCCATCGCTCCACCCCATACTGGATCGCCTTGAGCTGCAGAATCTGGGAGATATATGCCAACGCGTCCGTATCTTTAGGATAAAGAAAATAATCCGCCACATAGCTTAAGATCTTTCCATTTGCCGTGCCGTTTTTCTGGTGACTTTCCATAACTCTGCTGAAGATATTCCGGTCCTCCGGCAAAGTAAATGATGCGATGGTTTTACTGTGGGGAAACGACTGAAATCCATACTCCGAGCAGAAGCTGAAATCCCGGTATTCGGTAAACGGCCTGCCGGAATGCCATACCTCCCAGTAATGCTGATCGCCCCGGTGAACGGCATTGGGATCATCGAAGGAACCGCCTGACGACGGTGATGAGGACCAATAAAATGTACTGTCATCCCAGTCTCTGACCGCCCGGGGTAAAATATACTCAAAAATCTTTGTATAATCCGCCTTGTACCTGGGATGGTGTCCTTTCAGCCTGGCCCACTCATCCGCCCAGCCCCACTCCATCTCATTATTCCCGCACCACAGTGCCAGACAGGCATGATGCCTTAACCGGCGGACATTGTCTTTGGTTTCGGCGACAATATTTTCCTCAAAATGCTCATTTAAGGCATAGACATTGCACCCAAACATCAGATCCTGCCATATCAGAATTCCGGCCTCATCACACTGATCATAAAAATAATCATCCGGATAATAACCGCCGCCCCAGACTCTTAGACAGTTAAAGTTTGCCGCCGCACAGTCCTTTATTAAGCGGGCGGTTCTCTCCTTCGTGACTCTGCTTAGCAGATTGTCTTCCGGAATATAGTTGGCACCCATGGTAAATATTTTTATACCGTTGACGGTAATTGCAAACTCATTTCCATATTCATTTTTATCTGTGCTGACGGTAACGGTTCGCAGTCCGATACGGCAGCTGCAGCTGTCATACCGGTTCCCCTCTTCGTCCAGCAGCTCGATCACCACCTCATATAACAGTTGCTCCCCAAGACCGTTCGGCCACCACAGCAGCGGCGCTGTGACCAATTCTTCAAAATGGGATTCGTTTATGCTGTGAATGGAATTACCTATCCTGTTTCCGGTCGGATCGTTCAGTTTCAGTTCTGTAAACAGTAACCGCTTATCTGCACTTAGTTTCTTTGACTCAATTTGAAAATCCAAACGCACACTGCCGTTTTTTTCATGGTTCTGTCTGATACGGACATCCTCAATTCTTGCCACCGAAGAGTATTCCAGTCTGATATCACGAAAGATTCCCATATCCGGCAGCTGTGGACCCCAGTCCCAGCCAAACATATAATGGGCCTTGCGAAGTGCCGCATTTCCCCGGATACAGCCGGTCGATGCGTAGAAGATATCATTCCCGGCATCCTCCTTCCTGACAAAATTCAAAGGAGAGGAAAACCGGATCTGGATCTGATTATCTCCAGCCTGCAAAAAGTCCCTGACCGGAAAGCGATACTGCCTGTGCATATCATCCGTCGCCGCCACCAGGCAGCCGTTGATGCGGATGGCGGCGATCGTGTCAAGTCCCCCACAGACAAGCTCTGCGCGGTCATACTGCAGGTCCGCTGGGGAGACAGTAAAGCTTCTTTGATACGAATAATCATCTCCCATCCGTTCGCGGACAGCATACTCATTGCACCGCCAATATGGGTCTTCGATCAGTTTATTGTCAAGCATATCACTGATCAGCGTCCCTGGTACCTGGCCCTGATATTTGGGGCCGTCCGGCACTTGCTGCCACTGCCAGCTCCCGTTTAATGACTGTGTTTTATACATATGCATTCTCCTGACTGTCAGGCCTTTAAACCGCTTGTTGCAATCCCTTCCACAAAGTTCTTCTGAAAGACCGCAAACATCAGGATAACCGGCAGAACGAAGACCACCGCTGCCGCCATCAGTCTAGCCCAGTCTACCGAATACTCGCTCATATACTGCTTTAATCCTAATGACAGTGTATACATCTCGGGTTTTGTAATAAAGATCAAAGGATATAAATAATCACTCCAGGCATCTAAAAATGCATAGATACCGATGGTCGTCATAACCGGTTTACAAAGGGGCAGGGCAATTTTAAAGAAACGCTGAAATTCCGTAGCCCCATCGATCTTCGCCGCCTCCAGCAAACTGTTAGGGATTCCGGCAAAAAACTGTCTGGCAATTACAATATAGAAGGCTTTGCCGAAAAAGGTGGGCAGAATCAGCGGAATATAGGAATTCGTAAGCCCCAGCCGGGAGTAAATCTTATACATTGGTACCATGGTAACCGTGATCGGCACCATCATCGTCGCCATAACCAGGCCAGAGATAATGCCTGCCCCCTTCCAGTTGATCTTTGCCAGCGAATATGCCACCATCGGGGTAACCAGCATCTGTCCGCAAATCGAACAAACCGTGATAAACGCCGTATTGCCCATATATTTAAAATAAGGGATCGCTGCTAACGCCGCCGGATAATTCTCCGTCACCCACCTGCGGGGAAACAGCGTAACCGGAATTGTAAATGCATCACTGTTGGTTTTTAACGAAGTCAGCACCATTACCAGGAAGGGCGAAATAAAAATAATGGCTAATACAACAACCAAAGCTAAAAATAAAAAGCTGTTGATTCTTTTTTTCATCCTTATTCACCTCCTGCATTATCTGTAACTTTTTTCGTTATCCTGGTCATGATCACGGTCATCACGGCCACAACGATAAATAACAGCCATGCCATCGCCGATGCCTTCCCCATCTTCAGATAGGAAAATGCATTTTCAAAGATGTACAGCGGATACATCAGGATCGAATTTTCCGGACCGCCGGCGGCACCGCCGCCTTTTACCCCCGCATTGGCGGTAGTGATAATCGAAACCTGCTGGAAGTACTGGAATGCATTGATAATATTCAGGATCGCCTGATAGACAAGTACATGGGCGATACACGGTATCGTAATATAGATAAATCTGGAGATTTTTCCGGCTCCGTCAATCTCTGCGGATTCATAGTAACTTTTCGGTACCGACTGCAGGGCCGCCATGCAGACCAGCATCGTCGTACCGGTATTCCAGGTGCCCATCAGAACCAGGGCCCACTTGGTATACTTTGCATCCATAAGCCATGACGGTCCGTTGATGCCGAACCAGCCAAGCACGTTGTTGATATAGCCATAGGTCGGATCGAACATCCATATCCAGACCATGGTAGCCGCTACCATCGGAATCACGGAGGGCAGGAAAAATGCTGTTCTGACCAATCCCCGCCCTTTAAAATTCACACAGACGATACTGGCCAGAAGCAAGGCTACAAACAGATTGATCGGTGTTGATATAAATGCCATGAACAGCGTATTGCCTAAACTTTTAAAGACCAGCGGATCACGAAAAATATCTATAAAATTATCAAGTCCCACCCACACCGGGCTTGTTACCGCATTAAATTTTGTAAAGCTATAGTACAGCGAGCTGACCAGCGGATATACACTAAAAGCAAAAAAGCCGATAATCCACGGAGATGCAAAAAGCAGCCCGTTGATAAAATCCCGCTGTGGTTGATTCCATTTTCGTCGCTTCAATATGTTTCCTCCTGTCTAAGTTCATTTCCTGATTTAAAAAGGGGCGCTGCAAGGTGCAAATTACTGCCCGCAGCGCCCTGGTAAAGAACTTATTAACGTAAATTTTTACTCTGTTCAGCAAGGGATTTCAAGGCTTCTTCCGGTGTCTGTGATCCGGCGTATACGGTATCAAGTGTAGCATTAATCATAGAAATGTACTCATCGTAATCTGTCATTTCCGGATACTGGATGCCCTTTTCCTGCTTCAGGGCATCGATGAACTCGGCAAATCCAGGAACGGCAATAATCTCCGGATCGTCATATAAAGCCTTGACTGCCGGAAGATTTCCGGTACCTAAGTCGATGATCTTTGCTCCTTCCTCACTGCAAAGCCATTTTGTAAAGTCCCATGCGCCCTCTTTATTTTTAGACATTAACGGAACTGCCACAGAGTCGGTCTCATAGCGGCTGGTTCCTCTAAGTTCAGGATTTGCTGCTGTTCCCGGAATCAGAGTAATGCCATAATTAACTGTTGAATCAAAGTTTTTCATCATCGTCGGCAGCCAGGAGCCGTCAAGCCGGAACAGCTGTTTTCCCTGGAAGAACATATCCTGCTCCGTATAGCGGTTGGTGTTTGCCGTACCGATAAAGCCGTCCAATGCTTTTCCGCCAAACTCATTTCTGAATTTCACATTCATCTCCAGGCTGGCTAAGATTCCCGGATCCAGCGGTGTGATCTCTGAATTCTCGTTCCACCATCTGCCGCCAAAGCCATAGATCAGTTCTTGTCTGGCCGAAGCATATGGGAATAACGGGTATCCTAATACCTCAATATTACCGCTTGCGTCAACCTGGGTAACTGCCACTGCCATCTCATACATCTCTTCCATTGTCTCCGGCGGAGCGGAATAGCCGGCCGCCTCTAACAGATCCTTGTTATAAAACATCTGAATGGTATAAGCATCCAGCGGCAGCGCATAAATATCACCCTCAATGGTATTGGCAGCAACTGCCTGCTCGGAATAAATGGAAGCATCAAATGCATCCTGATCTGCGTATGACTGCAGACTTTCTAAAAGACCGTTCTTCTGATACTGCATCACGGTCTGGTTACTTAACTTAATCACATCAGGAGCTTCATTGCTGCTCATTGCAACAATCAGCTTCTGGTTGTCGGTGACACTGAGCCCCTCAACCTTGTATTTGCTTTGAGATGCATTGTACTGACTGATTGCCTCCTCATATACAAGTGCTTCGTCACCGGTGTTGTTGTACCAAAAGGTGATTACGGCTGCCTCTGCCGGTGCAGCTGTCTCTCCTCCCGCTGCCGGTGCTGCCGTTGTCGCAGCCGTGTTGGTCGAACCGCCGCCACAGCCTGTCACAGCCAGCGCTGCCAAACTGGCGGCCATCATAATACTAATTACTTTTTTCATAAACTACCTCCTTCATTAAAATTAGAACTTTATTGACGTTAAACAATTTGTTTAATCACTTTCAACATATTGTTTATCATGTATCAAATATATACCAATTCACTCGTGTTTGTCAACAATTAAATGCAAACTTTTTTAATTATTTTGTTCATTATTTTGTTCTTATATTCATCTTCTCAACTTTTCTTTGATTCCTCTCAAAAAAATATCAACAAATATTCAGTAAACACTGGACTTTGCTCTCTGTATCAATTATACTTATAATGCATATTTGTTGAAAGGATAAATCATAGTATGGGATATGTTACTGATAATCTGAATTTACTGTCTGACATTGCGAAATGTATCGCAATGCAGTTCGGAGAAAACTGCGAAGTTGTTTTACACGATCTGACTTTACCCTATGACAAAACAATCGTCGCCATATGGAACGGTCATGTAACCGCGAGAAAAGTCGGAGACGGCGGCACGAATGCCGGTTTGGAAATTCTAAAAGGCTCGGCGGCGCCTGATGATCAATACAGCTATATCAATACCACCCCGACCGGGCGGATTCTGCGCTCTTCCAGCAAATATTTCCGGGATGAGTACGGCAAAGTCAACGGTAGTTTATGTATTAATTTAGACATCACCGATATGATCAAAGGAGAATCTGCATTGCGGACTTTCACAAGCTCCACCCCTTCTTCCTTTATCCGTACACCGGAACTGTTCGTCGGAAATATTGACGAGCTGCTTGAACTCATGATGACAGAGGCCGTAAACGTAACCGGAAAACCCGTAGAAAATCTGACCAAAGAAGAGAAAGTCGCTATCGTTCACAGCTTAGACAGCAAAGGGTTTTTTTTGATTAAAAAAGCGGCCGAAAAACTGGCCGAGTTCTTAGGCTTGTCCAGATACAGTATTTATAATTATCTGAATGAAAGCGTCAATTAGCATTTAAAAGAATCGGGGGCGGCCCCGATTCTTTCCATTTCCCTTATTACGGTCCGATTACCACAAATAAACGCTTTCTTCTCTTAACCGGAAGATTGCTTCCATGAAAAAGTAATCTCCGTATATAATACAGAATTCATGTTCCTGATCATGATATGCGGCAGTACATTTTTGCAGAAAACAGTCACTGTCTTTTGAAAAGTCACAATGATTCTCATAAAGTGCCTTCAGCATCTTCATCGCCGCCTGATTATAAATATCCTGCTCCAGCTCATCTACCGCCTCCGCCAAAGCCAGAAGACCGCAGGATGCAATTGCCGCTGCCGTGTCATCATACCAGAACGGCGTTTTCGGCTGTCTGAAATCCACCGTAATTAATCCGTCTTCCGGAATATTCGCGATAAAATAATGGGCGATCCGCTTTGCCGTATCTAAATACCGTACTTCACCGGTATGTATAAAGCTCATCATAAAGCCATACAAGCCCCATGCCTGTCCTCTCGTCCAGCAAGAACCCTGAGCATACCCCTGGCCGCCGTAATCCCGTTCCATCTCACCGGTTTCCGGGTTAAACTGCACAATGTGACGCACCGAACCGTCTTTCCTCACAAAATGCTCCATCAGGGTATCGGCGTGCATCATGGCAATATGCTTAAAACGGGGATCCCTGGTTTCTTTGCTGGCCCAATAGAGCAGCGGAATATTCATCATAGAATCGATTATGGCCCAGCCCCGGTGGTCCTGGGCATTCTCCCCCTGCGGCGCATCATTCCAGGCACGGATGAATTTACCCACCGGATTAAAACGGCCGGCCAGCAGATTCGCGGCGTGAAGTCCAACACGGCGCCCTTCTAAGCTGCCGGTGAGCTTATAATCGGCAACACAGGTCAGCAGAAACATAAAACCAACATCATGATGAAGACCGTAAAAATCCTCAAAACACACATTCAGTTTCGCTTCACTGTTTCGTGCTATTTCAGCATAGCGCTCACATTTGGACTGATGGTACATCTGCCATAGCATACCGCCCCAAAAACCGTTTGTCCACCAGTTAATCCCATCATCCATACTAAAGTTCCCGGCTTCATCACTTCTGTCATCATGCGTGCCCGCCACTGTCGTATAAGGAATTTTGTCTTTGGACTTTTCACTTAGCCAACTCATTTTCTCAGTCATCTTTTTTTCAGCTTCACTAACCCATTCTGCATTTTTCATACTAAACAGCATCGTCATCTCCACTCCATTTTCCTTTTTTA
>Ga0154002_1000398_pt1 | contig 12801 bp, 13 predicted proteins | sample TSNY086MetaG_FD_102276 | JGI IMG/M metagenome (GOLD analysis project Ga0154002, IMG submission 102276) | Attine ant fungus gardens microbial communities from New York, USA - TSNY086 MetaG | ecosystem: Host-associated > Fungi > Mycelium > Unclassified | place: USA: New York, Robert Cushman Murphy... | reverse complement strand
TTCCATACCGTCATAGGCAAATGAAATATTATCAAGTTCCTTCTCTAATTCACTGTAATAACCATATGATTTCCCCCACATTTCATCAATATGTGTAACTACAATTTTTTTAATTCTGTAATATTTTTTAATTTCGGCAATCTCGTCTAAAGTAAATATTTCATCTTTAAACGGTGCGTCTTTTAGTCTGGTTCCATCATTTAATATGCCGTCATCGGAAACTAAACCTATTATTAAAATATCTGCGTCAAAGTACATATCATTATGAGTAAATGGCTTGGGATTACAGCAGGCATATATGACTTTTTTCTCATTCTCCTTGATAACATAGAAAGTTATATTCCTGTTCGGGTTGTTGTTAATCAAATCAATGTCAAAATTATTTATCTCTATATGCGAAGTTTCATTAACAGAAATACAACGCAGAACATCCCCGTAATACTTAAGACAATCAAGATTCGTTCGGTTTATATCTTCAATTACTTCGGGAAGTGCATAAAAGCCAATTGGCGTATTTTCCCCTGTGATAAAGTCATAGCCGATTTTTTCGACGATTCTGATACCTTTAACATGGTCTGGGTCGTGGTGAGAAATGGATAGGTGTTTTACTTCCGATATTTTTTGTCTGTTGCATGCTACCGCAATATCTTCAGGTGTGTCAATCAACATTTTTATATCATCAATAAATAGACTGGGTCCTAATCGTTCATATCTTCCGCCTTTTTCCCTAGCTTCTTCACATATTTTGCATTTACAAAATGAACTTGGAATAATTGACATACCACCACTACCAATAATTTTTAATTTCACAGTTATCACACCACCTTATTGAAATGTCAGATTATATAAACAGCTTTCAAGCACCATATCCGTTTGCAACTACAGACTTCACTCCATCATCGAAAATCTCAAACACCTCATATGAAATGCCTTCATAATACTGCCATGAACTTACAAGTTCAATCTTCCCATCTCCATTTAAGTCAGCAAATCCCACTATTGGAAATATATACCTTATCCTTCGATTAAGTCCGTCAGGGTCAGTTTCTTCCAGATGAACATCACACCGTAAAACATAATTTTCCACACTGCCATTAACAATTTTTCTTAGTACCAAAATCGAAAAACAACCTTTTCGTTCGTCAAACGGCCAATCATTGTTGTTGGTCTTTTTATTTTCTGCGTAAAGTACGACTTCATCTATACCATCACCTTCAAAATCTATTCTGTAGTTTTGAAGTATTTCGATATCAGCATCATATAAGTTACACTCTTCTAACAAACCATTTATAATTGCTTTGTATGTGTCATCGTTTCCTGTTTGGGTAACCGGCTTTCTTGGCAGTCCGTCCCACATACCGTTCATTGCGATAACAGGACCATCTGCAAAATCATGATCTAAATCTACAAATTCTGCATAAGGGCCATGCCACTGATCGGTTTCCGGAACGACTTTGGCACCTTTTGCTTCGCCGATATATGCGTTTAAACCATAAAGTTTGTAGATCTCTTCTCCTGTTAGTTCTTGTGCAAATTCATTTGCACAGAACCATTTGCCTCCGTAGCTTCCACCAATCAAAATACCGCCCACTACAACGGGATGAAATTGAGATATTCCGTCTTGTATTAGCGATTTTTCGAAAATAGAATCATATCTCCTGCTTTCTTCCCAACTTTCAGTTTCATCAGAATCGGTTTCAGAGAATATGATGTCTCTCTTTTTTTCTTTGTCTGGATATATATCACTAAACAAAATATCTATGGACTCTCGTTTGGCAAAATTGTTATCATCATTGCTCGAACAAGATGTAATCATTAACAGACTATAAATGAAACACGTAAAGCATGCAAATACTCGCAGTATACTTTTCATGATAATCTCCTGAAAATTCTCCTCTGTGCTTTTCATAGAACTCGTAAAAATATCTCAATTGTAAATCTTTGCATTTAATGTTCCAAGCAAAAACGGTCTGGTTCGCCGGTGAAAGAGACTTCTGGCTCATCTAACAATCAGAATCCCACTTTTCTAAGTTCATCCATCATTGCCGGCCGCCGGTAATAACATGCACGCCATTCCGCCGCTATACTCGCTGCCATTTCATGTCCACCGGGATAAGCTTTTATTTTCTTTAGATATTTCATCAGATATTGATATCCTTTTCGATCTGAGACAATATCCGCCTGTTTCCTTATATAAGCAATATAGGCCTCCCTCATCTGTTCCGGAAATTTCTGCTTCAGCACTTTTTCATTCTCCAGTGTTTGCTACTCTAAAAAACGCATTTCTCTGCTGGCCGTTCCGCAGTATAGGGAATATCTGATTTTTCAAAGGCGTAATTCTCATGGTCAATATGTTTGAAGTTCAGAATGTGCGCTAATTCGCATCCGAGCGTTGTCTTGCCGCTTCTGTTTTCTCCAAATATTATAATACCATATGGTTTTCTCATAGTGTCACCTTGCCTTTCAGAGCCTCACGAAAGAATGTAACAAAACCCGAATGATCAAAAATATCGTCCTGCGTGTTTTTGTCATAGTAGTACTCACCGCTACTAAGATTGACAGACAGGCAATCAAGGGGAAAACCATCAACGCGCTTCTCATGCGGTTTATCGACGAGCAAAAACCTTCGCCCCCATATATCCGACTCGTTGCGTGTATAAATTTCCAAATCACTCATGACAAAACAAATCGCGTTGCGGTACTGCGCTGTAAGCTTACCGCCATACTGCCGCGCCAAATCAGAGTAGTAAGCTGTCATTTCAGCATCGTTTAAGTTCTTGCCGTTCACACGCCGGACGTATACACCCGGTTGAAGCCTGGGCGGCACTTCTTCGATATAGAGTCCACTATCTGCTGAAAACACAGGCTTTCCGAGAGCAGTATAGAACGCCTTAGCCTTGATAACGGCGTTTTCAAGCGGATCGTTACCGCTCTCGTTAATATCCGGTAGATTAACACCAAGCTCTTTTATACCGATTATCTCAACGTCGAGCGACGACAATAAACTTCGCATATGCTGAACTTTGGCGGAATTACCTGTTCCGTATATTAGTTGCATAACACATTTTCCTCCAGCCACTTCGCCACGCTGTCCGCAATCGACGCAGTATACTCGCTAATTGTCTTATCACAGCGCAATAAAGTGTTATCAATGTCAGTTGCTATAAGTTTTATGTTCACTCGCTAACGGCACCGTTCACTTTCCCATTATCGCAAAAGATTGAACGCGCCGAGGCGTGATTCCCCTCAATTCGGCGGCGTCTTTTGCAGTCATCCATTCAGATTCCAGCCCCATAACGCAATTCTCCTGAATATCTTGATACTGAGAAATTGTAAATTCACGCTACTCTGCCTGTTCACTAAAACGTTATAGGACAAACCCCACCCCACAATGACATTCTATGAGTCCTTAATCCATGCTGCGCTCCCAGTTTATATGCATCTGCGGTAAAAAATTCCTTGCTTTATAATCCTTATGATTCGTAATTGAATTTTTCTTAATCAGGCTTTTCTGTACAATGACATTCGCTGGAAGTACAGGTACAGCTCGGATTATATCCACTTGCACATTCTTCTGTACATGTACACTCCCATCTTTTTAATTTTGGGAAAAAGCTATACATGAAATCACGAGCTTCTTCTTCCGTCTTATTCTGTTCCTTTAACATTCCAGACTCTTTCATGTGCTTTACGCTTACTTCAATCATTTCATCCATTGAACAATTGGAAGTAAAAGTTCCATCTTTATAACAATAAATACAATATTCTTCATTCTTGCTGTTATCACTATTGCTTCCAAGAACTTCCGTTGAATCAAGTGGCATACCACAGCTTTCACAATATCTAATTTCACTCATATCAACAATCTCCTATAAGTTTATTTTATCGCACTAAGGCTTCTTTCATTATAGCAAAGGAGCTGGCTAAAACATAGTCTTAAAATTATATTCACAAGTATTTTTTTCTGCAACCAACTTCATCTTATACCCTAACTTCCCAAAAACCGGGCTTTTAATGGTATAAATAATTTATTCCTCCACCAGCTTTCGCTATTCTGTGCATGGCAGGAGGAGGAACAACTGATGAATCAGACAGGAAGCAGCCTGATGCAGTATATACCACTTTTTCTGTACAGGTTTCGCTGGGGGGAAATTGAAAACAGCTATTATGAACAGAAAACATTCTGGTCATTGTGCAATTACATGGTCCGTAGCCGGAAGGGCATAGAAATGATGATAAACTTAATCAATGTGGCTTACTGTGCCATGAAATTACTGCCAATAAAAGAAGCGACATTTTATAAATACCGCAGTTATAGCGTACAGGAGTTCCGGTTTGTATTGAGTGAGCAAATTCGGGAACAGGTAAATTCGAACTAGATTTTATTATCATCCCACAATCTGTTACAAAATCAAGATTCCGGGTAAAATTCTTCATTTTCCTCAACTGTAAAATAAGTTGTACATAAGATCTCATATTGTTTTGGAGCGAAAGCCTTTAGCCACATCACATCTATCATTTGGCATATGAAATCCATCATCTGAACATTCGCAAATGTAAAAGCAGCAATTTCCCGAAAAATTGATCCCGCATGCAGCTTATATTGTTGTCTGAGGTATTGATGCGTTGGTTTTTCCAGATGTTCTTCAATGTGATGGAATAACTCATGCAGCAAAATCGCTCGTCTTATTTCTTCCTCATTACCGCAAATATTTGCTTCCGACCCCGTTTGTAAAAGCATCGCCGCAAACGATGCATTGTAATAAATGATCTTTTCTGACGGCAGGTAAAAGCCTTTTTCCCCCACCTTGAATAAATTCGGCTGTAAGAAAGTCCGGATATCTGCTACGCCATATTTTCGAAATTGATCTTCAAACATACCCTCTTGCTCAATAGGATATTTTTCGGCCGTCACACTTCCATATCGCACAGCTTCATCATACATTTTGTGAAGAACGTCCCGGGGTATTCGCGCATAAACCGGCTGGTTCAACCACAGACAGTAATCCAGTAAACGCAAATTGACTTTTTCCTTTTTCCAACACACTGTTATAACCACCTTTTTCCTGGAATGGCTCCCCGCTTCACCAGTATTTTTTGCAACTCATCAATATCTGCCTGGTCAACTTTACAATTATTTTTAGATGAAAGCGCAGCTGCCATGCCGGCAGCTTCTCCCAATGCCATGGCAGTGACAGAAATGCGTGCTGAAGCCAAAGCTTCATGCGTTGCAGAAATACAACGTCCGGTAACCAGCAAATTATGAAACTCCAAAGGAACCATGACACCATATGGGATATCATAACAACATACTTTTTCTTTACGTATCCAGTTCAATTCGTTACCAACAGGATCATGTATATCAACAGGAAAAGCGCACATAGCCACACTATCTTTTTGTTCCATATTATTCAACACATGCTTCAAGGTAAGCGTCTCCCGCCCTTTTATCCGACGGCTTTCTCTTATGCCTGTCTGCGCCGCAAAAGCTGAAAGATAGCAATTTACAAACCCCGGAACATATTTACGCAAGAACAGCAGTGTCTCTTCTGCCTGTTTGTGAGCCTCTAATTCCGCAGCAGTCAAATCCTTCGCATTAACGCTTGAGAGATATGAAATGCGTGTCATATTCACAACCACCTCATTCGGACGCATTCCCTGAAAAAGCAGCACCCGATCACGTGGTAATGAAAAATCTCCGTTATTTTTCGCTTGCTCCACAAGACTAAAAAAACCTGAAACTGCCAGATATTGTTCAAGATCGCATGCTCTGTTCAAAATAAACTGTTCCGGATTTTTCCGCACATATTTCACTATTTGTGGTATATCTACTCCTCCCACCGAAAACATCAGTGTCATCGGCTGAGGCATCCCGTCCTTGATACGACCCATTATAAAATCCGCTTGGCACATTGCCGCCAAGTCTCCGTCTCCGGTAGCATCGATATAATTTTTAGCGGTATAGGTTTCTTTTCCGCTCTTATTCACTACAGTCACACTTTTAATTTGCCCGTTTTCATATTTAGTCGATTCCAGCATTGTATATAATAAGACCGAGATGCCCTTCTCTTCTCTAAGCAGATCAAAATATACCAGCTTCAGCATTTCTGTATCTACAGGAGTAATAGTGGAAACCATGCCGATGGGATCAGGAATATGTCCCAAAGTAGCATCCCGCGCGGCCAAACGATCTATAACCTCCTGCGCAAAACCTTTTACCACCTGATGTTCGCCGGCGTGAAAAGTCATCAGCGGACAGACCATCCCCATGGTATTCATGCCTCCCGGACATCCATTTTTTTCAATTAGTAACACGCTGGCACCTTCCCTGGCCGCTGCGACAGCGGATGCCATTCCACTTGGACCGGCGCCGACCACCAATACATCGTATATTTTTTTCACAATATCTCCTCTGCTTCTTTATATAATGGCTCCAAAACACGTATTTCCAGTTCAAAGGTTCTTGGCCAGCACAAAGTTGCGGTAAATCGTGGAATTCGACTCCCGAATAATCTTGCAATCAATGGTTTATTCATAGCAAAGCTTTCATCTAATATCCGCTGGGCGGTATCGGTGTCGGTAAATCCCCACATATCCAATCCGGCATCCAATATCCTTTTTTCTGCTTCCTGACGCACCGTGCTTTGGTAGATCAGATCATCCAGTATCCGCTCTGTAGTGAACCGCTGATTCGCTGCATTATTCTCTCCTCCTGATGCTGCAATCTGTCCCATAATCGTCCCCAGTGAATTACTGGCCGTATTCCATGACGCATAGCCATACAATTTGGTTAACGGCATCATTTGTGCCAGACACTGCATAAATGCTGGGTCACCGCCATTCGCATATGCCAAATCCAGCAAAAAGCAGCGATAACCGTCATGAGCAAACGCAACAATTTTCTCAGCCATCCTGCTGCGCTGCTGGGATGTGAAGTCCTCTATGCAGATACGTTTCGGGCAATAGTCCCCTTGTGTATTCGCCGGTGGAAGAATAAACAGGCAATCCTTGGCATTCTCTTGCTTGACAATATTCATAGCGCGCATGTGCCCGGCAAGATTTTGTACAAAAGGGCGATCCTCATACCTTGCTATGAAACCGGTGTTATCATGTAACCAGATAACCTGGATCTTCAAAGGGTGTTTGGGCAGCGCCGCTGTCAATACCTGTTCCATACCAGCCTCATCCGTGCCGTTGTGCAGAAATACCTTGTGCTCTTGTTTAAGCTTGGTAATGGCTGTTTCCAGCTCTTTTTGCTCCAGCTGTTGTATGCCGCGTTGGGAACAATCCTCTTGCAGAATCAAAAGTTGTTCAAAAATATTTTCATGTGCCAACTCAAGACAAGCCCTGTTGATTTTTTGGTTTCGTCTACGCGCAACAAGATACTGTTCCAGCACTCCTTTCGGAATTTGTGCCTGTATCTTTTTCAGTTTGGCTGAATATGCTGACTTATGTATATCCTCACACACTGCCTCTTCATATTTTAGTCTGGAAAACTCTGATACCTGCTTCCACCATCTCCAGCTTTCCTCATTTACTGCGCTTATCGTGGTACGCATCAGAATATTATTCGCGAAAATTTTAAGGTTTGGATAAGCTTTCTTGATGATACGCAGCTGTTCCAACGCACACAAGCACTCCTCTAAACTGCGCATATTTTGTCGTGATGCGATTAAGCCACCATATAAAAGCTGTTCTATTGAAATCACGACCGCATCACACTGTACACAAGCTTTTGCAAGCCAGTCAGCAACCTCTTTCTGCTTAGAGGGCTGCTTGAAATATCCTAACAGTGATCTGGGCGGCGAAATAAGCTCAATTCCATGAATCGCTGCTAATTGTTGCGGTAAAACACTGGTGCAAGGTCTGGAGTCAATAGGTAGTAAACATATTTTCAAATCACTACCTCCTCTCTCTTGATTGCTCACTATATCAGCATTTACAAAGCATCTATAACCGCTCGAAACTGTGCAACGGTCTTTCCGATACTTTGGGCATCTTTTCCCGTTACCACCGCACCCAGCATCAGTCCTGCAACACCGCATTGCCGCAACACAGACACGTCATCAGGAACTATCTTGTGCTGCGTTGGAATAATCACCGGCAGGCCAGTATGCTTACAAATAGTGTGATATTGAATGATATCCATTGCCGAAAGTGGCTGTCCATAGCTTTCCGGACACATCACAGATGCTTCTAATACGTCTGCGCCAATATGTTCACATGCTGCCACCTGATGCAATGTATAATCCGAAGATAGCGCAAGCATCTTGCATATGGTTTTATTCTGCAGAATGATTGCAGGCATGTGGTCTGCATATAGAGAGATAAACGAAAAACCCGCCTGAACCGCCGCCTGATAGTCCCGCAGCGCCGAATGAAGGTCACCTCCTACAACCAAACCGCATGGTCCTTTCGCCTCTGCAAGAATCTGTCGCAATACAGGCTCTTCTTCCGCAAAGCTTTTAAAAACCGTTTTACTTGCGCGGTGTTCCACATTAATATGTATCTTAACAACATCCGCACCATTTTCCCATGCCGCGCGCGCAAGCGATAAATCATTTGCCGGCAGACTCATAATCAACGCTATTTTCTTTTTCTTTAATAATTCCAGATATGCATTTTCCACAGTATTCCTTCACCTCCACTCTTTCATTTTGCTTCACCCGCGCTTGACCGTCTTCGGTATCATCCTTTACGCGGATGAGCCAACACTACCACTGGTTCATTTTTATCAATACCTTCCAGTTCCACCGCAGTCAAAGCTTTCAATTGCGCCAAATCCAGAATGGACGAATAGTCCGCTATACGGCTTCTATACAGTATGAAGACCTCCGGCAGAATCATACCGACATCGCTGTATGCCGCCTTATTTTCCACAAACTCTATAATATCCTGCTGCGCTGACCCGCCATTTATGCATTTAACCGTACCACCGGTACATTGCAATTTCACCACGCCAAAATCATCCAGCACGCGATAGCAAAGTTCTTTTTTGCGCATCAGGCCAAAAAAACTTTTTTCTTCCTTAGCGTGGCTGAAAACGGAAAGTCCTTGTGTCTTAGCCCCCAATACAATTTGATCGGAGTTTACTTTAAATGCCGCTGCCGCTTTTTTAGCAACATCCTCGGCTGAAAGCGGTTTTAGATCTGCCACATTTTTATCCATTGGAAGAGCTCCCGTCACAATAGCACGCAGGATATTTTCACTGGCGTCCACTTCTACCAATACTTCTATTGTATTCGAATCTGCTCCCATAGCTTCCATACGATCGACTGCTTCTCTGCGGATTGAAATAATATCCTTTTGTCCCGGCTCCACCACAGTGCGCTCTACCGTATCCCGCAGCATCGCAAGAGCAGCCCCGATTGCGGAAATAACCTCAGCCTTTTCAATGATCAGATAGTGCATATGCATCTTCTCGCTCAGCCACGGTACCACTACAGTGCATCCGCCGCCTCCGCCTACCAGTGAAACAATCTCCTTATCAAGATTATATTCTTCCAGCAGCGTTTCCACCACCGGACGTACCTTGCCGATCGCCTTGTCTAAGATCTGTTGCGCCAACTGCAGCCCATCAAGTCCCAACTGTACACCAAGCTCATCAAAGACTCTGCATATCGCTTCACGATTCCCAAAAGCATAATCACCTTCTTTCGTCATACCAACTGCAATGGATGCGTCCGTCAGTGTTACAGCAAACCTCTTTCCGGCACCGTTAACAACCACAAGGTAATCTTCCGGATCTGAAGGCATTGGCCGCACAAATATCGCACGTAGCTCCTTCAATTCTTCTGCGGGGCTGAAAGCCAGATATGGAAGACCCGCAATATGAGCACTGCGAGGTCCCACCTCGCTGATCTTATTCTGCCGCACATGTACCATGGAACCGCCGCCAATACCGACGGTACGTGAATCCAAGGTCTTCAAATATGTTAAATGACCGCCTACGCTTGCGCTTTTGATCATAGCTTTTCCATTTTTAATTGCAGAGATGTCTGTACTAGTGCCACCCACTTCCAAAAAAATACCATCTGAAATTTTTGCAAACATTAAAGCTGCTGCTATACCGGCCGATGGACCCGAAAGCATTGTCAAAATCGGCCGCTGCTTCATCTGCTGCAAATCCATCACACCACCGTCACTACGCATAACCATCAGCGGAGCTGTAATACCGCTCTCTTTGATACTGGCATCTGTAAGAAGCGCCGTTGCGGTCATTTTGGGCAAGATACTCGCATTGACAACCGCCGTACGCGTACGTACCTTCAATCCATACAACTGTGAGATTTCATGGCTGGCGGTGACCGGCAGTTCATATTCTGCGGCTATTTCCAGTACGGATTGTTCATTACGTACATCATCTACACCAAAGGCTTCGCTTGCTACAAGCACCTCGCAGCCATCTGCCTTTAGAGTTGATATGGCTTTGCGTATCATTTCCGGTCCAAATTTTTTTTGACCCGTATGTAGATAAATGTGTGATGTATCTAAATATTTGCCCAGACTAAGCTCAAGACGGCTGATGTGCGTATCGGCTTTCGCTTTCACCGACCCTATGCCGTTGCCCATACCCACGATGCCCACCTTTGCTACATCGCCTTCCAACAAGGCATTGGTAGCCTGTGTGGTACTATGAGCCACAAAACATACATCCTCCGGTGTTGCCCCTGTTTCCGCCATCACTTTCCTGAACACACAAATGATACCCTCAGCAATAGAATCCTTTGCCATATGAGTGGTCGGTGTTACCGCATGTGCCACTACCTTGTTATCTGGAACAGATATAGCTACCGCATGAGTAAACGTACCTCCCACATCAATGCCAATTCGTATTTTATTTTTGCTCATTGATAGTTCTCCTTTACCTGTATCATCAGAACTGTCAGAAATACATTATGGCTCCCACGATCAAACCTATAACCGCACCAATCCATACATATGGTAATGTTTTACGCAAGATATCATTTACATCTGAATGGGTGTAAGCAGCTGTCCAAACGTTTCCGGTATTGGTAGGATCACAAACTCCCTGTAATTGACCGGTAGACATCAGTGCTGACATCAATGCTAAACCGGATATCTTTCCGGTGGATAACATCACGGCACCAATTCCAAGACCAAGTCCCCACACATTCAACGGTCCGCGATATAATGCCAGCGGTGCCAATACAGAAAAAAAGATTACAAACATGATTCCGGTAGCAGGAAGAATCGAGGCGATCTGCGGTCCAATATGCGCAGTGACCCGTGAATCCATAACCACTGTCAGCAGCATGCCTATGCCAATCAACAGAAAAATCGCACCGGCAGTATCTGATATGCCTTGTGTCACTGATTTCGCAAGATCTCTAAGGGAATGCCTGTTGACTGTTGTCAGTACACCATAGAGAATGGCCACCACAAAACCGGTAATAATATCGGTTTCCAATCCCATAACCATAACAAGAGGCACGAAGGGTGTAAGCATGGCTAAAAAATTCACTTTGCGTTCGAACTCCTCGGGGGGTATTGTTTCTATGATTGGAGGAGCCGTCCAACTGATTTTCTTTTTTGAAAACAGTTTGCCTCCAAACTTAACCTCTGCAACAACAAAGATAAATCCCACAATCATAAAGATAGCACCCAAAGGCCAGGCATATGCGCGTATTCCCTTAGTTGTAAGCCCCATACCATCTATATACAAACCCCAGTTTGTAAGGTTGAAGATGCCGCCAATACTGGATGCCATAATAAGAATGCATCCTGACGTCAAAGAACTAATCCCCACAGAAGCCATGATAGGCAATACAATGCTGCCAATCATAATCATTGAGCCAAGACCACCCAGAGTGGTAAACAGCAGACTTAGAACGACCATAAACACCAGACCCAATACCAGCGGGCGGTCTCCTGACAGTTCAGAAACCTTACGTACAATAGCTTGCGCTATACCGGTCGTCTTGACATATTGCGCAAGGATAGCACCAAAAATCATCATCATCATAGACGAGGCCAAACGAACCGGTCCATTTACAAACATCAGGGTAAGAATACCAGACTCTCCTGCCTCCGTATCGGTAAAGGGAATACCAGATACCAATGCAAACAAAAAAGCCATTAACGGGAGCGCAAACATTGCCGATAGTTTCTTCGTGTACATCATTACGCATAGAACGGCAAAAATAATTGCAATTAAAACAGTTGTCATTATTTGTTTCTCCTTTTTGATTTTCTATTTTACAGCTCAAAGCATAAAGTAAATGGATTGAAACCATTCCTTTTGTGCGACTGCTGCCATCCCCTTTTCCATAAAAATATTTTCTTCCGGACAGCAAATCACTCGGCTGGTACAGCAATTAGACACCTGTACCCATGTTTCTTTATACTCCGGCGTAAGATACCCAATACAAATAGCTGCAATGTCAAAAAAAGATATTAGAGAACTCAGATTTTCCGGTGAAGGGTCTATATTTTGCATTTGCCCTGTGTAATTATACCGCCCTCTGCAAATCTTCTTATCCAATATAAGTGCAGCTTTTTCTTTTGATGATTCATAAAAGCACATATAATTCTGTAACCCATATGCGCTGCCGAAAATCCCTTCTCGTACGGCTGCACCATTAACACGGTGATCAATATACGTAAAAATATGAAACTGCCTTTCTATCACTTCCTTTAAATGAACATTATGCCAGTCATAATACTCGCTCTTTACAACAATCTGCTCTTTGGAATCAATCTGCCCATCCAGACCAATGCCGATACCTAAAACACCCGGATATGCAGCAAGTACTCCTTCCAGACCTGATGCCAGCAGAT
>Ga0154002_1000397_pt1 | contig 12809 bp, 8 predicted proteins | sample TSNY086MetaG_FD_102276 | JGI IMG/M metagenome (GOLD analysis project Ga0154002, IMG submission 102276) | Attine ant fungus gardens microbial communities from New York, USA - TSNY086 MetaG | ecosystem: Host-associated > Fungi > Mycelium > Unclassified | place: USA: New York, Robert Cushman Murphy... | reverse complement strand
TTGCCGAAATCATTGGTTGCCGGCGAGAAGGCCGGTGCGCTCACAGAAGAAGGCGCAAAGCTTCTTGATCCGACAGGTACGCTGAAAGCCGGTACTCCTCTCTGTCCGCCGGAAGGTGATGCCGGAACAGGCATGGTATGCACCAACAGTGTTACTGTCCGCACAGGTAATGTATCGGCAGGAACCTCCGTGTTCGCTATGATTGTTCTTGAAAAAGATTTAACAAAACCCTATGACGAGATCGATCTGGTGACCACCCCCACAGGAAATCTGGTTGGTATGGTTCACTGTAACAACTGTACTTCGGATCTGAACGCCTGGGTAAATATCTTCAAAGAATTTGCAGAAGCCTTTGGAATGGAAGTAGATATGAATAAGTTATTCGGTACGTTATATAATAAAGCACTTGAAGGCGACGATGACTGCGGCGGCTTATTGGCATATAACTATTTCTCAGGCGAACATATTACAGGTTTTGAAGAAGGTCGTCCATTGTTTGTCCGGTCGGCAGAGAACAATTTCAATCTGGCAAACTTTATGCGTGTAAACTTATTCACTTCACTTGGCGCTTTAAAGGTAGGCTTAGACCTTCTTCTTAAATCAGAAGGTGTTAAGATTGACAAGATTACGGGCCACGGCGGATTATTTAAGACAAAAGGCGTAGGCCAGCAAATCATGGCAGCGGCTATGGATTCACCGGTAACCGTTATGGAAACAGCCGGCGAAGGCGGTGCATGGGGTATTGCCCTGCTTGCATCTTATATGCTGAATAAAGAAGAAGGCGAAACCTTAGATGACTTCCTGGGCAGTAAAATATTTGCCGGCCAGGAAGGTGAAACATTGGAACCAAAAGAAAGCGATGTAAAAGGATTTGATACATTTATCGAAAGATACAAAGCCGGTCTGCCCATTGAAAGAGCGGCAGTGGAAAATCTCAAGTCTTAGAAAGCAGGTAAAGCATGTTAGAAGTATTAAAAAAACAAGTATATGAAGCAAACATGGATCTGCCTAAATATGGTCTGGTGACATTCACCTGGGGCAATGTAAGTGCTATCGACAGAGAATCAGGCTTATTCGTCATCAAACCAAGCGGTGTGGAATACGATAAGCTGAGTCCGGAGGATATGGTAGTTATGGATTTGGAGGGAAATAGGGTAGAGGGAAAATACAATCCCTCCTCCGATACCTCCACTCACCTGGAACTATACAAAGCATTTCCCAAAATCGGCGGTGTCGTACACACTCATTCTTCCTGGGCAACCAGCTGGGCACAGTCCGGCAGGGGAATTCCATGTTATGGGACAACCCACGCAGACTACATGTATGGAGAAATTCCATGCCTTAGATGCCTGACAAAAGAAGAAATAGACGGTGCTTATGAGAAAAATACCGGACTTTTAATAGCAGACTACTTCAAAGATAAAGACTACGAAGCAGTCCCGGCGGTTCTCTGCAAAAACCATGGTCCCTTTACCTGGGGCAAAGATGCACATGAGGCAGTTCACAATGCAGTGGTGCTGGAAGAAGTAGGGAAAATGGCAGCCCGCTGTGAAATGATAAATCCGCAGGTGCAGCCGGCTCCTCAGGACCTTCAGGATAAACATTATTACAGAAAACATGGTGCGAATGCTTATTATGGTCAATAAAAGATAGTTAAAAATATTTCTTAAGCTTTTAGAAAAGAAAAGGACGCTGCAGTTGAGACAGCGTCCTTTTTCAATTATTTAAGGATATAAAAATTATTCTGGAATGCAGGACGCTTTGGAGGGAAGGTGTGAAAGAGGTAAAGATTGGTGTTCGACCAAAGCTGGTTTTGGCTTCGGTATGAAGATTTACCGCAGCGCATTTTCTGCAAACAGGACTGTGAAATTAAAATAATAAAAGACTAGAATAAAAAAACACAAAAAAATCGTAAAAAATCCAACAAATACTTGAGATATATAAAAAGATCGTAAATTAACTAAACACTTACAAAAGATAATTAATTGAATATTGCATGTACTTTGTTACAATAGAAATACCAAAAAAAAACAAGAAATTGGGAGGAAAAAATGAAGAAAAAACTAATCAGTACATTATTATGTGTAACTCTTGTTGGGGCTATGATGGCAGGCTGTGGTAATAGTGGAAGTGAAACGACAGCAGATACAACGGCTCCTGACACAACAGCAGAAACAGTAGCACCTGCTGAAACAGATCCGGTAGAAGTAGAGACAGACGCTCCAGTAGACGATGCAGACACAGGAACGGTTACGGTTGGTATCATCAACAATCCGCCATCAGAATCCGGATATCGTGAAGCAAATGTTAAGGACATGGAAGCAGTCTTTTCCGCAGAGAACGGTTATGAGGCTAAAACTTACTACAGCCTTAACAATGACGAGCAGCTCAACGCAGCTAACCAGTTTATAACTGAGGGAGTAGATTATCTGCTTATCTCCGCAGCTGCAACAGACGGTTGGGAAGGAGTTCTTACTTCAGCTCAGGAAGCCGGTATCGAAGTATTCCTGTTTGACCGTATGATCAATGTTGATGAAGGCCTTTATGAGAGCGCTGTTGTTTCCGATATGGCTAACCAGGGTGACACCGCTGTTGCATGGTTAGAAGCACAGGGTCTTGATGAATACAATATTATTCACATTCAGGGCGCTATGGGTTCAGATGCTCAGATCGGTCGTACAAACGCACTTCAGGCAAAATTTGATGATGGTTCAATGAACGCAGTTGTTCAGCAGACAGCTACATGGGATGAAGCCGAAGCGAAGAAGATTGTTGAATCCGTTATCAATTCCGGAGAAGCATTCAACGTTATCTATGCTGAGAACGACGGTATGGCTAAAGGTGCTGTTGCTGCTCTTGACGAAGCAGGCATCACTCATGGTAAAGATGGAGACGTTATCATCATGGGCTTTGACTGTAACAGATGGGCTCTTGAGGAAGTACTTGCAGGCAATTGGAACTACGACGGCCAGTGCAGTCCTTTCCAGGCAGCTGTTATTGAAGGTATGATTAAGAATGGAGCTACTGAGAAGAAAGTTATTTCCGAAGAAAAAGGTTATGATTGTGATACAATTACTCAGGAAGACATTGATTCCATCGGTCTTGGTTGATGATTTTGTAAAATTTTTCCAAGAAGCCGGGATAATTTACCCAGGCTAAATCAAACGGTGCGGAGCATGTGGATTAAATTTCCGTATACCCGCACCGTTTTTTTTCGCTTTGATTTAGCGAGTTTTTTGAAAAAGTGTGGATTTATTTAGTAAAGGAATCAAAAAATCCGTGAAAATAATGGACCGGAGATTCCGAAAATACATAAAAAAATAAAGGAGGGATGCTTGATGCAAAAGGATATCGTATTAACCATGCGAAATGTAAGTAAAGCATTTCCGGGCGTAAAAGCTCTGCAAGATGTGGACTTTACGCTCCGTAAAGGCGAAATTTGTGCCCTTATGGGTGAAAATGGCGCCGGAAAATCAACCTTGATTAAAGTTTTGACCGGAGTTTATCATATGGATGCCGGTCAGGTTAACATAGCAGGCATAGATAAAGCGATTACAATCAGGTCGCCGCAAGAAGCCCAGAATATGGGTATAAGCACGGTTTACCAGGAGATTACCCTCTGCCCAAATTTGACTGTGGCCGAAAATATGTTCATCGGGCGGGGTAAATACAACTTTATAAACTGGCGCGACATGGAGAAAAAAGCCAAGGAGATACTTGATAACCTCGATATTCCGGCAAGACCCAGCCAGCAGCTTTCCAACTGTTCCCTGGCCGTGCAGCAAATGGTTGCCATTGCCCGTGCCGTGGATGCGGACTGTAAGGTGCTTATATTAGATGAGCCGACATCCTCATTAGACGATCAGGAAGTCGCAAAGCTCTTTGCGCTTATGCGGGACTTGAAATCTAAAGGTGTTGGCATTGTTTTTGTCACGCATTTTCTTGAACAGGTGTATGAGGTATGTGATTCCATAACGGTTCTTCGGGATGGTAAGCTTGTCGGAGAATACGACATCAAGAATTTGCCGCGTGTACAACTGATTGCCAAGATGATGGGTAAGGAGTTTGATGACCTGTCCGCATTAAATAAGAAGGAAATATCCTCCACCGAGGATGGCGAAACACCTGTTCTTGAAGCGTTTGGACTTAGCAGTGCGGCCGGCGTGAAGCCTTTTGATTTTAAAATTAAAAAGGGCGAGGTGAACGGATTTACAGGCCTCCTTGGTTCCGGACGAAGCGAAAGCGTACGTGCGATTTTTGGAGCCGACAGGATTACCGGAGGCAAGGTGAAGATGCATGGAAAAACCGTCAGGATAGCAAAGCCTATTGACGCCATGAAGCAAAAGATCGCTTATCTGTCTGAAGACCGCAAAGGCGATGGTTTAATAGCTGATTTGTCGGTACGGGAAAATATTATTCTTGCATTGCAGGTTAAAAAGGGCTTCTTCAAGCCGTTTTCCAGAGCCGAGGCGGAAGCCTTTGCTGATAAATACATAAAATTGTTAGAAATCAAAACCGCTTCGGCGGATACACTGATCGGTTCCCTATCGGGAGGAAACCAGCAAAAGGCTATCCTGGCCCGCTGGCTGCTTACAAATCCGGAATACCTTATATTGGACGAACCCACCCGAGGCATTGATGTGGGAACAAAGGTGGAGATCCAAAAGCTTGTGTTAAAGCTTGCCGCAGAAGGTATGAGCATTACTTTTATCTCATCTGAGATAGAAGAGATGGTGCGCACCTGTTCACGGCTCATAGTCATGAGGGACCGTAAAATTGTGGGCGAGTTAGGCAGCAGCGAAATAACGCAGGATAACATAATGCACACGATTGCAGGAGGAGGGAATAGTTAAAATGAGTAAAGTCAAAACAGTAATGCAAAAAAATTCACAATTGATTATTCCGTTGATCGCCCTTTTAGCGATAGTCCTTTTCAACGTAATCAGGTGTGTCGTGATCGGAAATTTTAGCTTTTTTGAAATAAGACTTACAGAAAACACGAATATTCTTTCGGGAAACGTTATCAACATTCTTAAAGATGCCTCTGAGCTTGCGATTTTGGCCATGGGCATGACATTGGTAACCTCCGCTTCGAGAGGGCAGGATATCAGTGTAGGCGCTTCTGCGGCAATAGCGGGCAGTGTTTTTGTCAAAATTCTTCTTGCGAACCCGGCTAACTGGGGAGTTATTATCATCGCCATTTTGGCAAGCTGCGTTGTTGCAATGATTTGCGGCGCATTTAACGGTATTCTGGTTTCCATATTCAAAATCCAGCCGATGATTGCGACGCTGATATTGTATACCGTCGGTCGCTCAATCGCCTATTGGATTAATGGCGGCGCTACGCCCACAATTGCCAAGGATCATCCGGTACTCTATTTAGGTGGATTCTTCCCAGGCAACCCGATTCCGACGCCAATTTTCATAGTAATCATATGCGCAATCATTTTTGTCCTTGTTTTAAAATTTACAAACCTTGGTCTCTATACACAAGCAGTGGGTATTAATGAAAAAGCCGCCCATTTAAATGGAATTAATCCTATTAAGATGAAATTGCTGACATTCATTATATTGGGTGTTTGTGTTGCCCTGGCAGGTGTTATCCGAGTTAGCAGGCTGGCTCTGATCAATCATGAAACCATTCTTCTTGGAGTTGAGATGGATGCGATTTTGGCAGTGGCCATTGGAGGCAACTCTCTGGGTGGCGGAAAATTCAAATTGTCCGGCTCTATCATAGGCGCATATGTAATTGAAGCATTGACAAATACGCTTTATGCCATGAAAGTTGCTTCAACGGATGTAAAAGCCTATAAAGCGATAGTTATCATTTTGATTGTAGTGATGGGTTCACCGGTAGTGAAGAAACACACCAGTCGGTTGTGGAGCAAACTGTTCAAGAAAAAAGAGATTCCTGCAACCGCCGGGGCGTCTTCAAGCAAGGGGGGTATGTGATATGTCAAAAAATAACACCGTATCGGGACGTAAGGGCAGGGAGCCTATTACAGACACCAAATTGCTGTTAACAATAACTATTTGCGTATTCTTTGCCATGTACGTTCTGGCCATGCTCATCTGGGGCGGAGGTTTTTTAAAGCCTCAGCAGTTTATAAACTTATTCAATGACAATGCGTATCTCATTATTCTTTCCTGCGGTTTAACCATTGTGATGATCTCAGGCGGCATCGATATTTCGGTGGGTGGCGTCACCGCTTTGGTAACGATGTGCTGCGTTGTCTTCCTTAATAGTTCAGGTGGCAGCATTCTTGGTTCCCTTTGCATAGCATTGGGTATAGGACTCGCATTTGGGCTTGTACAGGGGCTCTTGGTAGCTTATCTGGATGTCCAGCCCTTTATTGTCACTTTGGCAGGCATGTTTTTTGCGAGAGGGATGACTACCATTGTTAACAAAGAGCCGGCTACGGTATCGATGGAAGCTTTTAAGGCTCTGAAAGATATGCGTATAGAAATTTCATGGCTTGGCGCTCAAAGTAAAGGCGGTTGGATCCCCGCAAGAATAGAACTTGGGGCGGTCATTGCACTGGTGGTTGTGCTGGCTGTTTTTGTCATCTTAAGATGGACAAGGCTTGGGCGTAATATCTATGCCGTAGGAGGAAACAATCAAAGTGCGTTAATGCTGGGCATAAACGTGAAACGTACAAAATTCTATGCACACCTCTTCTGTGGACTGTTAGCTGGAATAGCCGGCTATACCTTCCTCTTGCATATTGGGGCAGCCAACCCCGCCGGAGATGCCAATATGGCCGAAATGAAAGCCATAGCGTCGTCCATTATTGGCGGAACACTGCTTACCGGCGGTGTTGGTAATATAATCGGCACGCTCTTTGGCACGCTCACGCTGGAAACTATTAGAAACATAGTAGTTACCTCCGGACTTAAGGAGCCGTGGTGGCAGAGTATCACCTACGGCGCTATGCTTTGCTTCTTCATTCTGCTTCAAAGCGTAGTCCTTGCCCGTCGCGGCAAAGGCGGTTTAGCGCTTCCCAAATGGCTGAATTTTGGCAAAAAAAAGTCAGACGACGAGAGCGCAACATAATAAAATAGAAAAAGCATAAAAGGGGCTGTTACACGAATTCGTGTAGCAGCTTTTTGTATCAATCAGAGTCTTTATTTATATTAAATGTGGTCCCCACAGTCCTTTCAGAGAATTCTTGCGGATAATTTTAAAACATGCTATAATATAAAAATGATATACAATAAACCTTTCAATGGAATCAGGCATGGGGGACTATTATGACAAAAGTATTTTTGGTCGAAGATGAAGTTACAATCCGCGAAGGGATCAAAAAATGTCTAAAGTGGAAAGAAAATGGTCTGATATTGGTGGGGGAAGCAAGTGATGGTGAACTTGCTTATCGAATGATCCAGGAATCGAAACCGGATATCGTTATTACTGATATCAAGATGCCTTTTATGGATGGACTGGAACTCAGCAGCCTGGTGAAAAAGGAAATGCCTGCCGTAAAGATCATAATTTTAAGCGGATATGATGATTTTGATTATGCCAGTAAGGCTATTAAACTGGGGGTGACCGAGTATCTGCTGAAACCGATTTCCGCAGATGAATTGTTAGAGACAGTTTTACGTGTAAAGGAGATGGTAGATTCTGAGCAGCGGGAGAAAAAACTGCTGGAGACTTTCCTGAAGGAAAGAGAAGAAAACCATAAAATTGCAAAGTATCAGTTTTTCGGAGAATTGGTATCCGGAAATCATTCCGTATCGGAGCTGATTGCAAAGGGCAAACATCTTCAGATCGACCTGTCAGCCAATGTTTATAATATGTTTCTATATAAAATATACAAAAAAGATTTTGAGATGACCGAGTACCGGGAACAGATCATTCGGGTGGAAAATGAAGTAGAGCAAATTGCAGATTCCTATTCCCAGGTGATCCTGTTTAACCGTATTACCGAAGGCGTAGCGGTTTTAGTAAAGGGCAATAGTTCATCTGAGGTTCAGGAACTGGTAGAAAAATGTATTTCCGATATCAGGGAAGTTATGGTTTCATATGACGATGTGGAATGCTTTATCGGAGTTGGGAAAGAAATTACCAGATTAAGCGAATTTCAAAAATGTTACCAGGAGGCCAGTAAGGCATTTGCATACCGTTTTCTGCTGGGAGACAGCCAGGTAGTGTACAGCAGCGATATGGTGGATTTTTTGATTACCAAAGATGCCAACATTCAACTGGATACGGTAGACATCTCCAAATTTGACAGAAAGATCATTGAAAGTTTTTTGAAGAGCGGATTGAAGAGTGATATTCATTTCTTTGTAGAAGAATATTATTACAACATGGGCGAGAGTAATATGAATTCTATACTATTCCGGCAGTATATCATTGTAGATATGAATTTTGCCGTCATTTCTTTTATTGAGAATTTGGGATGGCTGCGTGAGAATTTAACAGATTATTTCGATGATTTTGGAAATGTTTCGATTTTCGTAGGTTCGATAGAAACGACGAAAAAATATATGGAGCTGTCTTTAGAAGCTGCTTTGGATCTCCGTGATATTTCTTCATCCAATAAATATAATTTGATGATAGGAAAAGCCAAAAAATATATTATGGATCATTACGGTGACGGAGAAATATCCCTCAATGTGGTAGCGGCAGATGTAAATATCAGTCCCAATCATTTCAGCAAAATATTCAGTCAGGAAGTGGGACAGACCTTCGTGGAGTATTTAACGGAAACGCGTATGACAAAGGCACGGGAAATGCTGCGCTGCTCCAGTATGAAAACATCGGAAATTGGATATGAAGTAGGTTACAAAGATCCGCATTATTTCAGTTATCTGTTTAAAAAACTACATGGATGTACTCCCAAAGATTACCGGATGAAATGTGCAGACTAAAGAGGATTGAACCAATGGTAGAAAAATATAAAAAATGGATGTTTCGTTTTGACAGTCTCTCTTTACGTACAAAATTAAACATATTAAGGGGCGGTATTCTGGTACCGCTGTTTGTAATAATTGTATGGCTGATTTTTCTGTCGATTGATATCAATGAGCAATACAGCCGGATCATCAATAATGTTGCGGCAGCTACAGAATTTAATTCTGAATTTCGAAAAGATATGGATTACAATATGTACCGGATAGTGGCAGGAGCTGCTGATTTCGATAATACGCCTGTATATCAGGATATAAACCAGGCAAGAGGCAGTCTGAACAATTTAAAAGTTTCGGCTACAACCGAAATCAGCGTGGATCGTATTGAAGCTATATTAAGACTTGTGGATGGTTTGGAAAAATATGTCCGGTGTATTGAGACGAAAGATCTCCCAAAAGAGAGAAAAGACTGGTTTGCCGTTCTGGAATGGGATATTTATATATATACGGAACTCATTGATGAAAGGCTGGCAGACTATATACGGTATGAAGCGGCGACGGCAAAAACCATAAAGACAAACCTGGAAAACCAGATCATGCAAATGCTTGGTTATAGTCTGATGATTTCAATATTTTTAGTTGTTATTGTTCTTGGATTTACAAGCCGGATTTCAAAAAGTATCGAAGAACCAATCAAAGAGCTTTGCGACAGCACAAAAGAGGTTGCTCAGGGAAACTTTTCTATCCGGGTAAAACCCAATCAAATGGAAGAAATTCAGGTGTTGAGTAACAGTTTTAATTATATGGTTAAAAAAATCGGCAGCCTCATTGATGATGTAAAGGTGGAACAGATACAATACCGCAAATCAGAGCTTAAGCTGCTGCAGTCCCAGATAAATCCGCATTTTCTGTACAATACATTGGATACGATCGTATGGATGGCAGAAGACGGACAATGCAGGCAGGTAGTGGAAATGGTAAACAGGCTTTCGACATTCTTCCGTACTACGCTTAGTAAAGGAAAAGATTTTATTGCTGTAAATGAAGAAGAATCCCATATCCGCAGCTACCTGGAAATTCAACAATTCCGCTATCGGGACATTATGGAATACGAGATCAAAATAGATAAAAGTATATACATTTATTACATATTAAAAATGTCCTTACAGCCGTTGGTTGAAAATGCGATTTACCACGGAATTAAAAATAAGCGTGGGAAAGGTAAAGTAATGGTAAGAGGATATTTCAGGGAAGGTAGTCTTTGGTTTGAAGTAGAGGACACCGGATTGGGAATGAAGCCGGAGGAATTGCAGGAATTACTTAAGCATATTGAGGGGGATACCATGAATGACGAAAGTGGTTTTGGACTTAAGAATGTGAATGAACGCCTCCGCTTGAATTATGGCCCGGACAGCAAATTAAGGATTGAAAGTGAATATGGGATTGGCACCAAAATGTATTTTAAAATTCCCGCATCACAAAAAGATACACTTTAACAGATGATAATTAAAAATAAGTTCAAATTCAGGGAGGAAAGGTTGAAAAAAGCAATCATTATTCTACTATGCGTAACAGTTGCCGGAAGAATGCTGACAGGATGCAGCAGCAATCCGACTTCCACCGAAGCGCCTGCGGAAGCAATTGAAGATGCTGCGGATGCTGCAAATACTGCGAATGTGGCAGACACTGCAGATGCTGCGAATACGGACGCCGGAGGTTTGGTCACAGTAGGTTTTTCCCAGGTTGGAGCAGAATCTGACTGGCGCGTTGCGAACACGGCGTCCATGAAAGAGGCACTCAGTGAAGAGAACGGATACAAACTGATTATTGATGATGCGCAGCAAGAGCAGAAAAAACAGATTAAAGCAGTACGTGATTTCATTTCACGGGAAGTTGACGTTATTGTAATTGCGCCGGTTAAGGAGACCGGATGGGAAACCGTACTGGGTGAAGCAAGAGATGCCGGGATTCCGGTTATTATCGTAGACCGTATGATTAATGTATCCGATGATACACTGTATACCTGCTGGGTAGGTTCCGACTTCGAAAATGAAGGAGTGGAAGCAGCCAGGTGGCTTGTTAACTACATGGAGGAACAGGGCAAAGGTGATGATAAACATAATATCGTAGTACTTCGGGGAACGATCGGATCCTCTGCGGAAATCGGACGTACCAAAGGTTTTAGTGATACGATTGCAGCTTACGGCAATTACGAAATAGTTGGACGGCAGACCGGTGATTTTACGCAGGCAAAGGGCCGGGAAGTAATGGAATCCTTCCTGGAAGAATTTGATAATATCGATGTGGTAATCTCACAGAATGACAATATGGCATTTGGCGCTATTGACGCTTTGAAAGCAGCAGGAAAGGTTCCCGGAAGCGAAGTGGTCATCGTATCATTTGATGCGGTAAAAGCAGCATTCAAATCCATGATCGCAGGCGACATGAACGTATCCGTAGAGTGCAACCCATTACACGGACCGCGTGTAGCAGAACTGGTGGACAAGATTATGAACGGCGAGGAGGTTGAAAAGATCCAGTACGTAGAAGAAAGCGTATATGCGGCAGATACGGCGAAGGAAGATCTTCTCGGCAGACAGTACTAAGATTAGTACTTTTTAAATCTAAAATAGAAAATCCAATGAAAATCATAAAAAAATCCACAAATAATTAAAGGGCAAACAAAATTAATAAATTAAACATAATTATTTAAACGTATTTCGGAAAATATTCAATTGATATATGTATGCATTTTGTTAAGATAATAAACAGAGATTTCAAAATATTCATGTAAGAAAGAAAAGGAGATATAAAATGGGTAACAAAAATTTGATGATAATTAGAAGGTTTCTTGGAACACTATTATCTCTGGTTATGGTGATTTCCATGATTCCGGGGATCTCGGTTTCGGCGGCTGACAATTCCGCAAAGTTAGCAGAGTTAATTAATATCCCGAATGCCGATGATATACGCGGAAATATCACCCTTCCGGAAGAGATTGACGGATTTGTAATTACATGGTCAGAGGTCACAAAAACAAATCTTGTAACTCTTGCCAGCGAAGCAAATGCGGGTTATGACGATACTCCGGCAGGCGTTGTAACGAGACCGGGTAAAGATACTCAAGTAATATTGAGAGCTGCAGCGACAGACGAGAATGGTGTAACTACAACCATGGATTTTGCTTTAACGATAAAGGCAAAAGCGGCTGAGAAAAGTGATGAGGATTACATAGGATACCTGATGGCATATTTCGCAGGCGATGGTCTGACGACGGAACAGGTTTTTCTGGCAGTAAGTGAAGACGGCTTGAATTGGTCCGGCCTGAATGATGGGAAAGCTGTGCTGGTAAGTACGTTAGGGGACAAAGGTGTTCGAGATCCCTATATTGCCCGTTCACCGGAAGGTGATAAGTTTTATTTGATTGCAACTGATCTTTGCATTGCAGGCCGAAATTGGAACTGGGGTGGAGTCCAGACAGATGGCAGCCAGAGCATTATGGTTTGGGAATCCACTGACCTTGTGAACTGGAGCGAACAGAGAATGGTGGAAATAACGGCAAGCATTGATGCCGGGTGTACATGGGCTCCGGAATTCTATTATGATGAGATAACCGGCGAATATATAGTGTTCTGGGCATCTAAAGTATCTGCGGACAACTATGGCCAGCAGCGCATTTACTACTCGAAAACCAGGGATTTCCATACCTTTACCGAACCTGAAATACTTATCTCAAAAAGTGCCAGAAACGGAAGTGTAATTGATACTACCTATATAAAAGACCGCGACGCTTATTACCGTTGGTCTAAGAATGAAGGACAGTCAACCATTTTCCTTGAGAAAGGAGATTCGATGCTGGGTGATTTCGAACAAATATCAGCTGATATAGGTTTTCCCGGTGTTGAGGGTCCGTCAGTGTTTAAATTTAACTCAAGAGATACGGATGGCGCGGA
>Ga0154002_1000396_pt1 | contig 12810 bp, 6 predicted proteins | sample TSNY086MetaG_FD_102276 | JGI IMG/M metagenome (GOLD analysis project Ga0154002, IMG submission 102276) | Attine ant fungus gardens microbial communities from New York, USA - TSNY086 MetaG | ecosystem: Host-associated > Fungi > Mycelium > Unclassified | place: USA: New York, Robert Cushman Murphy... | reverse complement strand
TTCCGTTATTGTTTCCATTAGTCAGGGACCGAAGGATAAATTGGTGAGTACTACAGAAGGCCTTAAAGCATCGGAAAAAGGCTTATTGGTAACCAATCAGTTTGGTGAAACCACCCATCCGGGGATATTTGCGGCCGGAGATGTGGTTTTGGGGGCGAAAACCGTGGTTGCGGCGACAGCGTATTCGAAGGTTGTGGCAGATGCGATGGATGTATATATGCAGAATAAAGGATAGGAGATATGGTGATTTGACGACTATATAATGTCGACTTCGTGCCCATCAGGTGCTTGCAGGCTGTCTGATGGGTCTTTTTTTTGCACTGACAATCCCATTAAAAATTACAATAATGAGACTCTCAAAGGTGTGCAAGCCTTCAATCGGAGATTTCCTGTGCACATTTGATGCTTTTCAACCACGACATCCCGCCAAATAGGGATTGTGCGTGGTTATTGCATTATAGGTGATTAGAAACAGTTAACTAAAAGATCGGAAGGAGCAAATGATTTTATGCTGGATAAAACAGGAAGTTGAATCCATATTTCGAAAAAAAAGTTTCGACATTTCAAAAGTTCGTTTTGAAATTCATATGCTTGTGTGATATAATAGCCACAGTGGGCATTCCATACTCTGAAGGGAGTAAAATGCCGGTGCGTATAAACGTAAAGTTGCGTAAGTGAGGTAAAGGATATGGCTATATTATATAACGGACTATGGAAATTATTGATCGACAAGAACATGAAGAAAATGGACTTGGTAGAGAGAATAGGGATAAGCAGCTCTACACTTGCAAAAATGAGTAAAGGGGAAGCTGTATCCATAAGAATAATGGAAAAAATATGCGCAGAATTGGATTGTGACTTTGGAGATTTAATCAATTACGAGCGAAAAGAGGAAAACAAAAATGGAATATAGTGCTTCAAGCGTTAAATTTCTTCTTTGGTTTATCGAGACGAGAGAGACTATTCGACTTTTACAAGATAACACCATGGATGAGGTGAAGACAATTATATATGAGAACAATGTCTATCAGCAAAAATCAAAAGCACGTCTGGTGAGTGAATTCGGTTGCATTAAGCGAAGAATAGAGGCTATACCAGACCAGTTAGCAAAGCATATGTTGAATGCTGATGTGAAAACTGCAAAGTTGATTGCATTAATATCAGCTATGGCAGCTGATCGTATTTTATTTGAATTGGTATATGAAGTTTACCGTAACAAACTGTATATGGGAGAAACCGAATTTAAGACTTCTGATTTGAATATTTTCTTTGGCAAAAAAGCGGAACAAAGTGAAGTGGTTGCTTCTTGGACAGAAGCTACTGTTAAAAAACTTAAACAAATGTATACCAAGTATTTTATTGAGGCTGGATTGATCCAAAAGATAGACGGGAACGAGAAGAAGGTTATGAAACCATATATTGATTTAGAGCTTCGTAATACGCTACTCGCAACTGGGATGGAAAAATATTTATATGCACTAACAGGAGAACGTTAATGGAATTTCAAGATAAACTGGATAAGATTTGGAACAGAATATCGGATGAGGATTTCTTGGCGAATCGTGGAGTTGCCAATGAAGTTAGATATTATGTGTTTGATTATGAACCATGCGATGAGTTGATAATAAGACAGAAAATAAAAGCATTAAAGAAACAAAACAATCCGGAAGCAGATGGTTTTGAGATTGTTGAATACGACTTATATAAGATGGCAATTGGTATCCTGGAGGAGCGGGGATATATAGACAAATGCATAAAGTTTGAAGCAACAAAAGGTCGGGAATACCTTTACAATGCTGTGTCTAAACTCCTGAGACTTACAAGCGATGATAACTTGATTGTAAACAAGATTGTAGCGGAAACCCCGGAACATGCAGTTGTTTTTTTGACAGGAGTAGGAAAAGTATTTCCGTTTGTTAGATCACATAATATACTAAACAATTTGCATCAGATATTAGATAGAGTACCAGTTGTTATGTATTATCCCGGAAACTGGAATGGACAAACTCTTTCATTATTTGGAACAATAAATGATGGTAATTATTACAGAGCATTTCCGCTGATAGTCTAGGAGGATAGAAAGATGATTATAAAAGATATGTTTTACAAAGAGATTGACAGAGATATCAAGGGGGTTATCAAAGTTGGTCAAGCTGACGACGAGAACATCTTTCAGGAATTAGATGAGTATGTAGTTACCACGGAGTTAGAGAAATATATGGATAGATTCTTTGCGGTTTATAAAAAAGGCGCCCAGAGTCATACAGATAAAATGGGTGTATGGATTTCTGGTTTTTTTGGAAGCGGTAAATCACATTTTCTTAAGATTCTATCCTACATATTGTCAAACAAGGTGGTACAGGATAACAAGGGTACTCCTAGAACAGCCTCTAGTTTCTTCCTTGAGGGAGTCAAAGTAGAAAATGATTCATTGAAGAAGAGAATTGAAGAAGTTTCTGGTTGGAGCAATGATATCGATGTAATCCTTTTTAATATTGATTCTAAGAGTGCCACAGACTCAAAGATGAATAAAGAGGCTATTAAAGATGTATTTATGGCGGTGTTCAATGATTATCTTGGATATTGCGGTTCCATCCCATTCCTTGCGGACTTTGAACGCAAACTTGATACAGATGGCAAATATGAGGAGTTCAAAAAGAAATTCCAAGAGATTAACGGAGCATCTTGGACTGAGGCAAGAGAAGACTTTTATTTTATTCAGGATGAGATTATCAAATCTGTCGTAGATCTTGGAATCATGAGCGTAGGTGAAGCAAAGAACTGGGCAGAAAATGCACAAAATGCTTACAGCCTCTCCATAGATAAATTTGCTGGTTATGTAAGAAAATATTGTGAAGATAAGGGAAAAAATCATCATGTACTGTTCTTAGTAGATGAGATTGGGCAGTATATTGCGGACGATAGTAAGCTTATGTTGAATCTGCAGACGGTTACTGAAGACTTAGGTACAGCTTGTAGAGGAAGTGCCTGGATTATTGTTACAAGCCAGCAGGATATCGACTCAATTACAAAGACAATGGGAGAAGACTTCTCTAAGATACAGGGACGTTTTGATACAAGAATTGCTCTGTCTTCTGCAAATGTAGATGAAGTTATACGTAAACGTATTTTGTACAAGAAAGACACGGCAGCAGCTGTTTTGAGAGATTTATATGGCGGCCATGAGTTTGATATTAAGGGAAATATTACATTCAGCGAAGGGACTCCTGAAATGCCATTGTATGCAGATGCAGATGATTTTGCTGAAGTTTATCCATTTATTCCATATCAGTTTAAACTTCTTGGTAATGTGCTCACCTCGGTAAGACAGTACAGCTCAAGTGGTAAGCATCTTGCTGATGGAGAACGCTCTATGCTTGCGTTATTTAAAGAGGCAGCGCAGAAATTTGAAGATGAAAGAGAAGGGGTACTAGTTCCTTTTAATGCGTTCTATAGTGCACTGGATGATTTTATTGACCATACACATAGAATAGTTATAACACAGGCTTCCAGAAACACCAGACTTAATAATTTTGACGTAGAGCTTCTGAAAGTTCTGTTCATGATTAAGCATGTTAATAATTTTAGTAAGAATCTAGAGAATATCACTACACTGATGATTGCTAATATCAACGAAGACCGTCTCACTTTAGGAAAGAAAGTAGAGGCTTCACTTCGTGTACTCTGCGATGAGATGCTGGTTCAGAAGAATGGAAATGAATATATCTTCTTAACAAACGAAGAGCAGGAAGCGGAAAATGCAATCAGAGGAATCAATATAGATCCTACAGAGACAGTTAATCATGTGGCACAGGTTGCTTTTGAAGAAATCATTGCTATGACAAATAACAAATATAAATATAGCAATAGATACCAATTTTCGTTCAATCAAAAAATTGATGATAGATTCTATAAGAATAACCAGTCCAACAGAATTAGTCTTCATTTATTGACTGCATACAGTGGAGAGGTTGATGAACTTGCACTAAGTATGCGCGCGGCTAAAGAGAAAAATGTTATTATCAGATTATCAGATGACTTTAATTATCTTTCAGAAACAGAAGAAATGAAGAAAATTGAAAGTTTTCTGCAGAGACCGGACTTTACAAGCCTTACAGATTATGAGATTATCTGTGCAAATAAGCGTAAGGAAAGAAATGAGAAAGCGAAAAGAATAAAAGACTATATTCGTATGGCATTAGAGTCTGCTGATATTTATGTTTGTGATGGAAAAATAAGTACCAAGTCAAAGGATGTTACTGTTAGAGTAAATGAAGCTTTTGGAAAGCTTATCGCTAGTGAATACAGTAAGTTAATGGATATGGATACTGAGCCAACACAGGCAGATATTCTGGAAATTTTGAAGAAGAGTAAAACACAGATGACCTTAGATTTGGAGGGGGTTGGTGAGCCAAATTCAGATGCATTGAAAGAAATGGTTGCAGCAATTCAGTACGCAGGAAGAACGGGTGCAAAATTCTCTATCAAACAGGCACTTGATAAATTTATGGATACACCTTATGGATATATTGAAGAGGATGTTGAATTCTTAATTGCCACCCTATATAAAAAGGGACAAATTTCTCTAAAAATGAATAGTGTAATCTACAATCCTGCAAGTACAAGTGCTGATGATGCATATAGATACATTACTAAGAGAGAATTTCGTGAAAAGATTCTCCTTGAAATGAAAGAAACGCCAAAGACGCAATGGATTAAGGCAGTTAAGGACGTCATTAGAGATTTCTTCTGCCGAAGTGTGGTGACGGATGATGCGGATGCTTTGATGCGTGATTTTAGAAGCTATGGTAGTTCTAAGAAAGCAGCTTTTGAGGACGTACTTAGAGTAGATTATGGAAGAGACTCCAAACTACCAGGAAAAGCTATTTTAGAGAAAGCAGTGCGCTTGATTGACGATACATGCAGCATCAATGATTCGATGACATTTTATAGAAGGGTAGATGAATTGTTTGATGATTTCGACGAGACGTCTATCGAATTAGGAGATTTGAATACATTCTTGGGCGGCGTACAGAAAGAAAAATTCTTGAAAGCCTGCAGGACACTAGCATTTTTTGATGCAAGTAAGAATTATATTTCAGATGCGGATATTATTGAGAATGCTAAACAGGCAGGCAGGATAATTAGCTTACAAAAGCCATATAGCTATATACCAAAACTAGAGCAGTATGAGCGGCTGCTAGGTTCAGCCATAGTGAATCTTCTGGAAGGGGATGCAAAGAGAATTGAACCAGATGTATATGCTGATAGAAAGCTGGTAATGGATTCGATAATTGGGGATAGGCCATATGCAGACAGATTAAAGAAGAAGTTTGGCGAGAAGTTTGATGACTTAGTGGAGAAGTTAAGAACTTGCAAGGATATGGCTTCTTTAAATGGTATTCCATCAGAAAGCAATGCATTATTGCAGAATTCGTTAACAGAGATAGCAAGAGAAGAAAATGCATACCTGTGGAGTATTCAGCCACCAAAGAAAGAAGAAGGTGGCAATACACCTAATCCAACAGCAGCACCTCCTGTAAAAGTAATTACAACCGTTCCTGTTACTATGCGGGCATTAACGGGTAATCGTACGTATACATTCAGAACAGAAGCAGAAGTAGATACATTTGTAGAGGAGATTCGTAAGAATTTGAAAGCAAAACTTGGAGAAGATACTGTAATTAAGCTGAACTAGATCAGAAAGGTAAGAATGATGGATAAGAGTGCAATAAGGAACTTTTCGATAGAAGCAAGAAAAATACTGATGAAATCAGCAGAGACCGAAGCTGGATTCTATGGGGTGACCAGGAAAGGTTGTAAGAAACCAATTCAAAAAGGTAACGGTTTTGAGGTATATGAGACATTAGCAGGTACTGAAAACAGAATCTATGGTGCGGATATAAAAAAGAGAGCCAATCTTGTTGAAGCGGTTGAAACACTTGGATTCGATCAGGTAATCGAAGAGACTGCATATACATGGTTTAACCGTATTATTGCAATTCGATTTATGGAAGTGAATGGTTATCTTCCTACACGAGTGCGTGTTCTTTCTTCAGAAACTGGAAGTAGTACTCCGGATATTGTAACGCAGTCACTTGATGTAGATTTAAACATGACAACGGATGAGTTAGAAAAAATTCAGAGTGCAAAGGACGAAAACAGGTACGATGATGCGTTTAGAATTCTCTTTGTAAAACAATGTAATGAATTAAACGCTATTCTTCCAGGTTTGTTTGAAAAAACGGACGATTATATGGAACTACTTCTTAAACTGCCATATACAAGTGATGGTGTTGTTCGTATGCTTGTAGATACTGTTGCAGAAGATAACTTTAATGTAGAAACAGAAGGTCAGATAGAAATCATAGGGTGGATGTATCAGTATTATAACACAGAATTGAAAGAGGATACCTTTGCCAAGCTTAAGAAAAATGTAAAAATCACAAAAGAACGTATTCCTGCCGCTACACAGCTTTTTACTCCGGATTGGATTGTAAGATATATGGTAGAGAATTCTGTTGGAAGAGTTTGGATTGAACACTTAAGAGCGGTAGATTCATCTGTGGATGAAAAGAGTAAAGCCGAGGAATTTGATTGGAAATATTATCTTCCGGAAGCGGAGCAGGAAGAAGAAATAAAGCAGAAATTAGTTGAGATTAGAAAGAGCTATCTTAACCTTGAACCCAAGGATATCACCTGTATAGATCCATGTATGGGTAGTGGACATATTCTTGTATATATGTTTGATGTACTGATGGATATTTACAAAAGTGAGGGGTTCAGTGAAAGAGATGCGGCTTTTAGTATTTTAGATCATAATATTAGAGGATTGGATATCGATCGAAGAGCATATCAGTTGTCATACTTTGCGTTAATGATGAAAGCAAGAGAATATAATAGGTTGTTTTTTCGAGGTGTACAAAACGAAGATGGAGGAAGAAGATTTGTTGAACCGATAGTATTTGCAATAGAGCAAAGTAATGATATTAATCGCAAACAGTTAAAATACTTTGGCGCAGGTTTGGATGCAATTGAGAAGAATAATGCATTGAATCAGGTGAATAGGCTTTTAGATTCTTTCGTGGATGCAAGAGAATATGGTTCCATTTTGAATATTAAAGATTTTGATTGGGAGTTACTGCATAAATTTATTGAAAATGAAAACACAGAAGATCAAATCAGTTTTGATACATTAGGAATTGAAACAACAAAGAGAAAACTGATTAAGTTAATACATCAAGGATATGTTATGTGGAAAAAGTATAACGCAGTGATAACAAATCCTCCTTATATGAGTTCTTCAAGTATGGGAAAAAAACTCACTCAATTTGCTGTTAAGCACTATCCAAGTAGAAAGTCAGATATGTTTGCTATTTTTATTGAAAAGTGTAAAAATTATACAAAGTTTGATGGATGTTATGCAATGATAACACAGCAGGCATGGATGTTTATCACATCATATGAAAGTTTAAGGGCAAAATTAAATCATTATGATTTGGTTAATATGATTCATTTAGGAGCTAGAGCCTTTGATGAAATTAGTGGTGAAATAGTACAAACAGTGGCATTTGTATTCAGAAATGAGTATGTTCCAAATTACATCGGTACATACTGCAGGTCAACAGAAGGAAAATCGGAAAGTGAAAAACGAAATGATTTTCTAAATTGCAACGAAATGTATTATGTAGCAAAGAATAAATTTGAGTTAATACCAGAAGCACCATATATTTATTGGATGAGTACAAAAATGATCAAGGCATTTGAGAAAGGACTTGTAATCGACAAACTTTTACCTAAAACAGGTGTAACTACAGGAAATAATGAGGTTTTCTTAAGATATTGGAGTGAGGTTGATTTTTCCTATATTGATAAAAAATGGTTTAGATTAAATAAGGGTGGCTCTTTTCGAAAATGGTATGGCAATAACGAGTTTGTAATTGATTGGGAGAACAAAGGTGAAAAAATTAAGAAAAACCCAGGAAGTACTATTCGAAATGAAGCTTTCTATTTTAGAGAAGGTATTACATGGGGGAAAATATGCTCTGGAACATTTAGTGCAAGATTATCAGAATCCAATAGAATGTTCGATGCTGTAGGACTTACATGTTTCAGTGACAATATTCCTATCGAATATGTATTAGGTTATTTGTGTTCTAAAGTATCAGATGCGTATGCAAAAATGATGAATCCGACATTAAGCTATACAGTAGGAACAATATCAAATTTACCTTTTATTTATGATAAAAGTAAATCAGATAGAGTTGTAAGTCTTGTAATTGAGTGTATTGATATAGCCCAAAATGATTACAATGATATGGAGTTTTCAATGGAGTTTATGAAAAATCCACTTATAAAATATACAACTGACGGACTCATTTCGACTGCCTTTGCTAATTGGAATAATGAATGTATAAGAAGAATTAGGGTTATGAAAAATAATGAAGAAAAAATCAATGAATTGTTTATAGAGATATTTGAACTCAAAGACGATTTGATTCCAAGTGTTAAGGATGGTGAAATAACCTTGCACAGAGCTAATTTATCATCAGATATTAAAGATTTTGTATCTTATGCTGTTGGATGTATGTTTGGTCGATACTCTTTGGATGAAGAAGGAATCACATATGCCGGAGGAAGGTGGGGTGATAGTAAATTTTTTACATTCAGTCCTGATAAAGATGGAATTATCCCTATTAACGATGCTGAATATTTTAAGGATGATATTGTTTTTCGATTTGAAGAATTTGTGCGTAAAGTTTTTGGTGATGAAATTATAGAAGATAATCTTGATTTTATTGCAAAGGCGTTGAAAAATAAAGGAAATACATCAAGAGAAATAATACGTAACTATTTTCTAAATGATTTTTTTAAAGACCATTGTAATACTTATTCGGTAACCGGCTCTGGAAAGAGGCCCATTTATTGGCTGTTTGATTCTGGCAAACAGAATGGTTTTAAGTGCTTGGTTTATATACACCGCTACACTAAAGACACTTTAAATTTAATTCGTTCTGAGTATCTTCATAAAACGGAGGATGCTGTAGAAAATGTATTAAAAAATGCGGAATATATTATTCAGACCTCTTCAAGTGCGGTGGAAAAAGCAAAGGCTATAAAAGATAGGGATAAGTACGTGAAAAAGCTTAATGAAATGCGTATTTACTATCAAGCGTTGTCACACCTTGCTATTCAGAAGATTGAAATTGATTTAGATGATGGAGTAAAAAAGAATTATCAGCTATTCCAAGGAATAGAAGTAATTGTTGATGGTGGAAGGAAGCAGATAGTAGATTTGCTGGCAAAAATATAAATGAAGGTCGGCTTACATATGCGGACAGATAATGCGTCGTAAATAGATATGCTATTTTAAAAACATACGCAGAGATTGTGTCAAATATAGCTATAAATACAGATTTCATATAATAATTTGAAACACTCAGCTCGTGAAAGGAATGAGATAATGGATTTACAAGAAATACAGAACAAACTGAATACGCTTCTTGCCGGTACTGAGCGAAAAATTGTCTTTTGGTATGACGATGATGCTGCGTATGTAGAAGATATTGAAAACATCCAGCTTGCAGATGACAACAAAATCTGGCAGTTAAATGACCATAATTGGTTTGAAACAAAGCTTCTGCTAGAAGAAAGAGATCCTACTTCTAATTATCTGGTCTACGCCCCTTTTGCGAGACCAGATGATAAGGAGAATAGCTTAGTAGATATATTCTATTATTCGGAGCATTTTTATACAGACAAGCTTATACAGCTTATGGGAGATTTATCGATTCCAATAAAGTGTCAGGATGAGATGAAGAAGTATAAGAAGTTTTGGACAGCAGGAAATACTACCAAGTTCCAAAATCTTCAGATTACAGATTATACACCAGATAAACTTTCTCTAGGTATCATGTGTGTATTAGCTGGAGTTAAGACAGTAAACTTCGAGGAGCTTATGAAAAAGGTTGTATTGGCGGGAATCGATGATAATGCAATTATAAAGAAATTTGTGACAAATAAGATTGAAGCTGAATTTTGGAAGCAATGTGAAAAGCAGTATGGCTATATAGATTCCACACCTACTGTTTCAAAGTTCATGGTTACGATGATAGTAACCTATACAGATGCATTGGCAGAAGGCAATATTCCAAAAGAGTGGAAGCCTTTTCTTTTAGGAAAACATAATGATGTTGTGGTATTTATTAAAAATCTTATGAATAATGAAGAATCTAAGGCCATTTATGATGATATCGCTGACAGAATAGCGAAAGAATTAAATGTTACAAAACTAATAATGAGAATACCACTTGAAAATGTTGTAGTATGTGATTCTTTTGAGATGTTTGATCAGAATATTATTGCATGGATCATTGCAAAGATTGAAGATAACATGTTGGATGAAAAGCTGGCAGGAATGACGATTCCAGAGATTTGCGAAGCTCGCATTAAGACATGTTACCATTTTGCGGATAAGTACAGAATTCATTATCTGATGCTTTATAATGCATATAAGCTGATTAAAGAAGTTTCGATGCATTCTTACAAAGCACAGCTTAAGGATGTAGTGGAAGATTATGTCAAGAATACATACATGATTGATACTTACTATCGTAAGTTCTATTATTTCATGGATAAAGTCGGTATGAGTGAGAATGTAGAGAAAATTAAGGAACTGGTTGAAAATATTTACACGAACAAGTATCTTACTACTTTTGCATATAAATGGAACCAGACATTATCAGATGAAGTATATAGAACATATCCAGATATGCGTCAGGAAGATTTCTATAGTACCTATGTCAGACCATTCATGAAAGAAGATGGACGAGAAGGTAGAGTTATCGTCATTATTTCCGATGGTATGCGATATGAGTGTGCAAGAGAATTGCTTGATAATCTGGATTTAGATGAGAAGTGTGATGCTAAGATCAACCACATGCTTAGTGTATTACCATCAGAGACAACACTTGGAATGGCATCTTTGCTCCCACATAAGGAAATTGTGGTAGATGAGAATCTTGATATCATGATTGATGGTATGCACTGCGGAAACAGTATGGCTGAAAGACAGAAAATCTTACAAAATACGATCGGACGCTCTGCTTGCTATGATTTCGACAAGGTTATGAATGCCAAAAAGGGTCAAATCAGAGAGATGCTTCAGGATAAAGATGTAGTATATATCTATCAGAATCAGATTGATGACAGAGGTGAAAGTAGTCGTTCAGAGAATGAGATATTTAATGCTTGTCAGGAAGCGATTGAAGAAATTCAAGTGTTGATACATAAAATTACGGGCTATGTATCAGCAACCAGATATCTTATAACAGCAGATCATGGCTTCATTTATAAGAGAGATAAATTACAGGAATGCGATAAGATTTCTATGGATAAAACACAGGTTTCTTATGTGAACAAGAGATTTTTGCTTTCGCCTGAACCGATTAACGATGAGGCGGTTATAAGTAGAACACTGGCATACTTAAGTAAGTTGAATCAGATATATGTTACCACACCTTTAGGAGCAGACATTATCAAAGCCAAAGGTGGCGGACAAAATTATGTTCATGGCGGTTCATCTTTACAGGAAATGGTTGTGCCGGTGATTAAGGTAAAAACATTTACCGGTAAGCAGGATACCGGCATGGTAAATGTGGAGTTATCCACCTTTACAAATAAGGTTACAAGCATTGAAGTAAGACTTGACTTCATGCAGATGGAACCTGTTTCTGATACAAAGAAATCAAGACGATTAGTGGCTTTCTTTGCAGATACAGATGGCAATAAAATTTCTTATGATGTTCCGCTCATAGCAACCGTAAGAGAAGCAGATGCAAGGAAACGTGTTATGACAGAGAAGTTCACTCTAAAAAGTGGAAGATATAGTAGGAGTCAGGATTTTTTTCTCATTCTTGCAGATATGGATGACGAAAGAATAGAACATCATAGATATAAATTTGAAATAGATATTGCTGACTGCAACTAAAGAAGTAATGTATTGGAGGAACCAAGGATGGCTAATTCGTATATCATCAGCAAGATGAATGAGTATATGTTTCAGTTGAATGGAAAAATAGGAGCATGGCTTGAAAAAAAACTGCCTAATATTACAGAAAATTGGTGGCAAGAGCTTGTTATAAATAATTTAAGTACATTGCAGAGGGAACATGTGTTGAACAATGGAATAAAGGATATTAGTGGACTGGATTTGGCGGAGTTATTGCGTATCATTGACCGTAACTGGTTTATTATTACAAGCAGATTCTTTGTTAATAATAAAGATCGAGATAATATTAGAAAGATGCGGGAAGTCCGTAATTCATGGGCACATATAACTCCAAGTACCATAAGCAAAGAAAAAGTTCTCACTGATGTTGATACGATTATTGCCCTTATGCAAGCATTTGATGCATCCATGAGTGAAACACGAGAGATGGAAAACTTTATCTTTGATGTAGAAGAAGATAAGGAAATTCAACCGGAAGAACCGAAAATCATTAAATCTTCTGCAGAGGTTATTCAAACTACAGATGATGGTTTTAAAATTGGTGATGTTGTTACCCTTGCGAGTGATTCATCTGCAATTGGGGCCATTACAGATATTGAAGGCAATAGATATACCGTTCTTATCAATGGAATGGTTCAGTCGTTTTATGGAGAACAGATACATCCTTTTAAACAAAAACTTAGAAGCAACCTTCTCCCAATAAAACGTGTTCGTTCCTCCCTTACAGCTTATCAAATCAACCATCCAGGTAACAGTAATCTTTATTCTTTGAATTCAGCGAGAATTGATTTTGTTCCATA
>Ga0154002_1000393_pt1 | contig 12850 bp, 10 predicted proteins | sample TSNY086MetaG_FD_102276 | JGI IMG/M metagenome (GOLD analysis project Ga0154002, IMG submission 102276) | Attine ant fungus gardens microbial communities from New York, USA - TSNY086 MetaG | ecosystem: Host-associated > Fungi > Mycelium > Unclassified | place: USA: New York, Robert Cushman Murphy... | reverse complement strand
TCTTCATCATCATCCTCTTCCTCCTCCTCCTCCTCGTCTGAGTCGTAATAACTATCTAGGTCTTCATCATCATCAAATCCTCCCATATCTTCATCTTCCAAGTCAAAGTCATCCAAATCACGAATTGCAGGGCTTGCCAGCAAATGATTTTTGAGCTCTGTGCTCCACGTAGAGACGTCCTCAGGATCTAAATTTGAGCAGTCGTCCTGGCCCTTTGGCGGGGTCCGTGAGATATGGACCCTAGGCTCGATTTCATTGTAATTGGCAAAGGTTTCTGTGGGCGTATTCTGGATCTGATCTTCAGGATCTTGAGGAGTCGAAGATGAAGAAGTACGATAGGGGTAGCTCAAGAGAACGGCATCGGAATCAATAGCGCTCTCATGGGTTTCAGCATCCGCGATAGATCGATCTTGTTGCTCCCGCGTGCATCGCGGTTTTTCTTGGTACCTATCGATTTCATGAGAACGAAACATGAGGAAACCCTTGATCAGTTCGTCGTTTATGCAGTAACGGCAGTGCTTGGAAGGTCCGATCCAGGCATAGATGCCCCAACCAAGTAGGTTTTGCTGGCCTCGCCTGATACGGTCACAGGAACTGGTGAACGGAGTCACGATACTCAGCTTGAGAGATGAAAACTTGAGAGGAGAGTGAGAACACACCTCCTACACCTCGTCAGAGGTAACTGGACCAAAGCTCTTTCAAAGATGCTCTCACGTCCCTTTCTGGCGCTGAGCTTTTCGTTGACGTCCCCACCGCATGTGGGATCACGTAGAAAGCTCCATGAGCATGCTGGTGCACTCTGTCTAGCAGGGTTGAAGAAGGAAGGCATGGCAGGAGCATAGTGGTTCCTTTGGCGGGCGCAGTTCCAGTGGGTCATGAATGCTTGCTGTCGCTCGCGCTGGAGTATGAGTGGGTTGGCGGGATGTGTGGATACGTGGCAAATGCTCGTAGGCAGGGTTGATTTGGGTGCCGAGTTCAGGGTCTTTGATGTGTAGACATTTGGGTTTGCCGGCTGAGGAGTTGTAACGTTGGGAGCAGGAGGGTCAAGATCTGTGTTCGTAGTGAGGGAAGTGGTCGTGTGACAGTAAGTCCCAAGGAAAGACTCCAATCGAAAGGCGCTCCAGAGGGAGGGATCAGGTTCGGAAGAGGAGTGCTGCAGGACGTTTGGAGGATGATCGGGCTCTGGAACGATCAGAGCGGCAGAAGAGGACTTGGAGAGACCTGGAGGGGGGAAAGGATATGTGATAGAGTCTGTGGCGCTGGAGTCAAAATCCGATTCGGAGTCGGCCAGAGAAGAAGGGGAAGCAGAGTGCGCAGTGCTGGTAGCAGCATTCTGGTGGACATCTCCGCTGGAAACCTCGGAGGCGGGCGATGAACGGGTGCTGTCGTAGGCACCATGCTCCCTCTGGATACGCCTGAGTCGACATTGGCTTGGAGCTTGGTTTTGGGAGGTCTGGGGCAGAGGGGCAGGGCCAGCAGGGGTCTGTGACATGATTGTAGGTAGAGAGGATGAACGACACAAGAATATTTCACAATATAAATATGGCACAATGCTATGCTATGATTACGTAACAATCGGACGCGGAGTTGCCGGTCAAGCAGGCGGTACATTGTTTACATAACTCGGACATCAGTACACAGCACCTCTTCCAGGCACGACACCCATGGCTCCCTGGAACTCCGCTTTACCGGACACACAACAGGCTCGCATAAATGCTAATGTAGATGATAATGCCCCTTTCGATGAGACGCCTCTTTACCTTGGCCACACGCGATGGAAACAGGCTCAGGGTACACCACGGCAACGCCACAGCAACCTCCCAGGCAACAGAATAGACATTCGAGAAACCACCCCTCATCAAAAGTCAAGGTCGAGGACAAGGAGAAACGTGCAACGTGGAGAGCGCCTTTGTCAGCTATTCGTTTATGACCACACATCGTCCTGATTATTTCTGCACAGCTAGAGATTTTTTCCTTCTGATCACCTCGTGCTTTATCCTGGCCTGCTTTTTGATATGCCTCACGCGTCCTACACTGGCTTTGTGGTTTTCTATCGCCAGGAACAATGCAGAATTAGACGAGTAAGGTCATTAATTCGAAAATGCGCCCTAAATCTAATCGACTGGAAAAGATTACTTTGAATACTTGCTTTATAGCCCTCACTCTTCATAAATTCTCATACTGCCTCCTCCCCATTTCAGCATCACCGCCTTCCCATCTCCCGTCGGTTGTGTAAACGCAACCTGACCAAGCTTTGGATCAATCGGACATCCACGGATAAAGGTTGCTGCCGCCGCATCAAGCAGCGCACTGGCAATGCCCTGTCTACGATACGTACAAGGCACGAAGAGCCTTGGAATCCCCATTGGTGTCGGCAGAGGCTCTGGGTGACAGAAAAGCCCACTATCAACTGCGACTAGATGATTTCGTCCTGTATTGCCGCCAGCGACGTCGTTAGCTTTGCCACCGTCATGGTCATCCTCGTTACTACACCCCCTCCCTTGGTTCATATTGACCAGTTCATCTGAAGCAATCGCCATGGCGGTAGTGATGCGCTGCGCCACTACACATCCGACAATCTTCTCCCGGTTACAATTTGAAGCAATGGCAGAGTAAGGAAGCAGGAAAAGATAGACTTTCGAGTTTCGTAAACATTCTTGTGTAAGTGGTGGTGACGACAGGGATAAATTAACAGTTTGTAGCAATGCAGATATCTGTAGAAATCATTATTATTAGCTTGTTGTAACCATATACCAAAGAACAATCACAGACCTTGGACCCAATTTTACCTATACATTCTGCAGGGCACGAAATAATTCTTCCACGTCTCCCTCCAGTAATTTCAACTTGATTTGCAATTTCACTAACTCCAATTTTAACACTTTCCCGCTCCTCTTCCTTTCCCCATTCCATTCCTCTCTGTACTCTAGCGCAATGCGATCGATGTAAGCTCTCATCCTCTATTGCTCCCTTTGTATATGACAAGTCACACAAAGGACACGTCCAGAGGATCGTTCGGTCAATGGCAAAGTGAAGTTGAGTTAGTATCTTTCGATTCTGTGTCATCTTCTTCAATGATTTGGAATTAGATTTAACTGAGTGTTTGGTGCGTTTGGTCATTGGCGTAGGAATGTTGTTGCAGAAGCTAGATGTTAACGGTCGTTTTTGGCCAGCTCGCACCTCCCCGGAGGTTTTTTCGGGAGAAGAAATGGGAGAGGTGTTCAAGTTATGGCGAGAGCCATATGTACGTTTAACTTTCATTTTTCTACTGACTGTGGTAGCGGTGGTAGTAGTAGGCATGAAGAGAGAGCAACGAGTACGTTGCGAGTCATTTTAATCATTATGTCATACGTAATCTGATTAACACAGTCAACGCGACCGTGTTGTTGTGGTTTGTTTACGTGTCTGTTCGACTCAATTCAGCGAGACTACATACATACATTGATTATATCCCTAGACAAAATGACAATCGATATACAAAGAATTCCGGGGGAGAGATAAGGATCAGAGCGTCTGATAGTTCATTGGTACCTGATTTTTTTCTTGCTCTAGAGAAGCAGTGTGGCTCCAAAGCGTGACAGTCGATGCCAATCCATTGATATTTCCAGACTGATTGATGATTCCAACTTCGTTCACGCTCAATTGAAAAGTACTCCCGACGGTCGATAGGCTGTATATCGTAATGGAAGACGTGGAATCAACATCCATGATTTGGCTCTGGCAGTTAACGGACGAGAGACAGGCTTGATCATAATTCTAACAAAAAAAACTCAGCTTACTATCCAATGAGCATCTAAAACTGACCTCAAAGAAGCTGTACAAGCCTGCTCCTATTTTTATCAAGCATAACATGCTGAGCCGCGCCCCTCCGAATTGTATCAGAATCACTTACCAAAGACAATGATATCTGTAGAATCAACAACCTTGAGAGCCCAAGACGCTGGAATATCATCAAAGCTCGGATCGTGAAAAGCAGAATTGACAGTAAAAGGAGTCGGTGGCGCAGGATTAGGTTGGAAGTACGGCTAAGCCATGAAGCCATCAGATCACAAAAACGGGTTTCCGCACAGGCAGGAACACTAACCGTCTCTGTTTGAATCAAGCCCATCCAGTGGTTCTTGGCATTCACCAAAGAATACTGATACATGACGTGATGCTCAGCTACAGCGGTGCGATGGTCAGCAACGAAAGCTTCAGAATCCCGGCAAATCGACTTACAAGCTGATCATCGGGACCACACGACCAAAAATAGCAAGTGGAGGTAAAGTGTAGTCAATAGAATTCCCGGAGCTGCAAGTAATACGTACCTGTGCCAATCATCCAGACAGGTCCTGCAGACTCGGACAGAATACCTCTGCCAGAAAAGATAGATACTTGGGAGTCACCATCGAGATCATGATCAGCTAACCAAACCCAGGTTCCCTACAACATATTGACAACCAATATCCAGTGACATCTGCCTGACACTCACTTCGAGATATGCAGTTGACTGCGATGTTAGATGGAGAGCGAGGAAAGCAGCAAAACAGTTGGTTGTTCCACCAGCTCCAGACTTTGGGCATTGACCGTCTTGAAGGTTCGTACCAGCGGCGCCACCCAGCCTGCAGACCAGTCTTAATCACAGAAAGTAACGGGAAGGTTGGAAAACATTCACAAACCTGATATGGGAGTCCCACATGCCAGCACCGCCATTTTGACCATCAGGCTGCCTCACATTCCACTCGACAACAATCGCACCAGGAGCTATGGGAGGTTCGCTCCAAGACAAGGAACAAGATCTAGCAATCAAACATACCTGGGCCAACGGTCGTGAACAGCATATCAGTAATCTCGATCAAGCCCTGTGAGCCACTCGCGCCCACTTGAACAACTGGTTGGGGGTTTTCAATGTCTTGGAATTGAGACCCCTTCCCAGCGATCACAGACCACGCTTCACCGACAATCTGAGTTCCGGCAGGGATAGTTAGTGTCGAGGAGACAATGTATGTCCCTGCATCAAAGAATATAATTTTGCACCCCGCAAACTAAATCGAAACGAGAGAAATAAATCAGAGATATCGAGTTGAAAAATCAGTGAATTCACTTTGTCAAAGATTGCTTTCAAAGCCGCAGTATCATCTGTGAATCCATCGCCTCTGGCACCATTGTCTTTCACGCTGACAAACTGATCAACAGCATATGCTGCATATTGAGGGTGAGTTTTGCCAAAAATCTTGCCATTTCCATCCAAAAGCACAGAAGGTTTATTTGCGTTGACAATGTTGCTTTGAACGAAGCTTCCAGAACCATCCGTGTTGCTAAATATATTGCCCTGGCCCCAGCTTTGAATCGTGGTCGTACCACCCGCCAAGATGACAGTACCATCAGCCACAGCAACGGCAGTAGGGACATTGGTGAGTTTCGCGTTGTTTATCACAAGCGATCCAGCAAGCCTGCCATTGCTCGGCTGCGAGTTGCGAATAAATATAGGTGTGTCTACCACAGAAGCGTCAATGATTGCTTCCGCGCCCGTTGTTTGCTCCGAAGCTGAGGTTGCACCACTTGTGATGTCAAAACCAACCTGTATTACACTATTCACTTACCCATGTGGAGAGTGGAAAAAGAGTGCATACCTGACAATTGTTGATATTCACATCCTGGAAAGTCCAACCTTAAACCATCATGAATTGTTTAAAAGAGGAAATGCATCGGAAACAGACTTACCCCAGTTCCAGACTGCGAAAATGCCAGTCTGAGCATTGTTGATGGTGATATTACGGACTGTGAATCTAGACCATTGTAAGTCAATTCGTCTGCTCTCGGTATAAGGGGCCCTCACTGTTGATTTCCAACCCAAATGCCAAATTTTCCTAGACTCTTGGTCAGGTATGCCCTGCTATATTGACAAATTCGAATAAACCTCCGTTGAAGACCAAATCTCCCATAAAGCCACCGCTGATGATACCTCACGTCAAATTTATGGATTTTCAGGCATTCAGTGGCTCACCTTCCATTCTCCATGAATATTCCTTGATGTGCAGTGTCCGCAGCCGTCGACATGTGGACAACAATGTTAACGAGAGAAGTCGACTGCGATACTTGCCAATGTAGTCCGGTCCCCTGTGAGTTCTGGGCGGGGACCCTTAAAGATTAGCTCTATATGAGGATGGTGTCGTCTAGGATGAAAGATATTGCCTTTCACCTTTGAACGTCTATCACGAAGTTTCGTACAGAGCGGAAGCTAAAAATAAAAGTCAGGATGAGCGATCCAATAAGATAATCAATGACACTTTCAAATTGTTCTGGTTGATATACCATTGTGCCCCACCACCGTTGGGAATATAGGGATCAGCGTCTGCATTGTAGAAGTCAATTGAGACCAACGATTTGGATGAATAGACTAGTCACCAATAACGGCCATTCCACTGAAGGATGCTGAAGCAAGCAAAGTAGGAGGATTTTTTGCATCTCCGATTAATTGACTATAGTAGTAGGCAATGATTGGAGCGGAAACCAGATAGGTGCTAGTAGATGGAGAGTATTGTGAGAACAGCCCGATGTTGATCTAAATTTAGTCTTACCCTTGTGGGAAATAAACAACTGCAGGTGTAATGCTATAAATGCTGAGCACGGCCCTACATGTTGAATAATGCACTGCTTACGTCGAAGAGCCACATGTTCCCTGCCCACACCGACTTCCTGCTGATATGGCCGCGCTGGTCGAGTTGAAGCGTTAGGAGGGTAAAACAAAACTGCTCACTCACTTGATCGCTGCTGTGTCATCCGTAATACCATCACCCCTGGCACCAAAATCCTGATCAAGCAGAAGTAGTCAGGTCAAGTCAGAGATTTTCTAGAGCACCAACCTTGACATTCCTGAATACTTGGTATGTAGCAGGGTTTGGATTGAATGCTGCGGTTCCTTGGTGTTTTATTGTTTCGAGCCAGAAGGGATCATCGGGAACTGCGGTACCCTGTCCCAAGGGCGCCGAGCAAGATGTCCCAAGAGCATGAACAGTGGTTAAAAGACACAGCAGAAGGCAAAAAGTAGTATCCAGTAACTTTGGCAACATGTACTCAGAGTATGAACAAGTAATGTTAAACGCGCGAAGGCGCCGATTTTGTTCTGCTAGAAGACCAGATCATCGCAAGAACCTCAGGGTTGATCCGAGACCCTGATGTGCTACGTGGTGGACAAAATCGTACAGCACCGGCAGGTTTCTCAGCGTTGAGATAAATGTTTCGGGGAGAAATAGGAGATGACCCAGATAATCGCAAAACTTGATATGTACCACATAGGCAGGGCATGGTCAATGTGATGATTCACGATTTACGCAGTTGCTATTTACATCGAAATGTCAAACCCACCTGTCAGGTGTCAGCCTATGTCATGCTGCATGTGGCCTGTAAAACGATATAGGCTCAGGCGTCACCTGGTTCACCCCCGGCATGGTAGACAACAATAAAGGCTATGGGACGATGATAAGCTTCTAGCAGTGATGATAGAGAGATAGGCTTACCTCAGGTGTAGTATTGAAACACTACAATATATATATATTTCAAAATACTCCAATTCTACACATGTAGTATCAAATATTAGTATAAGAGGGTCTAGAACAAGTGTTGACAAACACGAGGAAACAGATACAAGGGAATTTCTACTGACTGAGAGATTGGGAGAGAATTGAAAGCACCAGAACTCAATCTAGATTACTTTGAAGCTAGAAGAGTTGAGAGTTGAGAGAGGAAGGGGCCAGAAAAGGGGCCAGGAATCCAAGGATACATTTGGAAGTGGAGGCAGAACACAAAAGCAGCAGCAAAGAGGACAAAAGTGATATCAAAGAATAATGATATCATACAAGAACAAGATGTAGAAGAAGAGTGGGTAGACGTATCTCCTCTACAGCCTGAAATAGTTAAGAAGTGACCATTATAGTCTCTGCTAGAAATGTAGAAAATCCCACCATGGTCACCCAGATGACAATCCTCCAAATCCTCCAGAATCACAGTCAAGGCATATTGTGAAGATGCAATCTTAAGGTAACATTTTTCTCATGCATGCTGTGTGGTAGCATACATCAGTTTCAAGCTGCTTTCGCCTCCTGAACACTTATCATATCAAAAGATCAAAATATAACATGTAATCAAGCCGTGTATTCAACATGGTCACTGCTCAGGGAGCGTTCAGCACGATCTGGCAAGAACACAGATGAGAAGAAACAGTTCTCGCAACATCCACGACTCACCGCTAGGAGCTGTTCGTAATTGAGCTGTATCCAACCATCACGATCGGAATCATAACTGGGGATCATTAATAGGCATATCATGAGAAAAAAAAAGTACAGACTGCTGGAAAGCTTCTGTTACGGTCCTGATTAAGACACAAGCCCTCATGAAACGATCGAAGGTGATTCCAGGCGGTGGACCGTAACCCGAAGTAGGACCCGATGCTGGAGATAGTATCAGTCACTGTATACGAGTTCAGATCTTCCGTGCATTTACTCACCGTATTTCTTTTCGATCAAAGTTAAGAGCGGAGACGAGAGTTTATAACCAAAGCTGCACAGTGCTTCGGACAATTCGTTTCCTTCAATAGAACCAGAGTGGTCTCGGTCGAAGTTCCGGAAAATATCTCGCCAATCCGAAATATACTTCCAGAGTCCGACAAATTCTGCGATTTCGACTCTGTTAAATCTCTAGATCTCTATTTGCAGCCCTCAAACAAACCTGAAAAGCTTATGGTGCCACTTCTATCGATGTCCTGTCGTAAGAGATGGAGCTTGGTAGGCAATGCATGCTGGAAGTGCAGGTTAAACAGACTACATACAAATATGGACATGAGCATCTTCACGGTATCAAGATCAAATCCTGTCCTGAGCTGAGATCAAAAGCCACAAGGAAATGCGAAATGAGTTCACTTGTCCAATTTCCTGAAAATTATTACTCTGATATCAGTACTTTGTATGTTGGTAAGTAGCTGGGCATATTACCATTCAACAGAGCCGACTGGAGTTCCGAAGCGGTTATAGCTCCCGACCTATCAGTATCGACTGCACAAAACCATTGCCAAAGTTGAGGATCGGCCCCAAGAGGAGGCTGCAACAAGCCCTGCAGACCTAATTCCCTCTGTGGCGTCGCAATGCCCAGTGCTGAAGCTCGATAGCTAGATCTGTGCACGTCGTAACTTGAAGGATGTTGCGAGCAACTTCTGTTGTACATGACAGATGAGAGCGAAGCAATTGGACACATGGATCGTAGCCGCAGTCAATTTAAGATATGAATCATCCGGACGGATCTGGTGGGTTGTCAACAATATATTATACGACCTTCCCCCTCAAGACCTAAGTTGAACGCGCTCCTACTTTGAGGACATCATCCTCAGGCAGCAGAGCCAAGATCGTATTTCATGCACCACTTCGAAATAAATCACAATTCTTGGGATACACTCAGACACACTGCTTACCCACCAACAAACTTCTCCCTCCTCTGGCTACATGCCTTTTGTGGATACACGCCTGACGTTGGGCGCTCTCCGCGTTTTAGCACTAGTTAACTTGTTGCGGTATGGGTTTTTTCTCTGAGAAAACCAAGGCACGTGAATATCATCCTGGGAAACCTTGTAGTATAATACTAAACTTTCATATGCTCTGGATCTCTTGTTTGAAAGTTTTTGAGACTATCTGAACATCTCGATAGCAAACCGTTCATTTGCGAGGCGACATACTAGTTATTCATATACCAAACCGGGTATATCAGGGAAACTGTCGTGAGCAGGTATGACTGCTTCGTACAAGGCCGTCATCTTCGACGTTTGTGATCCCTGTGTTACATGTCTCTTGTGTCCTGACATTTCACAAGATAGGAGGCGTTGTTTTGAGAAGTCCCTTTATCGGAATTGCAGCGTACGAGAGAGCACACGGCTTGCCCCCGAACTATCTGAACTGCTTGATGTGAGTTATCAGTATCTTTGCTATCGTCACCGATCATCTACCGTTTATCACAGAGCTGGACGAGGCCCACAGGGAGCCTGGCAAAGATTTGAACGCGGGGAAATACCTTTCGATGGCTTTTATGATGCTTTTGGCCGTGATTTATCTGACGTTGCAAATGGAAATGAATGGCAAGTCTTGAACATTGTCAAAAGTCATACTGAAGTGATTTGTGTAGGTACAAGGCATATTGTGTCAAAAGATCAATTCGTAAGTGATAGTGATATATCACGACCTATCTCAAATCGTCGTAGCCTGCCCGCCTTTACCAATATGTCTCAATGTCGATGGCCGAGAAGTCAGCCTTTCATCCAGATGTATCTGTTTATTTCATAACATTACGCTTGCATCTAGCTTTTTGGACTCATGATGAGGGAAGCACAGACATATGACCCTCATATGCAAAACGCAATTCTTCGAATTCGATGTGACAGCTTTACATATGCTTGACAAAAATCCTTCACTGACTGTAACTCTTTCCAGCCACTTTTCGATGGAAGGTCATTGCATTAACTAATAATTTCCAGAAAGCAGAGGTTCCCCAATCAGAGAGAGAGTTCTTGGGATGGACTGAAGGCGCCACACCAACCCACCTTGTAGCACTTTTTGACGACTTTTGCGACAGTAGCAGGCTGGGAATGCGGTAAGATCATCTTGATCCTCACCAATCGAGTATATAACGGTGACGCTCTAAGGTAGAAAACCAGAACCTGAATTTTACCTCGCTGCCTGCTCCAGGAATAATCTGAAACCACATGAAGCCATCTTCCTCGATGATATTGGCATGTATGCTAGTTTCCGGTTGACCGAGTCACAAATTTGACTCTTGATAGTAACCTGAAGGCAGCAAAGAAGCTAGGCATGGATACCATCTGTCAGTACTGAAACAAAGGAGGTGTTTTATGCTGATCTTGACAAAGATGTACCTATTGGAGGCACACTGAAGGCAGTCCAAGAACTCGGAACAAAGCTCGGCATTGACCTTTTAGAGCCTGTTGAACGACCCAAGTTGTGAAAAATCTGTAAGGGACGGCGGTCTCCATGGATGTCCAATCCAACGAGTGAAGTCTTCTCGACTATCAAACCTGCATTGTAGGCGTGGAGTAATTGACCGACCTGTGAAGGTAAATATGATAAGTAGTCTTCGAGATTCGAACTCAGGTATTTGAAGAATATAGTGTTGATTAGGGATTTGATCTTAAGAGACCGGGTGTTATCCCCAAATCTTGTGTAGTCACAGAAAGGTGTTTGTTTGATGCATCTCTCTTCTCATCCTTGTCAGTCTCGCTGGCCCTCACCCCAAACATATCTTTTTTGATACACGATTGAAACAAGCAGTGTTAGAATCGTGAAATGCAAAAGGAACAAGACAATGAGATCGATAAATGTCACGAATATCAAACCTATCCCAGGCCCTCACAAACAGCAGAAATAAATGCTCTCTGTTATGTTACCTTTTGAGATCCCAATGACACTCAAGGTCAAACGATGTACTAATTTGCTTCTATCTCTATCTCTACCTTCAAGGAACACCATGTCAGATCAGCTACACCACTTTATTTTTGTACCGAAAATATACAACCATTTAGTCGCCTTTCGGAAAGTAGTCTACATCGTTATTGAGTCTGTTCAAAGTCCTTGTTTTCTATCCCATATCTCATTATTTTAACACATATGCCCTCTACACTGTATCAATCTATGTCCAGTTGGATCAAAGCAGGCGCCACAGAAATTTGAAAGAAATCCTGTCTTCAGCTCCCGAGCTTGCGGATGGTGTCTCGAACCATCCATCAAATGACTTCATGAGTTGACCATTCGAGAAATCACTGGGTGAAACAAGGCCCGTAATTCAGGAAGAGGATTCTGAGGTGGCATTTTGGGAATGATAGCACATTAGCGAGGATAAAAGAGGTTGATTACCAATGAGCATACGGATCTACTTGATCCCACTAAGATGTGAGCAATTCTTGATGATATATTTTCGAACAAGTGGAAGAGATTTAGAAAATTTAGGGCGAGAGAAAACACTACAGGTATAATGAGCAGATTTTCTAGATCACGGAGACAAGTGTTTTGCATGAGATGTCGCCTGGGAGCTATGGTCTCCTACACAAGGACCGCGGTTCTCTTTCTTCATATCCATGACCTTCCAGAATTTGCATCCTTTCCCATCGTTTTGAGCGCCTGCATAACAAGTCCACCAATATTTATCTGTCAATCCATCAGTCCTATTCTTCATGTCCGGCCGTAGAATCGTCGGCACACGGCAATCGCATCTTGGGATGCTCTCTGGACGGAAATCCGGTCTATAAAATCGGAAAGTGATATTGATTCTGCAGTTCGATGGTGCAGATGCGGCTGTAGACATGGTCTCATTAGCAGTACATGATTTCAAGGGCGCTGATGACATTGTAGCTTTAGAACTCAAGGGATTCATGGTATTCAACAGTGAGGACGGGCGAAAAATGTCTATTGCAGACTGCGGTGGAATAGCATGTTTAAATTTTTCTTGGCACGAGGCGTGCATGATAGTCAACTGGAATAGACAACATGTGAACAGAACAAAAATATGACAAGGCATATATGAGCGTTCAGAAGATTCATGGACAGTGCAACGACACTTTACGCACAGAATTATGGGGTAGGGGAATATTGAATGTTCTCGCTTGACGAGAACCAATCTCATCGGTGGGTATGACTTCTCGCAACCGAAACACCCTCGTGGTACCTAGGAACAGACAAAGATGAGCTTATCCTTCCTGGAGTCCTAATTAATTGTACATCCTACCCAGACTCAGGGAAGCGATGGTAGGATATGGACCCAGATATGTCAACTGGTCAGAATGAAATCCAACACTCTCCTTAGCTCCTTCATAGCAGTT
>Ga0154002_1000390_pt1 | contig 12883 bp, 5 predicted proteins | sample TSNY086MetaG_FD_102276 | JGI IMG/M metagenome (GOLD analysis project Ga0154002, IMG submission 102276) | Attine ant fungus gardens microbial communities from New York, USA - TSNY086 MetaG | ecosystem: Host-associated > Fungi > Mycelium > Unclassified | place: USA: New York, Robert Cushman Murphy... | reverse complement strand
AGTTAGATGTTTTTTTATTTAAAAGAAGATTAGAAAATTTATGAACGGTGGTCACAATGATGAGAAAGGAACCCTACACAAACCTAAACTAGGTAGCCCTCAAGGTGGAATTCTTATTCCCTTGTTCCTTGCTGTTGGAGGCGTCATCTATGACAGATATCATCATCGATTATTACATTATTACCAGGGCTTGAGTAGCTACATGCCTCTCTTCTCTCTTTATTTAGTAATCTTTAGTTTCTGTAACATTGGTACTCCACTCTCAGCTAACTTCCTTGGTGAATTCCTCTCACTCTGTGGTGCATTTCAACGTATTCCTTTACTCACGGCTTTAGCAGTAAGTTCTGTACTATTAAGCGCTTGTTATCAAATGAAACTCACTAACAAACTCACAGGGGGACAAAAATCAATTCATCTCACTGTTCAACACGATCTTTCTAATAGAGAACTCTTCCTATTAATTATATTACTCTTTCCTACTCTATTTATTGGTCTTTACCCTAGTGCTATTACGCAATTCCTTCATTTCTCATCAGCTACTTATCTCTATCACTTATAGAGAATTAGATTAGATTAAGATTCATTAATTAGTCTGAGTATTAATAGAGTGAAGTAAATGATAGGTTAAAGAAGAAGTAATAAGGGCTATAGTGAATAATTCAAATTTAATTAAGTAAGTATTATGCAATGAGTTACTTCAGAGAGCTAGAGAAGCATTAAGCTTTAATAGTAACACAGAGTGGAACTTGGCAATTAAATTATTAAGTAACTATGAATGAATTTCGATCTGTTAGGAGGAATATCCAATGCTGGTAGTTGGAGTTGAGCTGTAGTCTCAATAGCTTATTAGCTTTCGTGAGTTCAATTCTTACTTCCTTCATCTTTAATCGTACTTTAATTAGGGAAATCGAAAGAAATTTGTTCCAATAGCTTAATAGGTTAGAGCGGAGCACTGTTAATGCTCAGACACAAGTTCAATTCTTGTTTGGTACTATTCAATTTTAAGATTGTTCTTAATATTAAGGGCATCTTTTTAATTAAATTGATTAATCTTATTGTGAGATTACTGTGATACAACCTCTACTAAAATTAAAATTAATGAGGCACTTTCGTTAGGGCAATGACTCTCTTTCAACTGACTAATATTAATGCAATGCATGATAATTCCTTACTAACCATAGTGAGTTTGATGATTTTGGCTTCCGCTATATGAGTTGTCATAGCATGAAATCCAGTGATTTCCATATTGAATCTCATAGTACTATTTGGAATGGTAAGCTTCTATCTCTATCTAATAGGACTATCAATAATGAGCTTACTTTATATCTAAATCTATATAGGAGCAATAGCAATTCTTTTTCTTTTCATCTTATCATTACTTAACGTTCAATACAGTGAATTAACTTCTGTTTCTACTATGCGAGATTGACCATTCATCTTCATTTTCTCATTACTCTCACTTTTAAGTGGGCTATTATTATTTTAATAAAAATCTTATCTCACTTTATCCCTTTCTAGGGAACCAATGATCTCTTAATCTTAATTTCTTTAATTTGAATTTGTCTCTTACTTATCTCACTACTTGAGTTAATTTCTTTCCTATCAATCATTTATCTTTAATTGGTACTTTGCTCTATAGTAAACACGCTATTTTTCTTTTTATTTTGGCTTTTATATTACTATTAATATAATAGGACCAATAACTATTACTCTCTATCGGAAAACTAAGTAGATTTTAATTTCTTCATTAAAGTGATATGGTAAAATAGAAAATAATGAATCTAGTGTGATAGCTGAGGTATTGATTCACAAATTCATTTTGATCTCAGAAACTAAGGAATGTTATTTAGTTTAATTGAAATATTAATCCTCGTAATATGCATATTGCTAAGTGTTGCTTATTTAACTATAGCAGAAAGAAAGACTCTTGGTTTCATGCAACGACGGCTTGGACCGAATGCAGTCGGGTACTATGGTTTACTAATGTGTTTCGCTGATGCTCTTAAGCTACTTATTAAAGAAATCATTTTGCCTCGCGAATCTAACTACATTATTTTAATAATTACCCCTATCATTTATCTATGTTCTGCTTTAATATGTTGAGCAGTAATCCCCCTAGGTCCAGCAATAGCAATTTCATAATTACAATATGGTCTCCTATTCTATCTCGCAATAGGAAGTGTTGGAGTATTTGGAGTACTATTAGCAGGCTGATCATCTAATAGTAAGTATTCCTTACTCGGTAGCATACGATCCACCGCGCAGTTAATTAGTTATGAACTTGTCTTGACTACTATTGTTATTATTTGTCTCATGTTAACCGCACAGTTAAACATTACAGCTTTCATCGAGACTCAAAAAGTAATATGATTTGCTATACCATTATTACCTTTATTCATTATTTGTTATATCGCATCAGTTGCTGAGACAAATAGACCACCGTTTGACAACGTTGAAGCCGAGTCTGAACTAGTATCAGGTTACTTAACTTAATACTCAGGAGCTCCTTTTGTTTTCTTCTTCTTAGCTGAGTACTCAAACATCAAGTTGATCTCTGCTATTAACGTGATTCTTTTCTTAGGTGGTTACTTAAGTACTAACTTAATTGGTTCACTTTTCTCACTATCTTTTTTTAATTTTAATTTACCATTATTCGCTATAGAGGGAGCATCTTTTGGAGCTTCATTAGGGATTAAGACGATCATTTTAATATTTACCTTTATATGAGTGAGAGCTTCCTTCCCAAGACTTCGGTCTGATTTATTCATTAATTTCTGTTGAATTGTATTATTACCTCTCGTTTTCGCTTTCCTATTACTTGCCCCTTCTCTTTTAGCTCTCTTTGATGCTTTCCCTGTCTCTTTTTAATAGTATCTTTTAATTATAATTATTAATTATTATAGTTAGAATAGAGTGAAAGAAGTGAAAAAATAAAATGAAATGTAAGCTTAGTGGATGAGGAGGGTTGAGGTATAAGCTGAACACAAGATTAATAACTAGTCAACCCGTCATTGGGTAATCAAATAATAGGATAAATTAAATTCTCACTGTTAATTCCAGTTAACATCACTGAGATCTCAATACATTGTTAATTTCACTCTTTACTATCATATGTAATGCTTTTTCTTTTACTATGAGTTTTGCTACTACACTATCTTATTTTAAGACTATAGTCAAACTGACTGCTAAAAAAATATCTAGTCAGAAACATGAGAGTCTTGATCACTTACCTAAGTTAATAGGTCAACATGGCTATCGATTACAACGATCTTCTATTACTAGTCGACTTACTACTCAAACCTTCAATTATGATAAGAAAAATGAATTGACTATTAATATCATAGACCGATTTGTGATATCATTACTTCGTTACTACTTAACACTCTCATTTCATTTTGATTTTAATTCATTTGAGAGACGATTACTTATTACTGACCCCATCTTTAAACATAGTATTAACAAAGTGACTATCATTTTCTTTTATTTTTCTCCATTTAACTATAAGCCTAATTCGAAATTTGAATCAACCTTCACTAGTTTAACTAATATTTTAATTAATGGTTTAATTAATGAGGATTATTTTGGAATCATGGGCTGACTTGAGAGTTGCTACCAGAAAGAAGTTAAATTTCAATTAATTAAGTTGCAACGACCGCTTTACTCCGCTCAAATCTACTCTCAATTTCTTTCCTTTGCTGTTGAGACTAAATACAAAACTTTTTCTACTTCTTATCGATATAAGATTAATAAGGCTTTTCCTAATGTTAATACTTTATCCAGAGCTAAATTTATTTCTAAGCTTATGGCTTGAGTTAGACAGGAAGTGATAGATCAAAACAATCGTAACATTATCAATTTTGGTTCCACTTTCACTTATTCTAATTTTAAGTTCAATACTGCTCTCTCTACTAACCGACTTCTTCTTATTCAACCCCTCCTTCCATTCAAATTAATGTTAGGTTTAACTCTCAATATTAAAGGGCGTATTATTAAAACTATTTCTCGTAGTCAGAAACTGAGATTAATTAAAGGACCATTCACTACCCCTAAGGTAACTCAGACTAAATTTATTTTACGATAAAATCAGTTATTAATGCCTCAGCATTTAATGATAGGAAAGCATTGATTTAATCATACTAATGGAGCTGTTGGATTTAAAGTTAAGATTGCCACTACTTAATACGTTAATTTATTGAGATTCTTAAACTCACAATGATTAGTTAGGGAAATATATATAATATTAACTTCCTAGTGAAAGTGACTAGATTAGATTAAAAATTAATGATAATGAAAGTGATATAGCAGCGGAAGGAAAAGGAGTCGAAACTATCAGAACTCATAGTCCATTACATAGCAAGTAATGTGTCTTACCCCCAAATGAGAGATATCACAAGTTGTTACTTAATAATTAATTTTAATTTTAAAGCAATTTGCTATTTTTCCTAAAGATTAATGGAGAATTATCAAAAAGAGAGTTAAATAGAGAAGTACCAAGTGAAGACGTGATTAAGAAAAATAAGAATAAAAGACTAGAACAGATAAGTATTAGTTAAAGCAATGGTGATTAAGATTAATAATAAGAAAATCAGATAGAAGGTTAATAGTGATTGAAGCGATGATTAAGTTTAATTAAGAACAAAATGAGTAAGAACAGATAGAAAAGTAAGGACTAAAACAATGATAATAAGTAATGAAAGATTAGAAAAATAGATAAGAATAGATAAGTATCAATTAAAGCGATGATTAAAAGAAATGATGAGACAAGGTTAATATTGATTGAAGCTATGATAAGTAACTAACAGAGTAGAGAAGAAGTAACTGAAGCTATGGTAATGATTCATTAAATAATGATAACAAGATTAATACTGATTGAAGCGATCATTAATACTACAGCAAGTAAGAAATGATTAAGTAATAGAACTCAATAACACTAAAGGTTAATACCAACTAAAGCAATGATTAAATAATGATTTAATGATAAAGTTATTGAAATTTAAATTGAATAGTAAGTTAATACTTACTGAAGCTATGCTTAAACTTTTAGAAAGATAAATAGTAACTGAAGCTATGGTTAAACTATTAGAAATAAACTAAGTGAAGCGATAGTTAAACGATAAGAAAGAGAGGTAATAACTGAAGCATAGGTATTCATATTTAATAATGAACTAACAGAGTGATAAGTAGTAACTGAAGCGATAGTAAAGAATAATAGTAAAGTAATATGATAAGTAAGGACAGATGCTGAATTATTCAGATAACTTGCACTTAAAGCGATAGTTCTAGATTTAATCATTAAAATAATAATGAATGACTATTAGTTAATTAGTTATTAAGAATTATAGTTGGTTAATACTGATTCAAGCTATGGTTGAATTAAAATAATTAAGTGAGGAGTAGGTTAATACCTATTGAAGCTATCATTCATTCGTTACTAATTTAAATTAAGAAGTGAAGAGTAAGTTAATACTGATTGAACCAATGATTAAGTGAATAATCTAATAGTATCCTTAGGAGGAGTTATTCATTTCAGTCATAAGAGGTTAATACTGATTCAAGCTATCATTTCTTTTAAGAATTATAGTAGGTTAATACCAATTAAAGCTATCATTGATTTGAATAATTAGACTCAAACAAAGTAAATATCGATTGAAGAATCAAAGAATCAAAAGAATCAATTAAACAAATAAAGACAACAAATAAATAAATAAATTTAATTAATTACTTAACTGATTGCTTCAGTTGGTTGTTCTCTCTGTTCATTCATGACTTAAAAAGTAATCATAGGCTCAGTAGCTATTAATCTATTCTTAATCATAAATTATGGTGATAGCTTAAATAAGTAGTAATCCCCCTTTGAATTCATAATAATAATTAAAGTATCTCTTAATTAAATTAGTACTGATAGCTTCAGTTACTAGTTATTGAGTCTGAATCTCATTTCATATTATAATAATTAATCATGATATCTTGAATAGATAGTTATCACTTAAGTAATCTTAATAATAATACTAATACTAATATTAATACTAATTATAATACTAATATTAATCAAAGAATCCAATTAGGGGTTAAGTTACTAGTTATTGACTCTGTTCTGATTATAGTTAATTATTAGTAAGTATTGATAGCTTGAACTAGTAGTTATCACTTCTTAATTAATTAATTAATATCTTTAGCTGATAGCTTGAGTAGATAGTTATCTCTTATGTCTATAACAAAATAATTCAATATTAAATCAAAAATTCAGTAATGATGATAGCCTGAATCACTAGTTATCATCTCTGTTTCTATTAATATTAAAGATCAACTCTTCTTTTAATTCACATTTAATTAATAATTAATTACAATTATTGCTTCAGTAGTAAGTTATTATCTCTGTTTTAATTCATGACTAATGATATCTTAAGTAACTAGTAGTAAAGTCCATTCTTCTTAATTATTAGCTTGAGTTGTTAGTTCTCACCTAATTCACTTCTTCTTTTCATTTAATGATTGTTTGAGCTAGTAGTTGTCCTCTCTGCTCTCCTTTATTAATTAAACTTATCATTTTGTAATCTTATTGATAGCTTCAGTAGTAAGTTCTCACTTACCTTTTAAATAAATAATAATAATCAATTAATGATAGCTTAAGTAATTAACTCTGTTTCTCATTCTACTCTCATTCTTGAACTTATTTTAATTTTCATTTCATTCATTGCTTCAATCACTAGTTCTCTACTATGACTCTTATTTTTCATATTATTATTATTCTAATTGATAGCTTGAGTAGTAAGTTCTCACCTAATTCACTTCTTAATCTCCACTTAAGGTTGGAAGAATTAAATGATAGCTTGAACAATTAGTAGTCTAGTCTGTACTTTTCTTCTCATATTAATTTCTTATTATTAATTAAATTAGATCATAGCTTGAGTTGTTAGTTACTATCTTTCCTTTAAAGGAAAATTATTATTTTAAATTCTTAACTAGATTACTATCTATTCAAACCGTTGAGTTGAATCTTAATTAATACTAGATTTGAGACCAGCAACAATAATAAGCACATTTTCTAATGAGGTGATCACAGGAACTAATTTTAAAAAATAACTAAAATAGAAACAAGTTGCTAATTGACCTATCTGAATAAAGGAAACTTAAACCTGCAACTCAGCAATGTGACCGAGTAAGATGAAATTGCAAGCAAATAATAAAAAGAGCACTTTCGATAGGGCTTTGAAGCTGTTACCTCGAATTAGACTTAGATCTGTCACAGGAAGTGATAATAAAACTAAAATTGCACCAAACATTGCTATTACACCTCCAAGTTTATCTTGGATTGATCGTAATATTGCATAAAATGGTAATAAATATCAATCTGGTACTATTGATGCGGGAGTTACTAAAGGATTAGCTTCAATATAATTCTCAGAATGACCTAATACATTAGGATTAAAGAAAACGAAATAGCAAAAGGCAATTAAATAGACAAAAAACAGTGATCAAATCCTTGAATATGAAGTAAGGATGCATTCCTATTCTATCAATATTAGCCTTTAAACCGATAGGGTTAGATGAACCATGAGAATGAAGTGCCATTAAGTGCATAATGGTAAGGGCGGCTAGAACAAAAGGTAATAAGTAGTGAAGAGCAAAGAAGCGTTGAATAGTAGGATAACCAACACTGAACCCACCTCAAATGAACTCAACTAATTCCTTACCAATGAACGGTATTGGTGAAAAAAGGTTAGTTATTACAATTGAACCTCAATGACTCATTTGACCATAAGGAAGAGTATAAGCCATGAAGGCTGTGGCCATTAGTGCTATGAAGATCACTACACCGATTAGTCACAATTGAACCCGTGGTGAACGATAAGAACCCTAATAAAGAGCTTTCGCTATATGCAAGTAAACACAAATGAAAAAGAAAGATGCACCATTAGCATGAGCGTATCTCAGGAATCAACCAAAGTTAACATCTCTCATGATATGTTCAACACTATTAAATGCTAAATCAATATGAGATGAATAGTGCATTGCTAATCATATTCCAGTTAAGATTTGAATCACTAGGGTTAAGCCTAATAATGAACCAAAATTGTATCAATAATTCAGTGAGGATGGTTGAGGACTATCCATGATGTAGCTATTAAATAGAGAGAAAAATATGTTTTGTTTTCTTTGAGCCATATCAGATTACCTTATCTTTTTTTCTTTCTTATTTTTTTTTCTTCATTAAAGAGAGATAGGAATTTAATATTTTATATTTTTTTATTAGTGTTAAAAAGTGAAATTGATCACGATCGATGGTAGGAATGATAAGATCATCATTAGTTACTTAATCACGATATTAAATAGTAGTTATGGCAGGTTGAGTTGAGAGTTATCACTCTAATAGTATAATAAGAATGAGAGCTTGAATAGAAAGTAATCAAGTAAGTAACAACTAAGAATAAGAAGTAATGATAGTTTGAGTGGCAATCAATCTAGTCTAATGAAATTCAAGAAATGAATTGATAGCTTAAGTAGTAAGAAATCAAGTTAACTCACCTTTTGTTCTTAATTATTTTAATGAGAAGATGATAGCTTCAATCAGAACTTATCACCTCTAGTTATTAATAAAAATTAAAATATTATTATCATAATCATAATTAAATATTAAATATTAAATTTCAAATTAAATTGAAAGCTTAAGTAGTAAGTATTCTAGTCTATAATTAAAAAAAATAAGAGAAGATGATAGCTTAAGTAATGATTAATCAAGTAAGAATTAATAATTAAATTAGTTTCAATAATAATTGATAGCTTAAGTAGTAACTTATCTCCTCCAAAGGCTTGAGTTAGATCACTCTAGTAGTTAATTAGAATAATAATAATTGAAATGATAGCTTCAGTAGTAATTAATAAAGTAATAATAAGTTAAAGTTAAAGTTAAAGTTAAAACGAAAAGAATGAATGCTTGAGTAGAAATTAATCTTGTCTTAATACTAATAGTTCTTACTTTCTCATTTTAATGATTTATTTTAACTATCGCTTCAGTAGTAATTAACAAAGTGTTATTATTATCGTTCTAATTTAAGTTAAGTGAATGAAAGCTTCAGTAGTAATTAATCAAGTTAATAATAATAAGTAATGATAGTTTGAGAATTAAATAATATTAGTAGTAATAATGACTATCAAGTATTATTATCAAAATGAAGGCTTAAGTAATAATTAATCGAGTTTCTTATTTTATTAATAAGGTAATGATAGGCTTAATAGTTAGTGATCAATTGATAAAATTAAAATAAAAATCAAAATGATAGCTTAAGTAGTAATGAATCTAGTCTTAATATCATTCTCTCATGATTTACTTTAATTAATTAGATTAGTATTATTCATTTCAATTACTTTAATCAAGGCTTCAGTTAGTATTAATCTTGTCTGTTCTTCTTATTCATTAATATATTAGTTAATCATAGCTTCAGTTGGTATTAATCATGTCTGATATTTAATTAAAAAAAATTAAAATAATCAAGGCTTAACTAGTTAGTTATCTTGTTAGTAATAATAGTAAATAATAAAGAAATGAAATGATAGCTTAAGTAGTAATTAATCTTATCTTAATTTACAGAATAATAATATTCAATGATAGTTTCAGTAGTAACTTATCAAATCTAATTAAATTAACTAATAGTAATAGTAATCTATCAAATTGAACTTCCATTTCAAATTTAAGATGAAGGCTTCAGTAGTAATAATTAAAGTTAAAATTAAAATTAAAATGATTAAAGTAAATGATAGCTAGAGTAGTAACCTATCAAGTCTAAATTTATTAAATAATGAAAAGGAACCATAGCTTAAGTAGTAATTGATCATCTACTTATTATTCCTTTTTTTCATTTGAATTAATAGAGAAGGATTAAGGCTTGAGTAGAAATTAATCTGATCTGAAAGTAATTATTATTAATAATATTAAATAATGAAGGCTTCAGTAGTAAGAATTCAATAATAACTTAATTATTCAAAGTGAATCATTGCTTCAATAGTAACCTATCTATTCTAACTGGAATTCATAATAATAAGTAATGAGGGCATGAGTAATTATTAATCTAGTCATAATGATATGATAACCTTAAATATTAAGAACGGAGGCATGAGTAGTAATTAATCTCGGAATATTATCAAATAACAAGATGAGAGAGATTTGAACTCCCAAGAATTGAACTGAAGTCAACGATTTTTCCTATTAAATTATCATCTTTTTCTTCTTTTTATGATTATCTTTTATTAATATTAGATAAAAAAAATTGAAAAATGAGATGAGAATATTGAATAACATAGTACATAAGCCCAGTGCAGGTTCCCCTACAGTAACAGTATTTCGACTTAACACAAATCAATAACTATCTGTCTCTCAATGAGGTATTTCTTACTCAAATTCATTCATTTCCCTGAGCGAAGTCACATAGTGAATCAGCATAATTATTTTTCAGCGTGCGACGAGTGATTAGTGCGAAATAGGGGTTTAATTCACCGCGAGGTCCTCAATCGCGATTACTAACAATTCCGATTACATATTAACGAGTTTCAGTTAATAATTCATAGAAGTATAAAAAATACTGATTAATACTTATATCTTACAATGTTTTTGTCAATTTTGCTTTATATTTAAATTATGATATTGCATGACATTAGTATTGCATTTGTGCCGCGTCTGTAGCCCAGGCCATTAGGGTCATAATGATTTGTCTTAGCTTCCATTATTCTTTAAGCCTTAATTAAAGTCATACTAACTTTAAGATTAGTAAAGGAATATCGTTCGTTAATGAGACTAAACCTTACGTCTTACGACACGAACTGGAAACAACGATGTAACACCTGTAATTCTAACTAATTGAAGAGTATACAAGGCCTGGTAAGTTGAATTGCGGATTATCAAATTAAACAACATGGTTCACTGTTATTACCTATAACCGTCTAATGTTTTGAATTTCATTCTTGTGAACGTACTATTCGGGCGGAATGCTTTTCGCTTTTGCTTATCTCACTTCTTAATGGGAAGGAATTAGCATTCATCGTTTACAGCTATAACTACTTGGAAAGCGAATCCAATTTGCTACTATAGCTCTCATCCATTAATGTTAATTGAAAATTTGATTAATACCTTAGTCTTTAACGTTCCCTCAGAGATAAGACATATCATCGTTACTTTAGGAGGTTCCCTAATCATAATCGTTCAATTCCAACAGAAAGAAATATCTTAAGATCAAACTGTAATCCTGCGGATGCTTTAAGCCCATGATGACAAATACTAGCTCCCTGTGTCTTAACGCAACTGCTGGCACACATTTTGGTTAGAACTGATAGATCCAAAATCTCCTTAGTGAAAAAGATCAAAAGGTTTTAATTTAGATATCAATTTCACTTGACTAATTAAAAAGAACTATTCATTTAAGAATTTTTCATCTTGATTTTAATATAAAAATATTTAAAGTGTTCAATTATCACCTTTTCTGTTAACTGCATCAATCTTTCGATCATTGTGCAAAATTCCCCACTGCTGCATATTACTATGTTGACTGTTCTCTCATAATCAACGTGGCTATTCTGACTACTCATCATTAGCTACAGATCTTCGGCTTGGTCTTACTTTTACTAGGCCAACTACCATTAAACTGAAAAAGCGTGATCAAAAGCGATAAGGATTATCTCTTAGTATTAAACTAATGGCAGTATCTAACTGAACTTTTTATTCTTATTTCTTTTTTTATCCTCACTTATTCACCACTAACAAATTGATTAATTCTTTTAGTCAGAATCACTAATGAGTACTATTAATTTCAAGTTTGTTGTATGATTAGCATGTGTCATGTTACAGAATAGTATTGTGTCAGAGCCAACATCATGCTCAAGTTATTATTATTATTTTAGTAATTACTTAATAATTTAATCAAAGAGGAGATCACTACCAACTCATTCCTTGAGTTTTTCAATAATTAGGTATGCATTGTTAAGAGTGAACTTACTACTAAAGCAGTGAATAGCATGAGAAATTTAATTAAGAATAAAAGAAAAAGATGATAGCTTGAGAGGAAAGAAACCCAGTAACAATCAATTTTAACTAATACTAAATAGTAATGAAGGCTTGAATAAGTAGTACTCATTTAAAAAAGAATGAATGAATTAATAGTAATATCAAATCAAATCAAATGATAGCTTAAGTAGTAATTAGTAAGCTAAAGAATTAAATGAAGTTATCTCAAGTTAAATTTTAATTTTAATATTAATTAAAAAAGATTAAGGCTTAAATAGGTACTTTTAAAAATACAGAATTAGACTGATAGCTTGAGTAGTAATTAGTAAAGTTAAAGTAACTATTAATAGTTAAAGTGAATTAAATGAAGAATAATCAGGGCTTGAATAAGAAGTTAGTAGCTGAAGTTAATCAAACATTAAGAATGAAATGATAGCTTAAGTAGAAAAGAATAAAGTAAGTAATGAATAATAAAAAAATGATAGGTTAAGTAACAAGTGAACAAGTGAACAAGTGATCAAGTAAGAATAATTTTAAATAAATCAAGAATAATAGTTAATTAAGAGAGAAGGAATGAAATGATAGCTTGAATAAGAAGTATTCAATGAAAAGTTCAATTAAACATTCATTCATTATCATAAGTAACAATGATAGCTTCAGTAGTAATTAATAAAGTTAAATTTAATTAATAAATCATCACAACTAACTGCTAATTAATAACAGAAATCATCACAACTAACTGCTCATTAACAGAAATATCAATGATCGCTTCAGTACTCTATTCTACTGTACTTTACTCTATTCTATATTTTTTATTCCAGAGATTCTAAAAGTGTATTAAATAAATTAATATGTTAGACACTATCATTAACAGAAATTTTTAAAAAAAGT
>Ga0154002_1000388_pt1 | contig 12911 bp, 8 predicted proteins | sample TSNY086MetaG_FD_102276 | JGI IMG/M metagenome (GOLD analysis project Ga0154002, IMG submission 102276) | Attine ant fungus gardens microbial communities from New York, USA - TSNY086 MetaG | ecosystem: Host-associated > Fungi > Mycelium > Unclassified | place: USA: New York, Robert Cushman Murphy... | reverse complement strand
CCGGATTTACACCTGTACAAAATGGATTTACAAAATAAAAGCCCTCTTCCTTCAAAGTTCCTACATAGTTGCCAAACAAAGTTAAGACCAGTGCCTCCTGCGGTTTAATTACTTTAAGTCCCATAAACGGAATCCAACCGATCACCAGCCAGATCATGCTGACAATACACAAAGCGGGATTCCCCATATCCGACCACCTGATAGCACCGAATATGACACCGGCTATCGCCAAAATATAAAGTGTCGTGGTTATCAATAAAGCCATCATACCATTCTTGCGCATTCCAATGATTTTCTCCTTCATAATATGTCCCTCTGTTCTGCTATTTTTTGATATCATAATGATATCATTTTTATTTCTTTTTGTCAAGTATATTTTTTACTTGTTTAAACGCCACACATCAGATATAATTATTATGTTATTTGTAACCAACACACTATAAAATTGGTTTTTTCTTTATTTAATGGCTATTAACAAGTGGTTTAAGTCAGATACAAGGGAGATGAAATCGATGGTTCATTATGCTCTTAACGATCAATGTACTAAGTTATTATTATCAGAAAGCAGACGTTTGCTTAAAGAAAGTGAGACAAACGACTTACGCGTCATGATACCCGACGACTGTGCTGCTCCGGAAATAAAAGAAATATTTGATAATTTGTCAAAAGCTATTCAAAATCAGCAGCATCGGCTGCTATATGATATCATGAAATACAAGCTGGCGAATCACGCTCTGCAGATCGGCTTATGGGATATGGACGTTGTGGACGGTGACCCAATTAACCCGGGCAATGTCTTTACCTGGTCGGAAGAGTTTCGCTGGATGCTGGGATTTACCGACGAAAATGATTTTCCAAACCGGCTCAACAGTTGGAGCGACCGGCTTCACCCGGAAGACCAGCAGCGTACGCTGGACGCTTTCGCAAGACATATTACAGATCGTTCGGGCAAGAGCCCCTATGATCTGGAATACCGTTTAAAATTAAAAAACGGCGAATACCGCTATTTCCACGCATTGGGTAACACTATGCGCGACGCCAACGGGAAACCCATCAGGGTTGCCGGTATGCTGCAGGACATTCATGACGAAAAGATGCATAATGAAATCGTTTCTCACGCCAATGAGCTCAATGCCCTTCAACTGACAAAACTGAACCTTGTGATGCTGGCTGCCAAAATCGCCTTGTGGGATATGGAGGTTGTAAATGAGGATCCGGTTAACCCGGCGAATATCTTTACCTGGTCGGATGAGTTCCGGCATATGGTAGGATATTCAGACCAAAACGATTTTCCTGATTTACTTGGCAGTTGGAGCAATCTGCTGCACCCGGACGATAAAGACAGAACCCTTGATTGTTTTTTGAGACATTTGCTTGATAAAACCGGTCAAACTCCTTACGACCTGGAATACCGGCTGTTAAAGAAAAACGGCGAATACGGATATTTTCATGCTTACGGTGAAACGGTCCGCGATGCAAGCGGTTGCGCAATCAGAGTTGCGGGGGCTTTAAAAGATATAACAGAAGAGAAAAAGGCCGAGGCGGAGATGGCCCGGATGATCGAACAACGGGCGGCAGCGGAGGCCGCCAATCAAGCCAAATCTTCGTTTTTATCCAAAATGAGCCATGAAATACGGACACCGATGAATGCCATCATTGGAATGGCGAAGATTGCCGATACCACCGCCGATCTGGGCAAGCTAAAATACTGCCTGTCTACCATCGAGGCATCCTCCACCCACCTGCTTGGCATTATCAACGATGTATTGGATATGTCCAAAATCGAAGCGGGTAAGCTTGAAATTGATTCTTCGCCTATGAATGTTGAAAAAATGCTGATGAAAATCTGCAACCTGATCGTAGATAAAACCGAGCAAAAAAGTCAGAAGCTGAATATTATTTTAGGTAAAAATATGGAGATGCACTACATCGGAGATGAACTTCGCCTTTCTCAGGTTGTAACCAATTTACTGTCTAATGCCGTCAAGTTCACGCCGGAGAAAGGAGAAATCACGCTGAAGGTTGACGCGGCACAAGAAGAAGGTAATGATAGCGTTTTACGTTTTTCGGTTGCTGACACAGGCATCGGTATGACAAAGGAACAGATCGGTAAGATGTTTCATTCATTTGAACAAGCCGACGGCAGTATTTCACGCCGGTTTGGCGGAACGGGGCTTGGACTTGCCATTTCCAAAAACATTGTCGAAAAGATGGGTGGTCAGATTTGGGTGGAATCCGAGCCGGATCATGGTTCCACATTTATCTTTGAGGTCAGGCTTGAATGCTCGCCCCAGCAAAATACCACGATGATTTTTGACGGTATATGCCCGTCGGATCTAAGGGTGCTTATTGTCGATGGCGATGAGGAACTCAGAGCGTATTTTCAGTCGATTACAGAGCGGTTCGGGATCCATACCGAGGAGGCGGACAGCGGCAAAAAGGCTATTTACCTTGTGGATCTGGCAAAGGAACTAAAAAAGCCATACGATGTTATATTCCTTGATTATGATATGCCTGATATGAACGGTATTGAAGTAGTAAGTAACCTGAACGCTAAAATAGATAAAAACACCGTAATCATAATGACTTCGTTTTTGACGTGGCATAGAATAGAAGCTGCAGCAAAAAACGTTGGCATCAGCAGATTTATCGCCAAGCCTCTGTTCCCGTCCGCAGTTTTGGACGCAATCAATGAGATCATCGGCAAAACAGTTAAAAACCTTGGTATGAAGACGGAATATTCCAGGGAAACACCGGATTTCTCAGGTGTCCATCTTTTACTCGCCGAGGACGTGGAGATCAACCGGGAGATATTTATCGCTTTACTTGAAAACACAAAAATCCATATTGATACTGCCGAAAATGGGCTTGTGGCCGTACAGAAATTTAAGGACCACGCCGATTGGTACGATATGATTATCATGGATGTACAAATGCCGGAAATGGACGGTTATGAGGCGACGCGGGCGATCCGTTCCATGGAATTCCCAAAGGCAAAGACGATCCCCATTATCGCAATGACGGCAAATGTGTTCAAGGAAGATATTGAATCCTGCATCAAAAGCGGAATGAATGACCATTTATCAAAACCAATCGATGAAAATGCGGTTATCGAGAAAATCAATCGCTACTTACATATGCCGGTTTTATACTAAACCAAAGGCATCGGCAGCGCAGTTAATGCGTTACCGATGCCTTTATCTGCAACCGTCCTTATTCGAATATAGTCCTACAACTATATGCTAATCTCCAGCTGAACCGGCTCTGTCCCCAGCAACTGAACACTTTTTTCATCCGGCTGGCTAATCCCGACATACAACCAATATTTCCCGCCTGGCATTCGCCGGATTCCTTTTTCATCGACAACACTAAAGGCCCGCCCGGCAACCTTTAACTCCACTTCACAACTGGTCCCGGCTTTTATAAATACCCGTTTAAAGGAAGCAAGCTGCGGATGAACAAAAACCGAACCGGCAACCGTATGCTTCACATAAACCTGCACTACTTCCTCCGTATCATGTGTCCCACGGTTCGCCAATACCGCCTTTACAACTGCACCATCATCACCATATTCCGCTTTTGCCTCTGTAACTGCCGTTCTGCCATAATTCAAGCCATATCCGAACGGGTACTGGGCCAGCCCTTTCATATACCGATAAGTTCTGCCTTCCATTGTATAATCCGTAAACTCCGGCAGTTCCGTCAATGATTCATAAAATGTAACCGGCAATTTGCCAAAAGCCGACACCGCGCCAAACAAGGTCTCCGCTGCCGCCTTACCGCCCTGAGCCCCCGGATACCATAACTGTAAAATTGCCGCAAAATGCTGATTGGCATAAGAAAGATCGATATCACTGCCGGCCATTAAACACAACACCACCGGCTTGTTCGCTGCCGCAACCGCCTCCATCAGCTTCTGCTGTGACGCCGGCAGCTCCAGGCTCATTTTGTCCCCCGACGCATAGCTGTTGCCAGTATCCCCTTCTTCCCCTTCCAGGGTTTCGTCCAGCCCGACACATAAAATCACCACATCACTGTTCTCTGCCACCACCCTGGCCTCCGCAAGCCGGTCCCCGGCCAGTCCCAGCGGTTCGGTCCGGTCCTTGTACAAATCACATCCCAGTGAATACAGCACTCTGCACCCATCGCCCACATAACGCCGGATTCCTTCCAGCACGGTAATATATTTCGAAGCAGTTCCATGATAATTGCCAACCAATGCCGCACGACTGTCAGCATTGGGGCCAATTACACCAATCGTCCTGATTTTATCTTGATCCAGAGGTAATATTCCTGAATTCTTAAGCAGTACAAAGCTCTTCTGCGCCGCCGTGGCCGACAGCTTAAGATGTTCCCGGCACTCGACTACCTGATAAGGAATCTGGTCATATTCGCTGCCATCAAACAATCCCAGCAAATATCTGGTCGTAAACAGACGAACCGCCGCCTGTGTAATAGCCTCCTCCGTCACCAGGCCATCCTGATACGCCCGCAGCACATGCAGATATGTATTTCCACAATTTAAATCACAGCCGGCATTTAATGCCATTGCTGCCGATTCTTTTGCCGAAACGGTCACCATGTGATGTTCATGAAAATCGCGGATTGCCCAGCAATCAGAAACAACATGCCCCGCAAACCCCCACTGGTCCCGCAAAATGTCCTGAAGTAACGTTTTGCTGCCACAGCAGGGTTCGCCGTTGGTCCGGTTATATGCCCCCATCACTGCTTCCACTTTCGCTTCCTTCACCAGCGCCTCAAAAGCCGGCAGATACGTATCCTCCATATCCCTCTCGGAGGCCACCGCATCAAACTCATGCCGTAACGCCTCCGGCCCGGAATGTACCGCATAATGCTTGGCACAAGCCGCCGCCTTCATCGTCTCTCCATCCCCCTGCAGACCTTTTACAAACGCCACTCCCAGCCGGGCGGTAAGATGCGGATCCTCACCATAAGTCTCATGCCCCCGGCCCCATCTGGGATCACGGAAAATATTGACATTCGGCGCCCAGAAGGTCAACCCCTTATAAATATCCCGGTCTTCCAAAGCAGAATAAGCATTGTACTTGGCCCTGCCTTCCTCCGCCACTGCCTGGGCGATTTGACCGATCAATGCCTCATCAAATGCCGCTGCCAGCCCGATCGCCTGGGGAAATACCGTCGCCTGTCCGGCTCTGGCCACTCCATGCAGAGCCTCATTCCACCAGTTATAGGCCGGTATCCCCAGCCGCTTAATTGCCGGTGAATCATACTTAAGCTGGCTGGCCCGCTCCTCCACCGTCATTTTTCCAACCAATTCCTCAGCTCTTCTTTTTGCTTCCTCACGTGTCATCTTATTTCTCCCTTTCTATCCTTTAATACCAGAAGAGGCGATCCCTTCTACAAAATATTTCTGTGCCGCGAAAAACAAAATCAGTGCCGGCAGCAACGCAATGATCGACATCGCGAGAATCTGGTTCCATTCAACGATACCGCTGCTGGCATCAATGCTCATCTTCAGTGCCAGTGCCACCGGATATTTTCTGACACTGGAAATATAAATCAACGGACCAAGGAAATCATTAAAGCTCCAAATAAACTGGAAAATCAGGCAGCTGATCAACGAAGGCCGCAAAACCGGCAGCAGTATCCGCGTCAAAACACCAAACGAAGAACAACCGTCAATGATCGCCGCCTCATCCAGATCCTTGGGAATACTGCGCATAAACTGAATCAGCATGAACACAAAAAACGGCTCATTGGCAAAAACCGTATTGGCAATCAACGGCACATAAGTATTTAATACCCCCAACTGCTTCCAGAACAAATACAGCGGGATACGGGTTACCACCGCCGGTAAGAACATCGTTGCCATTAACAGCGAAAAGAGGATTTTCTTAAACCGAAAATCAAAGCGGGCAAACCCATAGGCCGTCAATGTGCTGGAAATCAGACAAAAGGCAATCTTGGGAATCACAATTTTAAATGTATTTGCAAAATACGTCGCAAAGGTAAATTCCGTACCTGTTTTCCACCCTTCGATATATGGGGTGAAATCAATCCGCCTGGGAATAAAACTAATGGATGTAAAAATTTCATTATTTGTTTTAAAGCTGGCCCCCACAAGCCAGAGAATCGGATACAACATTACCAACGCCACGGCGGTCAGGATTACATAGCGTAATGCAATGCTGATTGGCTGCATATGTTTTTTCATATCTACTTGTCTCCTTCATCCGAATAGAAAACCCAAAATTTCTGGGTTCCGAACAGAACAACCGTAACCAGCATAATAATCAGAAACAACATCCAGCTGGCCGCACTGGCATAGCCCATGTTAAAATATTTAAATGCATAGTCATAAATAAACATCGAGGTAAGATAGGTCGAATTCAAAGGTCCTTTTCCGGTAATCAGGAATGGCCCGTTGAACTCCTGAAAGGCATTGACCAGCTGCATCACCAGATTAAAGAAAATCGTTGGTGTAATCAGCGGAATTGTGATGTTGAAAAAGGTTCTCACTTTTCCGGCCCCATCAATCGAAGACGCCTCATACAGATCCTGGGGAATCTCCTTTAATGCCGCCAGGAAAATCAACATCGCCGACCCGAACTGCCATACCTTCAGCAGCACGATGACCGCCATGGCGCCGCCCGGCGAAGAAAACCAGGATACCGGCTTTAAATTGAGCGCCATTAAGAAACTGTTAACAAATCCTTCCGGCTGAAACATAAAACGCCACAATATTGCAATTGCCACATTGCCGCCCAGCAAGGAAGGCACATAATATGCCGTCCGGAAAAAACCGATGGCTTTCAGATTGAAATTCAGAATAAATGCAATAAATAAGGCAAATACCAGCTGAAGCGGCACCGTATAAATCGTATATTTCAATGTGGACCTGATGGAGGTCAGGAAATCCTGATCCTTAAACAGATTTAAATAATTTTCCAGTCCGACAAAGCCGGCCTTTGTTACCATGTTGTAATCAGTAAAACTGATATAGAGTGCATTTAAAAACGGATATACCGTGAGGAAAGAAACACCAATCAACCACGGAAGAATATAAAGATATCCCACTTTCCTGCTTTTCATTTGGTGAGCCCCCTTTCTGATCATTATTTGGCCAGTTTAGCCGCCTGAGCCTTTGTCTGCTCAAAAATCTCATGGGCGGCTGCTTCCACCGAAGCCTGTCCTAACTCATAGCGTTCATACTGCTGCATATAAATGTTATTAAAGGCACCATTCTCATAAAAGGTTGTCTGATTCAGCACCGGTGCTGCTGCACCAAATTCATATCCGGCCTTCACTGCCCCTTCGATCTGCCCGTCCGCCGTCAGTGCCTCGACTGCCGCCTGGCTTGCCGGTACTCCCCGGGAGGTCCCCAGAACCTTGACGCCCTCCGGATCATTCAGGAAAAACTGCAGGAACTCTGCCGCTGCCCTGGGCGCTTTTGAATTCCGGGAAATGCCCAGCAGCATCGTTGGTTTGGCAATACTGCCCGCGAATTTCGCTCCCTCTATGATCGGCATCGGTGCAATCACCAGTTCATCGCCATTGTCTTTCAAGGTCTGGGCATTGGAAGCGATGCCGCCGGTCCATTCAAATACGCCCACATACCCACCATTAATATATTTGGCATTCTGCGCCACCGATACCGGCTCCGTACCCACTTTTTCAAGATAATCTTTCCTGCTGCACCAGACCCCGGCATCCGCCAGATCCTTAAACCAGATCATCGCGTTCTTATAATCTTCCTCTGTATAGTTCATATTCCCGGCATCATCAAACTCGGTTTTTCCCGTCATCTGCTGCAAATAATAAGTTGCTGCAAAGCGGAAGGTGGGTGATACCAAAAGGTACGTTCCTTCTGGAAATGCTTTTGCTGCTTCCCGGTACTCGTCCCATGTAGCCGGCACTTCCAGCCCCACTCTTTCATAGGCACTCTTATTCACCATAAAACAAAGCACGTTTTTGCCTAACGGCACCGCCTGCTGCTTTCCGTCAATCTGGCCAAACTTCAAAAACTCCTCATCAAACTGCGACAAATCCACGAGATCCGCTACATTTGCCAGGTCATAAAAACCTTCACCGGTAGGCGAATACTGGGCAACCCAGGAATACTGAAGCGTCATCACATCGGCTTCTGTTCCCCCCACATATCTGGTGGCAAACTGCTCATCCAGACTGCCGAAACCAGAAGGCTGTCCTTCTACTTTAATACCCGGATTTTTTTCTTCAAAAAGCTTAATTGCCTCTTGCGTCGCTTTATGACGGTCATCATTTCCCCACCAGGAAAATGCAATATTGGCATTTTCTGATGCGGCCGCAGAAGTTCCCGTCCCGGCATTCTGATTGCTGGTACTTTGGCCACAGCCGGCCAATGCTGTTGCTGCCGTCACCGTTACCAATACAACTGTCACTACCTGTTTCCATAATTTTTTCATGTCACTCTCTCCTTTTTTTTCATTTTCTCCCCTGTTCATCTGCCAAAACAAGAGTAGATAAACAATTAAGATCAATACACGCAGCAACCGCCCGGCCGCCTTCATCAGAAAAATGAAGCCCGTCACCGGAATCACAGTCTTTTTGCAAGGCCGACATCTCTGCCGGGTCACATACTGCCTGTTCAAACTCCAGCACCTTATCATAATCACGTTGAGAACGGATCCACCGATTCAGGATCAACCGCTCCTGCTCCAATGCCTCATTGTAAAAGACAGAGTGCTTTAATGGTGTCAACGTTCCAATCCATATGTTACTGCCATGAGCGTGAGCTATTTTGGCATACTTTATTAATCCGGAAATAATTTCATTAACACCGGCAGAATCATCCGTTGGTTCGGCATGCCTGGTGATCAAATCATTAATACCGTGAAACACCAGAATCAAATTCGGGGTTCCATCCCCAAAACAGTCTTGCTCAAACCGTTCAACACCGCTTCTGCCATGCCGCTCATAGGGGTCTGCCAAAGGGCTTGTGCCCTTTAAAATCCGGTTTCCGCCAATGCCGCGGTTTAATACGGCAATACCGGTCTGCCCATGTTCACGAAGCCGCTGTTTCAGATGATCCACCCAGAAGCCCTGCTGTGTCAGCGAATCACCGAAAGCAATGATACACCGTTCCTGTTTGGAGGTGTAAAAATCAATTCCACTGACAGCAAAAGCAAAACACATACGGTTGTTGTCCTTCACCATGGAAAATACTGCCCCGGGGTCAATCAATTCCCCACTGGCCGCATCAACATGGCTTATCTCCAGTTCCCGCCGGGAATAAGTAACCGTGCCGCCGGTCAATAACGTCCGGGCTTTCATCAATACCCTTACCGTAATTATATCCCCCGGTGAAACCGGCACATTCACCGCATCACTGCTGCATTCCTCACCTGGCATCAGAGAAATCCCGGAATTGCCGCCGCGGGTCAAGGGATACTCCTTGCTGCCGATTTTCAACACCGACGATGTCAGCACAATGGGTTCGATTCCATAGCGATTGGAAAATCCAATTCTGACCCGCTCCGCCCGATTGTTGCTCCGTATCTTAATCTCCTGGATACAATTCCCAATTTCACTGGGCCAGGATCGATAATCCATCTGGTGATAGCTCCAGACATTCATCCACTTCATTTCACTTCACTTCCTCTTTCAGCGATCTGTTATCTATCGATAAATGGTTCTGCCTTTCTCATCCGGAATCCCCGATTTACGGTAAAAATAAGTGTTGATCTGATCCCGCCACTCTTTTGCACTCTCATACTGTTCTTCCAGCCTCTGCTTTACATTGGCATAAGAATCAGGGTCTAACTCCGCCTTTAAAGCTTCCCATTCCTGCATATACCGGCTCACCCGCTCTACTCCAGCAAAATGGGTGTCATAGATTGACTGAATCAGGGTTTTGCCCGAACGCAGAAGATAGGTATACGGTACGTGATGGAAAAAAAGCAGCAGCTCATCCGGACAGCTTTCAAGGGACTCATATTCCTCAAAACGACGGTCCGAATACTGCCTGGTGTAGCCGGTTCCGTCTGACAGCGTCCGTTCTGCCCCGATCCCATCGCGGTCTGCATAATGATAAGTTCCCCAGCGGTCATATTCATAACCGTCTACATCCGGACCATAATGGTGAACCGGTTTTACCATAAAGCCGATTCCATTAGGAGCCGAATATGACTCGTAGGTGTCCGCTGACGTCATCATAATATCCTTCAGGATTTTTTTTCCATTTGGTGTCAGATCAAAGGTCAGAGCCATCCATTCATCTAAAATCTGCTCACTGCTTAGCTGGTTATCCCAGGCCATTCTGCCAAATCCATACAAATTTGCCTGTGCCAGCTTATGGCCCGTCCAGTTACTGTCCATCCCCACATTCGCCACTGCCACAATTCCCGAATGTGCTTTAACCGGGCTGTTCTCCCGCAGCAAATCACAGACAGCAGCCGGACCAGGCTGATATTTTGTGTCATAATTCAAAACCGTTTTCCACATGGGCAGCAAATAGAAAATATGTTTCTGCTGACCGGTATACTCCTGTGTAATCTGATATTCCAAAATCTGATTCGTATGCTTCAGTGCCCCGAACAGTGGTGACACCGGTTCTCTGACCTGAAAATCCATCGGACCGTTTTTAATTTGCAAAATGACATTATCATCAAATTTCCCATCCAGGCCTATGTAGGTTTCATATTGTGCCTTGGCCCGGTCATTTGAACGGTTCCGCCAGTCCTGGTGGCAATTATATACAAAGCAGCGCCATATTACAATACCGTCAAAAGGTGCTATCGCTCTGGCCAGCATATTGGCACCGTCGTCATGGTTCCGGCCATAGGTAAATGGTCCCGGCTCGCCCTCGGAATCAGCCTTCACCAAAAAACCGCCAAACTGGGGAATGATACGGTAGATTGTTTCGACCGTTTTTCGCCACCAGTTTCCTGCCGCCGGATCCCGGGGATCAGCAGTGGCAAGTCCGCCGACGATGATCGGAGCAGCATAATTCACAGACAGAAACAGCTTAATTCCATATTCCGCCAAAATATCCGCAATCGGTTTTATCTCTCTTAAACAACGTTCCATCACCAAAAATGCTTCTTTTTCATGCACGTTAACATTATTAACAGCCAGTGTATTAATCCCTGTGGAAGCCAGAAGGCGGGCATATTCCCGAATCAGCGCAAAGTCATTCCGGAATTGGTTGGCGCTGTAAAAAATCGAATCTCCGGCATACCCGCGTTCGATGCTTCCATCGAAATTATCCCAGTGATCCAGCATCCGGATGCGCTGTGCCGGTACGGAACAAAACGGAAACCGCACCGTCCCGCCATCAATCAAAATACGATGCAGCGCATACATTCCGTATAGCAAAGCTCTGGTTGTATTACCCTGAATTTCATAACAATCCGGGCACCGATTGATGATGTAGCCCTCTTCTCCCAGTCCGGGATCTTCGATCCTGCGAAATATTACCGATGACTGTGCCTGATCACCCGGAACCATGTCCGCAAATAATTCTTCCATTTCTCGGGCAACAGTTCCGGCAATCTCATCCTGAACCTCAAGATAGTAGCCTGGCGGGGATAGCACCGCCTTCTTTTTCAGCCAGGCCTTGTCCCTTTTTTGAGTTATTATATTCATCATTCCTTCCCACATCTGATCAAGTACTTTGCTGCAGCTGATTTTATTATACCGCCTTTGGAAATTGATTATTATATAGAATCAACATCATTTTTTGTCTTAATCCGACTTTATCTTTTAAATTTAATTATTGATTTTGTATATTTTTTTGTTATACTCAAAACAACATTTAATTTATTTTAACCATGAAAAGGAGTCGCTTATGGACAAAACGGCACAAACCTTCACCCTCTCCCGGGAACACCGCCTGGAACGGATTTATAACCCGATTACCGAAGATATCTTTGTTCGATACTCTGATTCCGCTGACGGTCAGCCATTTTACCATACCCATAATGTCTGCGAAATTTATCTTCTGCTCAACGGCGAACTCAATTATTACATCAGCCAGAAGTGCTTTCATCTGAAGTCCGGTACATTGCTCCTCATCCAGCCTGGCGAATATCACCGCTGTGAACTGGTTAACCACGATGTTTACGAACGATATGTCATTAATATCAGCAACAAATATCTGGACCTGCACTCTACGGTCCATACGAACCTGGCCAACTGTTTTTTTGACCGCCCCAAGGGTGAACCAAACATCATCACACTAAAGCAGGAACAGATTGATGACCTGTTGTATTTATTTCAATCATTATTAAGTTTAAAAAACCGCAAGGAATACGGTCAGGACATCTTGTCGGCTTCCTACCTGTTACAATTGCTGGTCAAGATCAATCTGCTTTTTTCCAATCAAACAGAATCAGAGTTCCCGGACATCATGCCGCCGCTGGTCCGTGAAACGCTGGAATACATTGACGAGCATTTGCTGGAAGACATCTCCCTTAAGGATCTTTCTGATTATTTGTACCATAACGGTACTTATATCAGCCGGCGTTTTAAAAAAATCACCGGTCTGTCCATTCAGCAATACATTTTGCGCAGAAAAATTTATCTTGCCCAGAATCTTTTGCAGGAGGGCCGTTCTGTCTCCGATAGCTGTATCGGTTCCGGTTTTAAGGATTATGCGAATTTTTCGAAGATTTTTAAGAAGGTAGTTGGGGTATCGCCAAAGAAATATTCTTTAGATAATTTGAAATGAAAATAAAACAAAACCCGGAACTCGTTTCCTTGAATTCCGGGTTTTATATCCTTCTGCAGCCGTTTTACCATAATAACACGTTCATCTCCGGTTCCGCTTCATTCAGGTCGGCAGCCATAACTCTGCCCAGTCCATAACAGCCGCAGGCTCCGATATATTCACAGTCAGAACCGGCGTCTGTGTGGGCGGTTACCACCAGGTGGGTTTCCTCGCCGTATTG
>Ga0154002_1000387_pt1 | contig 12911 bp, 5 predicted proteins | sample TSNY086MetaG_FD_102276 | JGI IMG/M metagenome (GOLD analysis project Ga0154002, IMG submission 102276) | Attine ant fungus gardens microbial communities from New York, USA - TSNY086 MetaG | ecosystem: Host-associated > Fungi > Mycelium > Unclassified | place: USA: New York, Robert Cushman Murphy... | reverse complement strand
TGGACTATGGATAAGAAAAATTCATCAGCCCGGAAGTATTTTGCGGAGAGAGCTAATTTAATAGGGGCGATTAGACTACCTGATAATGCATTTAAAGCAAATGCTGGCACTGAAGCGGTGACAGACATTCTATTTTTCCAAAAGTTAGAACAGGTGCCCGATCCTAACCCCATATGGCTTTATGTAGAGAAAAATATTACGGATAAGGATCCTGTAAGAGTTGGGGATATTGTAAAAACGAGTAGGTATGACTATGCCACATATAGGCAAAAAGAATTTGACGCAAAAGTCATTTCAGTTCGGCAAGTGGACCAAGAGGTGATTTATGACTTACAGATGTTGGAGGGTGTCCAGACAGAGATTAGCCAAAATGCCAGGTATGTAACATTAAAAGAACGTGGAGAAATGGTCTACAGTTGTAATCGCTATTTTATTGAAAATCCACATATGGTATTGGGTACATTCCAATTCGTATCCGGCCCATTTGGAGACCGATTGACATGTAGGGCAACCGATTCTGATATGAATGAAAAGCTGAGGATAGTGGTTGATAACTATATTCACGGCGGATTTTCTAATACCTATGCAAAAATCGGTGCAGAATCTGAAAATAAAAACATTATTTCGGCAGACCCGCAAGTTAAAAATTACACCTATGCTTTGGTGAATGATGATATTTACTATCGCATTGATTCGGTAATGACTTTAGAACAATTAAGTTCCAAGGATTTGCCACGGATGAAAGCAATGATAGAATTGCGTGATATGGGGTATGAATTGTTGGACGCAGAATTAAATAATGATTCTGATTATAGCATAAGAGCGAAGATGTCGAAGCTGAATGAGTCATACGATACGTTTGTTGGGCAGTTCGGTATCATACATTCTAAAGAAAATAAAAAGTTGTTTTCCAAAGATGTTACATACAGCTTTCTTTGCAGTTTTGAGGTATTGGATGATAACAATAATGTTACTGCTAAGGCAGCTTTATTTTCAAAGAGGGTTATTAATCCCAAAGTAGAAGTAACACATGTAAATACTGCAAATGAAGCCTTAATGATGTCGCTGTCAGAAAAAGGACGTATTGTTCTGGACTACATGGCTGGACTTGTGGGCAAAGACAAAGGCGAGGTGGTTTCAGACCTGCGAGGAGTGATTTTTAAAGATCCAAACAAAGCTGGTGAGGATGAGTATTCCGGTTATGTTACTGCCGATGAGTATCTGTCTGGAAACGTAAAGCTTAAACTGGAGAAGGCAATCCAATTTGCGGAACAAGATTCTATGTATGATGTAAACATAGAATATCTACAAAAAGTACAGCCGGAACCCCTGGAAGCATCTGAAATAGATGTACGTTTGGGTGCTGTTTGGATTGAACCGGAATACATTGAACAGTTTATAAAGGAAACATTCCAGCTGCCAAATTGGAGATTTACAGATACTGCAAATAAAAGTGAGCGACTAACCGTATCGTTTGAAAAGCTTAATGGGGAATGGAATATCAGTAATAAAGTAACTGGTGATTCGGTACTTCTTGCTACCACTAAATATGGTACGTCAAGGAAAAATGCGTTTCATATTCTTGAAAATTGCTTGAATTTGAGAGATTCGAAGGTCTACGACCAAAAATGGAACTCCGAAAAACAGCGATATGATTCCGTATTAAACAAAGAGGAAACCGCAACATGTAATCAGAAAGCCGAAACAATAAAAACAGAGTTTGAAAACTGGATATTTGCAGAACCAGACAGGAGAAATTATTTAGTAAAAAAATATAATGAACTTTATAACAATGTTCGGCCACGACAATATGATGGTTCCCATCTTACCTTTCCGGGCATGAATCCGGAAATCAAGCTGATGCTCCATCAAAAAAATGCGGTAGCACGGACACTATATGGTGGAAATGCTCTTCTTGCCCATGTAGTCGGAGCGGGAAAAACATATGAAATAACAGCTTCAATCATGGAACAGAAGCGAATTGGATTATGCAATAAAGCTCTAATCGTAGTGCCAAATCACCTGACTGAACAGTGGGGGCGTGAGTTTACAGATTTATATCCATCAGCAAATATTCTGGTAGCTAAAAAGGACGATTTTATACCAGCAAGAAGGAGGGAATTTTGTTCCAAGATTGCAACCGGGGAATATGATGCTGTGATAATTGGTCATACACAGTTTGAAAAGATTCCTTTATCAGCTGAGCGACAGCAATATTACATTGATCGTCAAATAACTGATATTAAGAGAGCCATCGAGGAACAAAAGGTAGATTCAGGACAGTCATTTACTGTTAAGCAATTAGAAAAAACAGAAAAGAGATTAGTGGCCAAGCTTGAAAAATTAAATAATGAGGGGAAAAGGGATAACGTAATTACGTTCGAACAGTTGGGGATTGACAGGCTATATGTGGATGAAAGTCATAGTTATAAGAACTTATATCTCTATACCAAGATGTCAAATGTCGCAGGGATACAACATACTGAAGCTCAAAAATCAACAGATATGTATATGAAATGCCAGTACATGGATGAGATAACACAGGGGAAATGCGGTATTGTTTTCGCATCAGGAACACCAATTAGTAACTCGATGACAGAATTGTATACTAACATGCGGTATCTCCAAGCTGATTTGCTTAAGAGTTATGGATTAGAAAATTTTGATGCATGGGCTTCCACCTTTGGAAATATTCAAACTGCCATAGAATTGTCTCCGGAAGGAACTAATTACCGGGCTAAAAAAAGGTTCAGCAGCTTTTTTAATATTCCGGAACTTATGAATTTTTGGAAAGAAGCAGCGGATGTTCAGACTGCGGATATGCTTAATTTGGATGTACCATCAGCTACTTATGTGAATGTTAAATTGAAGCCAACTAAGCTGCAAGAGAAGATGGTTGAATGTTTAGCTGAACGAGCTGATGAGGTACGGAATGGCAATATTGATCCAAGCATAGATAATATGCTGAAAATAACCAATGATGGTCGCAAGCTGGCCCTGGACCAGAGATTGATTAACCCCAATATGCCGGATGTACCTGTTTCCAAGGCGAATATTTGTGCAGAAAAAGCATTTGAGATTTGGGAGCAGACGAAGGTACAAAAATCTGCACAAATAATATTCTGTGATTTATCAACGCCGAAGTCAGACAGCAGCTTCAGTGTGTATGATGCAATTAAAAAGAAATTGATTGAATTGGGAGTGCCAGCGGAAGAAATTGCATATATTCATGATGCAAAAACAGATATTCAAAAAGATAAGTTATTTAAACAGGTCAGAAGTGGAGAGAAGCGATTCCTGCTCGGTTCAACTTTTATGATGGGAGCCGGGACCAATGTGCAGCGAAACCTGATTGCCGAACATCATTTGGATGTTCCGTGGCGGCCATCTGATATAGAACAGAGGGAAGGACGTATCATTCGCCAAGGTAATTTGAATAGTCATGTTTGGATTTACAGGTACATAACAAGCGGTACGTTCGATGCATATTCCTGGCAGGTGATTGAAAACAAGCAAAAGTTTATCAGCCAGATAATGACAAGCAAGAGTCCTGTTCGTAGTTGTTCGGATCTGGATGAACAGTCTCTGTCCTATGCAGAAGTAAAAGCTCTTGCAACTGGTAATCCCTACATAAAAGAAAAAATGGAATTGGATATTTCGGTATCACAGTTAAATCGGGAACTTGCCAATCATAAGAGTAATATTTATCAGTATCAGGATGATTATACAATTAAGTACCCGAAAGAAATTAGCCGGCTGAATAATCTGATTTCAGGAATCATGAAGGATATTTCGCTTTATAAGAACAATGCACCAGCCAGTGATAAATTCATTATGGAAATAGGGGAGAAAACCTTCATTGATCGAACAGAAGCAGGAGAAGCTTTAATAACAGCAGCAAATGAAGCCTGTGTTTTGCGAAATACGGAACATCAGCTGGGGACCTATCTGGGATTCAAAATAAGGGCAAAAAAAGGTGATTTTGCTATAGTTCCTCAGATGATTATTGGTGGGGAGATCAACTATACATTTGATTTAAGCATGAATGCAGTTAGTAATATTTCATCAATTACAAGAATCTTTCATTCTCTTGAAGATAGAGTCAAATCGTATGAAGAAAAATTATCTGCTGCTCAGAGTCAGCTTGAAATTGCAAAAACAGAATCAGAGAAACCTTTTCCGAAAGAAGAAATCTATCAGAGTCAGGTGGAGCGCTTGAGTGAATTGAATGCTTTACTGGGGATTTCTGAGAAAGAACAAAACGAAATGGGTGTTATTGATGATCCCATGGCTATACAAGTTGGAGAAGTTAAAAATCAATCTTCCTGGGAGGTGTTTGCAGATTATGATCCAGATAATCATCCGGAGGAATATGATTTAGTACCAGGGTTGGAGACAGTTGAATATTTAGTTATAGGAGGAGAAGTAGTGAATGAAGATAAAATGATTTCAAAGAATTCCAATGATATTTTAGAAAATAATTTGTCCGCACCAGTGGATCTGGCTGCATTGGCTCATCAAATTGAAGATTTCATAGAAGAGTATGATCCATACAATTACAGCGATGTTTTCGGGATATTATCGGAAGAAAGAGGTGAAAATATTTCGGACGTGGAACGGGATCTCTTAAACGGAAATGTGCAGGATCATATTGATGCAATTGGAGAAATCTATGAGGCAATGGATCATGAGGAGCCGTTAAGAACAACGGCTCAGGCGATTTTGGAAAAATTGAATGTAGTGAAAGCAGCTATTATAAATAATGGTGAGAATCTACAGGATATAATTTCAGCTGATATTAACGAGATGAAGGGCACCTATCAATACATGGTTAACGAACATTTGTTGACACAGTATGGAGCCAGAGCTTCGTTAGAGTTTGTAGATGGTGTAATAGCTCAATACCAAGGGGAAACCGCAATTTCCGAGTTTGGTACCTGGTTAAAGAATTCTGATCTGGGAGGAGCTGCTATTCGGCAACAATATGATTTAGAAGCCAAAGCGAATAATTTGGAATTAGGAAGAACAGGCAATGTAAAACCGGCCCCCAGTGCTCTTGCCGAAAAGATTGAAACATTTATAGCGGAGAATGACCCTGGATTCTTAAGTGTTACTGGCTGGCAGGATCATGAAGAGGCAAAGGATCAAATAGTGGGGTTACTATTATCTAATCGAACTACGGGCATTGTTACCACTCTTGATAATATTATCGGTCAAAATGAAGAGCTAAGAGATGCTGCTGATTTATTAAAAACCGAGATGCTTGCTTATAGTGGGGAATCTTCTGTTAAAAAGTATCTTTCCATAGAAAGCACTGCGGATTATGCAGATGAAAACTTCCAATCAGAATTGCTTCATTTAGATCAGATGAATGAAGATGGTACTTACGGAACTATGAAGGCATATTACCGCATTGTGCATATTGGTGAAGCGGGTTTCGTTGTTCCATATGATGAGCAGGTTTTTGAAAGTGAGGAAGCCGCAGCAAGCGCAGCAAGAACCATAGAAGGAACTGAATTAATTAAATATGATGATATGGTAGATGTGTATTTACAAACCGGATTGAACCGATTGAGTCACCAAAAGAGTTCTTCCATAGAGATGGGAAGCATAGGCAATGGAATAACGGTGTGGGATCGCAACAAACCTATTTATAGTGAACCCAATGATAAAAAGCATATGGTTGCTGATTATGAGACATTAGCTTATATTTCTCCGGATGGAAGTAATATAACCTGGTATGTTGAAGAGGCTCCCAAAGATGTTGTATCAGCAATTGAAGAAATTGCAATGAAACAAGAAGAAGCCTATGATCCGGCAAACCTTATTGTAAGAGGGATGGATATTCAGCGGGATTTATCGACGGAAGCAATGGAGGCAATTGGCGAATTAGCATTAACAGATCCGACATATGTAATGGAGCAAGTGAGCCATTACAGAACAGGCGTGGATTCCGGAGATAAGTTTATATATCGTAGTTCAGAATATGCAGACCCCCTGGATCTTTATTACAATATGCAGAAATCCTATAACCGGGAATGTAATTTATATATTTGCGGAAAGGATAATGACGGTGAATTGCAGGTAGTATATGCAATTAATGAGGATCAGCTGGAAAAAGAAATAATAAAGTCAGTGCTGCGACGGCATAGTTTGCCAGAACATACCAATGATGCACCTCCGCTGGTCAGGATTGGTTTCAGCGAGTCTGCTATGTTTGGTGAAAAGGTAGAGTATATGAGCCTGTTTGATGCGGATAATCGTTTGGCTGGTTATAATCTGGCGGCGCAGGAACTGGATGCTGATGGGTATGAGAAAACGGATTTCGCAATAATAACAATAAAAGATGGCGAACTGCATTCTTATGATGGACAGTATGACATAGGTGCCGATTCAGATAGTTTGGTAGACCATATTTTTGATAGGGTAAAAAATGAAATGAGTGAAGAAAATATGGCAATGATGAAAGCTTATTTTAAACCAGAGCAATGTGCTGCTCTGGAAAGCGCATGGATGACGCTTTCTGATAAATGGTTACCGTTGTGGATGGAGGCGGCACATACACCCAGAAGTCTTTCCACGTCAGTCTCGGTAGAAACGAGTAAATCATCGGAGATAGAGCGTTATAAAGCTGAATATTTACAGACCTATCAACCGGAAAATAAGAAGCTGTCTTTAGAGGATGAAATATATACTTTTTATCAGGACAATGTCGCTGTTCAGAAAAAGGTGAACTTTAAACAGGCAGCACTTGAATTGCTACGCGCAAAGGCGTTAGAGAATGGTAGTGAGTACCGGCTGACCATGGAGATTTCTGCCAAAGAAATCACATTGTTACATGGAAGTAATACCACCTTGGAAATGCAGGTAGGGGCAATCAATAATTCTGTAAGTATTTCAAAAAATTCAGATTTGGAAGCTATTCTGAAAAATATTAAAGAAACAGTGAGGCCTAAAGTAGTAGACCCCTATAATGATCTTGATTTGCCATTTGATGAGTACACTGCCCATGAAAATGACAATCCATGGAAGAATCCAGCAGTCAGGTATCGGGCGAGTGGCATTCCAGTATCGGCGGTTCAAGAGACCACCTTGAATATCATAAATCGAGAGTTTAAGTGCTATTTAAAGCCACAGGATATTACAAGAATATCCAAGACTGGAAATCATCGGGGAAAACAATGTACTACAAAGCAGGAATTGCTGGAAAGTGTCAGGATATTGGCAGATAGATATGTTGAGCAAAAACCAGAGCTGGCTGCGGCTGTATCTGATGCGGGAATACAACTTGACTAAGATTGTGAAGGAGGCATTTTGCCTCCTGGAAAGGAATTAAAATGAACGAAGGTATATTATTACCAGAAACATTTATAAACATTGACAATATACAGGTGGATTCCTATTTCCCTATGGAGCTTAAAACCGATGGAACGAGCCTTGTTATTGCATTACTAATGATTTGCTACAAGAATAATCCTTATCGTTTCGAATATATGGCAATCCGGAAAACGCCGATAGATGTTTTTAGTGAACCCATACATTATGGGGTTAAAGATAATTTAGTCCTAAAAGATATCTGCCAGGACATCCTGAAGCGATTTAATGGTTCTTTTGGCAGTATCTATATTCAAATGACAGATAATCAAACGGGCCAGAAAATAGGTATTTCCTTTTGGCAGGAACCGGCGCAGGAGCGTTCCTTTAGCATTGTGTATCATACGGAAGTAGAAAATGGGACTAAGTTGCATGGCTTCATTAATCAGGTGTATACAGCATTTTTGATTCAGCAAGAGAAGCTTATGCAAAAGCTGGAATTGCCAGATGAACAGATAGCATAGACCAGGAGGAAAATGAAATGGGTAAGATATTAGTAATAGCCGAGAAACCATCGGCTGGAGCAGACATGGCAAAGGTATTGGGATGTAATCAGAAAGGCGCTGGGTATATGGAAGGCGAAAAATATATAGTTACCTGGTCTGTAGGTCACCTGGTAGGTCTTAAATATCCGGAAGAACATAATGAGAAGTATAAAACCTGGAATCTGGAGGATCTACCATTTGATTTTGATATAAAAGATTCCTTGAAAGTATTACCTGGGACACAATCGCAATTTTCAGTTATAAAAAAACTAATTCAAAGATCAGATGTGGACTCAATTATAAATGCCGGTGATGCCGGCCGGGAAGGATATTTGATCCAGGAATGGATCTATCGTCTGGCTGGCAATAGAAAACTCAAGAAAGTACTGTGGTCTTCGTCTCTAACGGAAGAAGCTTTAAAAAAGGCATTTTCTGATTTGAAACATCCGGAAGATTTCCGGTTGCTGCTGGAAGAAGCTGAGGCCAGAGCCTTGGGAGATTACTGTATGGGAATCAACTATAGCCGGGCCTTAACTCTTACCCTTGGTAAGCAACATAATGTAAAGCTCAAGTATGGCCGTTGCCAAACGCCGTTATTGCATTTAATCGTAGCTCGTGATGAGGAGATTGAAAACTTTGTTTCAAGACCATATTGTAATATTCTACTTCAATATGAAAAGGGATTCAGCGGTGTTTTGCTGGCGGAGAAGAAAAAACCAGCAGATATTTTTGATCCAGAAGAAGAGAAGGGCCTGTTAGCAAAACTTAGAGAAGATATGATGCCGGCAGTTATAAAAGAATACGAAAGTACAGATAAAAAGCAAACGGCACCGGCATTGCTTAACCTGGCCGAATTGCAAAAACAAATGGGTAGTAGTTATGGTTATGAGCCTGGTGAGACGTTGGAAATAGCACAGTCACTGTATGAGAAACATAAAGTGTTAAGCTATCCCAGAACGGACTCAAGAGCGTTGAGTATGGATGTTTATCGGGAAATCAAAGAGCATATCCGGAGCTGTTCCTGGGGCGAATTTAAACGATATGTTGAAAGCATTGATATGGATAATATTCAGACGGACAAGAAGTATTTTAATGATCTGAAAGTAACAGATCACCATGCGCTGATTCCAACGATTCATTCAGATATGCAGGCGGCCTATGAGCAAATGAGCGATCGGGAGCGGAATGTATTCACAGCAGTATTAAGGTCGTTCCTGGCTATTTTCTACTCGGCATATGAATACCAGGTGACAGAAGTCATTGCAGAGAAATGCGGATATCGCTTTTACAGCAAGGGAATGGTGATAACACACCTGGGTTATAAGGAAGTATTTGCGCTGGATGAAGAAGATGATGATGCAGACAAGGAAGACAAGCTGCTTCCTATTCTGCAAATTGGCGAAGCATTGGTGGTAGAAGAAGTAGAAGTGGTAAGTAAAAAGACGAATCCACCAGCGCGGTATACAGTTTCCAGTATCGTTGTCCTTATGGAAAAGAATCGTATCGGAACAAGTGCAACCAGAAGTGAGATTATTAAAAAGCTGATGGATCAACAAGCGGCGTACATACAGTTGAATAAAGGCAAATATGCATCTACGCAGCTTGGCCGAGAGTATATTGCTGCTTTACCAGAGACTTTGAAGGATGTGCAATTAACTCAAAAGTTTGAAAAACGTCTGCAGGAGATTTCGGAAGGAAAACTAAGCAAAGAAGCTTTTTTAAAGCAGTTGAAGCAGGAAGAAGAGGAGATGATACGATACCTAAAGACTTGCAATATTGAGGTTAAGCAAGTGTTTAAATCAGATTCCAATAAAGATGCAGCTAAGTGTCCTAAATGCGGCAAACCCATAAGAGAAAACCAAAAGGCTTATGGTTGCACAGGTTACCAGGCGGGGTGTGATTTTGTGATCTGGAAGGCAATCGCCGGTAAAAATATAACAGAATCCATGGTAAAGCAGCTATTAACAAAAGGAGAGACTGGGAAATTGAAAGGATTTAAGAAGAAAGATGGTTCAGGGACTTATGAGGCAGCATTGCAGCTGAAAGATGGGAAGGTTGTTTTTAAGAGAGGATAAGACAGATTTTAGCAAATCAGGTATTTGCATTACAAATTGAATCATATACTGTACAAAGAATAGGAAAAGTGATTACATGATTAAAAAAAGTGTCCATCCAGAGTATAAAAATGTGTCGGAAAGGCGTGATGTGCTTCAATATACCTATACATCTGTTCAGCAAGTCCTTTACAATAACAGAAAGGCAAAAAAGGACAAGGAAAAGAAAGATGTTTAAAAGAAATTCAGAAAATAATATGGATGAAAGATTTGATGCAATATACTGCCGCCAGTCCGTTGAAAAAGAAGATAGTTTATCAATACAAACACAAATAGATTTTGCTGAGAAATTGTGCAGCGGGGAAATACGTTATTATAGCGATCCGGGCTATTCAGGAAAGAATATAAAACGTCCTGATATGCAGCGTCTTATGCAGGATGTACAGTCAGGGAAAATACGGAAGGTAATTATATACCGCCTGGATCGCTTAACTCGTTCGCTATTTGACTTAGTGGATTTATGGAAAGTATTCGATGATCATAATGTTTCCTTCGTTTCTGCAACAGAGCAACTAGATACTTCAACGAGCATCGGTAAAATGTTCGTAATGTTGATAATTATGATAGCAGAATGGGAAAGGGAAAACACTGTAAAGCGTATCACGGATAATTACTATAAACGAGCAGAACTTGGCCGCTGGGTAGGTGGGCCACCGCCATTTAGTTATGAGCTGAGTACATTTGTGTTTCAGGGACAGAGTATAAAATCTTTGGATGTTAATTGGGAGCGGATGGATTTGGAAATAGAAATCAGGAAAAAATATTTAGATCCTAATGTTTCTCTAGGCAAGATAAAAAAGGAGTTGAATGAGATTGGGACAAAGACAAATGCCGGGAAGAATTGGTCGGAAAATACATTATCCCGGATAATGAGAAACCCAGCATCAGTCAAAGCGACTCCGGCAATATATGCTTTTTTTAAAGAGCTGGGAACGGAAATCACAAGTCCTATAGATCAATTTACAGGAGAGTTTGGCTGTTTATTGGTAGGTAAGAGTGGCGCTTCTACCAGACAGCGAAAAAAAATAGCAGAAGCGAAATTATCAGTAGGTTCATGGCCAGGAGTAATAGAACCGGATTTATATCTAAAAAACATGGAACGACTACAGAGTAATATTAGGCTTGGAAGAACGGGAACCGGCTTAAATACCTGGCTGTCAGGAATCATAAAATGCCCGTTTTGTAAAAAGGCAATGGCGGTTAAACATTACACTGATAGATTTGATATTAAGCGTAGCTATTTATGGTGTACTGGAATCTATACCAACATCTGTAAACATAAATCAGACCTCAAAATATACGAAATAGAGCAAGTGCTGGAACGTGAGATTCAGATATTACTGGACGAAGCGGAACCGGAAGAAATTGTACCGGCTGTGTCTGGTGATGAAATTGCAATTCAGATGGAGCTTGTAAAAATAGATGAGAAAATAACAAAGGCATTAGAAGCTATTTATGCCAATGGCGTTTCTGATACTGTGATTTCTTATATAAATAAAACGGTGGAGTCTTTAGACAGTCAGAAAGAAGCTTTGAATCAAGAACTGAATCAAATCTTACATAAAAAAACCAAAAGCTATGTACCTGAAAAACTGATTTTTCAAGAACTGAATTTTGACGAAAAAAAGGCTATCGCAAAAACATATTTGGACAGAGTTTACATTGATAAAGATTCTATTGATGTTATTTGGAAAATATAATACAAGTAGGTAATTAGGAAATTTTCTATACAGTCCTGGAAGCAGGCATAGAAAAAACGTCCTTGAAACTTTGACCGGTAGATAGGGTGGTTTTTCAAACTTATAAATTGGCCAAACCAAAAAATTATGAATAGCGCTCATCAGGAGGAGGGCGATAAAAATCCTGATAGGGCGCTATTTTTGTCATTTCACTCCTTGACAATTTTCGTTCTGGAACTCGGTTTTCTCTCCGGCTTCATCCCAGCTGAAACGTTTATTTCCCAATGCATCATATTCCACACGGATCGTTCGTTTCTGACCGGCATCCGTGCGAATGGTTTTTACAACCCGGACGGCATAATCATATTCGCACTGCTCTGTCTTATTCAAAGCATCGGTTTTCTTGATGTTGTTTCCGGCATTATCATACTCATAGGTTGCCATCCGGGTTCCTGTTAAGAACTCCTTCCGGATCTGCCCTTTCTGATCCTTTTATACCTCCGTTACCAAATCCGGTGCAGAGCTGTCGCTCTTGACGGTTTTCTGCTCCCGATCGTATTTTTTCCATCAATGCGCTCATCCATATTGGATCCTTTTTAGTGGTAATATTTATATCCTCATATATTTGGGCATCCTTTGAAATATTTACCCTTGTCGGAAAATCAACCGGAAGGATATGAACTCCATCTATTTCGTTTAGTGTCGGTAGTTCATCAAAAATCTTATCAAGAATTTTCACACGCATTCTGGGTTCATCTCCCGGATAAACTTTTCCTGATCCAATTTTTTGTAGTAGCATATACTTCCCAAAGACACCTTTCTTCTTCGAACCATCCTTATTAAATTGATAAGCATAAACATCGTTTACATTCCGCAAATCAAATATTAATTCTTCATGCTTATGAATCTTTTTTCTTTTGGTAAAGACGAGTTTAATTTAATTTTCAAGGCTTGAAGTGTTTTTTCCACCCAATGCCCCCGCTTTTACTCTTATCCCAAAGTTCCAGTCCGCCATTCTTATCTATCCAATCTAATGCTTTTTCCTTAACTTCTGGCATCAGACGGCCAATAATCCACTGTGTTTCTGCCAGCGCATACCATGAAAGTGGTTCGTCCTAGTCTCCGATGTATTCATGAAGCTTTTCAAGGTTTTTTCATAGGCTTCTTAATTGTTAACACCAGTTTACATCTTTATAGAAAAAACAGCCGAAAGCCCGTAGTTAAAGGCTTTCGGCACAATTCACTTCAAAACTTGAGAT
>Ga0154002_1000383_pt1 | contig 12966 bp, 11 predicted proteins | sample TSNY086MetaG_FD_102276 | JGI IMG/M metagenome (GOLD analysis project Ga0154002, IMG submission 102276) | Attine ant fungus gardens microbial communities from New York, USA - TSNY086 MetaG | ecosystem: Host-associated > Fungi > Mycelium > Unclassified | place: USA: New York, Robert Cushman Murphy... | reverse complement strand
TTGCCCCGCTTTTTTTGCTAACGTAATGAAATAGTAAGGAAAGCGCCATTTAATTAATATTGACAAAAATGGATATAATAAGTATCATAAACTATAGATGACATTTTAAGCTGAACATGGAAAAGGAGACGGATCGCAATGAAAAAGAGAACATTTCTGATAACAGCCGCATTAGCAATGGCAATTTCAATATCCTCTGTATTTGCCGTATTTGCTGCAGGCTGGGGCCAGGTAAGCGGCAAGTGGTACTATTATGAAGAAGACGGCAGTGTCGCCAAGAGCACCTGGATCACCACCGAAGGCGGAACTTATTACGTGAACAGCAACGGTGCGATGGCCGTTAATCAGTGGGTGAATGCTGATGATGCATGGTATTATGTTGATAAAGATGGCATTGCGACCACGAACCAGCTGCTGAAATTAGATTCTAAACTCTACTGGTTTGATGAAACCGGTAAGATGGTATCTAACCGGTGGGTTGTGGACGAGAATAACAAATGGTATTATTTTGACGAACGTGGGCAGGCAGTAACCAAAGGGTGGTATTTGATTGAGGGAGATTATTATTATTTTCTCAACAGCGGTGCGATGGCGCAGGATGCAATTGTTCCCGGTGGTTACCGTGTTGGCGCTGACGGCAAATGGGTTCAGTAGAAAGGAAGAGGGATAGTATGAAAAAGAGCAGATTTTTAGCAGTAACAGCAGCATCTCTGATGTTAACCGTAGCATCGGCAGTGACCAGTCTGGCCGCAACCGGCTGGCAGGCGGAAGGAAGCAACTGGCGTTATTACAAGGCTGACGGCAGTGCGGCTGTCAACCAGTGGGTAAAATCCGGTGACTACTGGTATTGGATTGGCAGCAATGGTATCATGGGTACCAATATGTGGATCAACAACCAGGAAAAGTGGTATTATGTTGGTGAAGACGGTGCCAGTGTCAAGAAATGGAAACAGATCAGCGGTAAGTGGTATTTCTTCTATGATGACTTTACCATGGCTTCCAATACTACGATTGACAGTTACAGATTAGGAAAAACCGGTGCGATGATTGAGTAACCACGAGTCCTGCATTTATAAATGAAAAACAGCTGAGAGAGTTTGCTCTTTTCAGCTGTTTTTTATAGCCATTTTTTCAGGAATAACCTAAAGTTATAATTCTGATTCCAATCTCATATAGTTTTTCCAAATAAAATCCCACTCTGGTGTTGAAAAATAAAGTTAAATGCGATAAACTGAAAGGAAATACGCAAATTTGGAGGAGAAGAGGCAATGGATTGCACGATCGTAACGATTCCTGGCGATGGAATCGGACCGGAGATTGTCCGGGAGGCATGTAAGGTGTTAAATAAAGCAGGTGAACTGTTTGGCCATACGTTTCATTATACAGAAGTATTGATGGGGGGATGTTCAATTGATGCCCATGGGGTTCCGCTGACGGCGGAAGCGTTAGCGACGGCGAAACAGAGTCAGGCTATTTTACTGGGTGCTGTCGGCGGCAATGTGGGCAATTCCAGGTGGTATGATGTGGCACCGGACCTGCGGCCGGAAGCCGGGCTGCTGAGCATTCGCAAGAATCTTAACCTGTTTGCCAACATTCGGCCGGCATATCTGTATAAAGAACTGGTCGATGCCTGTCCGTTAAAAAAGGAAATTATTGGTGACGGATTTGATATGGTCATTATGCGCGAGCTGACGGGCGGACTTTATTTTGGCGAACGTCATACGGAGGAAGTGAATGGCCTTCGGCAGGCGACGGATACCCTTACTTATAATGAGGAAGAGATTCGCCGGATCGCGGTCAAAGCCTTTGATATTGCGATGAAACGTAAGAAACAGGTCATCAGTGTGGATAAGGCGAACGTCCTGGACTCATCCAGACTGTGGCGTAAAGTGGTGGAAGAAGTAGCGGCGGATTATCCGGAAGTAACATTAAGCCACATGCTGGTAGATAACTGTGCGATGCAGCTGGTGATGAACCCGGGACAGTTTGATGTGGTGCTGACAGAGAACATGTTTGGTGACATTTTATCAGATGAAGCCAGTATGATTACCGGATCGATCGGAATGCTGTCTTCAGCCAGCTTAAATGAGACCAAATTTGGCATGTATGAGCCAAGTCATGGTTCAGCACCGGATATTGCCGGGAAAGATATTGCGAATCCCATTGCCACCATTTTGTCGGCGGCAATGATGCTGCGTTATTCTTTTGATCTGGACCAGGAAGCGGCAGTGGTTGAGGCTGCCGTGCAGAAGGTTCTGACCGAAGGCTACCGCACCGTGGATATTATGTCGGCGGGCTGTACTTTGGTGGGAACGGCGCAGATGGGAGATTTGATCGCAGCCCGTATGAATTGATGACAAATAGATCAGATTAAGTGGAGGAGGAGTCATGATGAAAAGTGATAATGTGAAAAGTGGAATGCAGCAGGCACCCCACCGTTCCCTGTTTCATGCATTGGGGATGACAAAGGAAGAATTGTCGAAGCCGCTGGTAGGAATTGTCAGTTCTTATAATGAGATCGTTCCGGGACATATGAACCTGGATAAGATTGTGGACGCGGTGAAGCTGGGCGTAGCGATGGCCGGCGGAACACCGGTCACATTTCCGGCGATTGCTGTCTGTGATGGAATCGCCATGGGACATGTCGGAATGAAGTATTCCCTGGTAACCAGGGATTTGATTGCTGATTCCACCGAATGTATGGCCCTGGCTCACCAGTTTGATGCCCTGGTTATGGTACCGAACTGCGATAAGAATGTTCCCGGCCTTTTGATGGCGGCGGCCCGGATCAATATCCCGACCGTGTTTGTCAGCGGCGGTCCGATGTTAGCCGGCCGGGTTCATGGTCAAAAGACCAGTCTGTCCAGCATGTTTGAGGCGGTTGGTGCTTATGCTGCCGGTAAGATGAGTGAAGAAGAAGTAGAAGAATTTGAAAATAATGCATGTCCGACCTGCGGTTCCTGCTCCGGTATGTATACAGCCAACAGTATGAACTGCCTGACCGAGGTCCTGGGGATGGGCCTGCCGGGCAACGGAAGCATTCCGGCGGTCTATTCTGAGCGCATTAAGCTGGCGAAGCATGCCGGTATGGCGGTGATGGAGATGTATCAGAAGAACATTCGTCCCCGTGACATTATGACGGAGAAATCTTTCCTGAATGCGCTGACCATGGACATGGCCCTGGGCTGCAGCACCAACAGTATGCTGCATCTGCCGGCGATTGCCCATGAAGCCGGGGTAGACCTGAATGTGAATATTGCCAATGCATTAAGCAGCAAAACTCCGAACCTGTGTCATCTGGCACCGGCTGGTCCGACTTATATGGAGGATCTGAATGAAGCCGGCGGTATTCCGGCGGTAATGAAGGAAATCAGCAGTCTGGGTCTGTTGAATCTGGATTGTATGACCGTCACCGGCAGGACTGTCGGTGAAAATATTACGGGTGCTGTCAACCGGAATCCGGAAGTAATCCGGCCGGTTCAGAATCCATACAGCCAGACCGGCGGTATCGCTGTTCTGCGTGGCAATCTGGCACCGGATTCCTGTGTGGTAAAACGTTCGGCGGTAGTTGCTGAAATGCTGGTGCATGAAGGTCCGGCCAGAGTTTTTGACTGTGAAGAAGATAGCATTGATGCCATCAAGAGCGGGAAGATTGTCGCCGGTGATGTCGTGGTGATCCGTTATGAAGGACCAAAAGGCGGACCGGGTATGCGTGAGATGTTGAATCCGACTTCGGCAATTGCCGGCATGGGCCTGGGTTCCAGTGTTGCGCTGATTACCGACGGGCGGTTCTCCGGCGCTTCCAGAGGTGCATCCATCGGCCATGTCAGTCCGGAAGCAGCCGTCGGCGGTCCGATTGCCCTGGTGGAGGAAGGTGATATCATTGCCATCGATATCAATGCCAATACCATTCATGTAAAAGTGTCTGACGAAGAAATGGCCGCCAGAAAAGCTAAGTGGCAGCCACGGGAGCCGAAGATTACGACTGGTTACCTGAAGCGTTATGCCAGGCTGGTGACCAGTGCCGATAAAGGAGCAGTATTAGAAGGAAACTAAGAGAGGGGTTATAGAATGGGAGAGACAAGAGTATTAAACGGCGCGGAGATCTTAGTCGAGTGTTTAAAAGAGCAAGGCGTGAAAACCGTCTTCGGTTATCCGGGCGGAACGATTTTGAATGTATATGATGCGCTTTATAAGCATCAGGAAGAGATTACCCATATCCTGACTTCTCACGAGCAGGGTGCTGCCCATGCGGCTGACGGATATGCAAGAGCCACCGGTAAGGTGGGTGTCTGTCTGGCCACCTCTGGTCCGGGAGCAACCAACCTGGTCACCGGTATTGCTACGGCTTACATGGATTCTATTCCCATCGTAGCGATTACCTGTAATGTGGCTGTGAACCTGTTGGGGCGAGACAGTTTTCAGGAAATTGATATCGCTGGTGTGACGATGCCGATTACCAAATACAGCTTTATTGTAAAAGATATTACCAAACTGGCGGAGACGGTCCGCCGGGCATTTAGCATTGCCCAAAGTGGCCGGCCGGGACCGGTTTTAGTGGATATTACCAAGGATGTTACCGGCGGGACTTATGAGTATACGCCGGCCGAACCGGCAGTTTTCACCAGACAGAAGGATACCATCCGGGAAGAGGATATTGAAGCTGCTCTGGAGCTGATTCGCAAGTCCGAGAAGCCGTTTATCTTTGTCGGCGGCGGTGCGGTGCTGTCGGATGCCAGTGAAGAACTGCGCACGCTGGCTCATCGGATTCAGGCGCCGGTTGCCGATTCGCTGATGGGTAAGGGGGCTTTTGACGGAACCGATGAACTTTATACCGGTATGATCGGTATGCATGGAACCAAAACCTCCAACTTCGGCTTTACCGAGTGTGATCTTTTGATTACTGCCGGTGCCCGTTTTAGTGACCGGGTAACGGGAAATGCCACCAAATTTGCCCCCAATGCCAAGATTTTGCAGATCGACGTGGATGCGGCCGAGATCAACAAAAATATCCGTACGGATGTCAGCATTATCGGTGATCTGAAGATTGTTCTGCGCAAACTAAATGCCAGACTGGATCCGATGCGTCATGAATCATGGATTGCGCATATTGATCGGATGAAAGATATGTATCCGCTGCGTTTTGACAAAAATGTCCTGACCGGGCCAGGCATTATGAAGGAAATCTATGATCTGACCAAGGACGAGGATGTGATCATCACCACAGAGGTAGGCCAGCACCAGATGTGGGCCGCTCAGTTCTATCAGTATAAAAAGCCAAGAACCTTCATTACTTCCGGCGGCTTAGGTACCATGGGGTATGGCCTGGGTGCTGCTCTGGGGGCAAAGATGGGCTGCCGTGATATGGGTCTGCCGGAGCGGCTGGTCATCAATATTGCCGGCGACGGCTGTTTCCGGATGAATATGAATGAGATTGCAACGGCGACCCGCTACCATATTCCGGTGATTCAGGTGGTTATTAACAACCATGTCCTGGGAATGGTACGCCAGTGGCAGTCCTTATTCTATGGCAAGCGTTATTCACATACGATATTGAATGACTCGGTTGATTTTGTGAAACTGGCAGAGGCGATGGGGGCTAAGGCTTACCGGATTACCAGGCTGGATGAAGTCAAACCGGTGCTGGCCGAAGCGATCGCCTTAAAGGCGCCGGTGGTTATTGAATGTCAGGTCAATTGTGATGACAAGGTGTTTCCGATGGTATCTCCCGGTGCTCCGATCCAGGATGCATTTGATGAGACGGACCTTAAGATAAAGTGAAACTTAGTTCAGTGGGAGTGCTTTATCTCCCACGGAACTTTAGTTGAACCAATCCAGGGACTTAGCAGTTCTTGACTCCCGTTTTTTGGGAGTCGTAGAACTGGTTAGTCATCGGATAAATTAATGAAAAAAAGTAGGAGGAAGAAGTAATGGGAAGAGTTTATAACTTTTCAGCAGGACCTGCCGTATTACCGGAAGATGTTCTGAAAGAGGCTGCAGCAGAAATGCTGGATTACAATGGTACTGGCATATCAGTGATGGAGATGAGCCATCGATCTCGGGCCTTTGAGACGATTATTCATGAAGCCGAAGCAGATCTGCGGGAGCTGATGAATATTCCGGACAATTACAAGGTACTGTTCCTGCAGGGAGGAGCTCATTTGCAGTTTTCTGCAATCCCGCAGAACTTGATGAAACATGGTGTGGCTGATTATATTATCACCGGCCAGTGGGCCAAAAAGGCCTTTAAAGAAGCGGGAAAATACGGAAAGGCGGTAGCCGTGGCATCCAGTGAGGATAAGACCTTCAGCTATATTCCTGATTGCTCTGACCTGCCGATTGATGATGATGCGGATTATGTTTATATCTGCGAAAACAATACCATCTATGGAACCAAGTATAAAACCCTGCCGAATACCAAGGGCAAGACTCTGGTGGCAGATGTATCTTCCTGCTTTTTATCCGAGCCGATGGATGTGACCAAATACGGCCTGATTTATGGCGGCGCCCAGAAGAATATCGGACCGGCCGGGGTTGTCATCGTGATTATCCGGGAAGACCTGGTCACCGAAGATGTCCTGCCGGGAACGCCAACCATGTGTGAGTACAAGACCCATGTGGACAATGAATCGCTGTACAATACACCGCCGGCTTACGGTATTTACATTTGCGGCAAAGTGTTCAAATGGCTGAAGAAACAGGGCGGCCTGGAAGCAATGAAGGCGCATAATGAAAAGAAAGCAAAGATTTTATATGATTACCTGGATGAAAGCAGGCTGTTTCGCGGTACCGTTGTAAAAGCAGACCGTTCGTTGATGAATGTTCCTTTTGTAACCGGTGACAAGGAATTGGATGCGCTGTTTATCAAGGAAGCGACCGCTGCCGGTTTTGTCGAGCTGAAAGGCCACCGCAGTGTGGGCGGAATGAGAGCCAGCATTTATAATGCAATGCCAATGGAAGGCGTGCAGAAGCTGGTAGATTTTATGAAGAAGTTTGAGGAGGCACATCAGCCATGAGAAAGATCCATTGTTTAAATGCAATTTCTAAAGTCGGTATTGATCTGTTAACCGATGAGTATCATTTGACCGATGATATCAATGAGGCGGAAGTCCTTATGTTAAGAAGTGCTTCGCTGCACGAGACGGAGTTTTCCGACGGTCTGCTGGCAATCGCCCGGGCCGGTGCCGGAGTTAATAACATTCCGTTGGAGAAGTGCGCAGGGCAAGGTATTGTGGTCTTCAATACCCCGGGTGCCAATGCCAATGCGGTAAAGGAACTGGTTATTGCCGGAATGATTCTGGCTTCCCGTGACATTGTCGGCGGCATCGAGTGGTGTCAGACGATTGAGGATGATCCGAACATTGCCAAGGCGGTGGAAAAAGGCAAAAAGGCTTTTGTCGGCTGCGAAATCAAAGGGAAAAAGCTGGGTGTCATCGGTCTGGGTGCCATCGGTGCCGAGGTGGCCAATGCTGCTCATGGGCTGGGCATGGAAGTATATGGATATGATCCTTATATTACGGTTAAATCGGCCTGGAGGCTGTCCAGCCAGGTAAAGCGCACCAAAAAGATAGAGACTATTTATGAGGAATGTGATTACATTACCTTGCATGTTCCGCTGATCGAAGGTACCAAAGGGATGATTAATGCTGATTCGCTGAAGCAGATGAAGGACGGCGTGGTGATTCTCAACTGTTCCCGTGACTTGCTGGTCAACGATGACGATATGGAAGCAGCGCTGGAAACTGGTAAAGTAAAGAAATATGTAACCGACTTCCCGAACCCTAAGTCGGCACAGATGAAGGGTACCATCGTGATTCCTCATCTGGGCGCATCTACCGAAGAATCTGAGGATAACTGTGCTAAAATGGCAGTTGAGGAAGTCGTGGATTACCTGGAGAACGGCAATATCCATAATTCCGTTAACTATCCGTCCTGCGATATGGGCGCCTGTAAGACTGCCTGCCGGATGGCCGTAATGCATCTGAATATTCCTAATATGATCAGCCAGGTGACCGGCAGCATGGCCGCCAGGCAGATCAATATTTCGGATATGACGAATAAGAGTAAGAATCAGTATGCCTATACGCTGATGGATCTGGAAAGTGCTCCGGATGAGGACACGATTCAGAAGCTGCGTGAAATTGAAGGAATCATACGGGTAAGGGTGATATAAGATGGCGGATGTGAGAGCATTTCGGTGTGTCCGTCCCAGCGAGGAAGTGGTGTCCCGGGTGGCAGCACTTCCTTATGATGTATACAACCGAAAAGAAGCGAAAGCAATAGTAGAAGAGAATCCCCATTCCTTTCTGGCCATTGACCGGCCGGAAACCCAGTTTGGGGACGATGTGGATATATATGATCACCGGGTTTACGCCAAAGCCAGGCAGATGCTGGACGAGTGGATGGCGGCCGGAATCTTTCTGGCCGATGAAACGGATTGTTATTATATCTACGAACTGGTTATGGAAGGCAGTCGTCAGACGGGAATTGTGGCTTGTACAGCGGTCGACGATTATTTAAACCAGGTCATTAAAAAGCATGAAAATACCCGGGAAGAAAAAGAGCAGGACCGGATTCGCCATGTGGACGTGACCGATGCCAATACTGGGCCGATTTTCCTGGCTTACCGTTCCAGGCAGGAGTTAAATGAACTGGTGATGCAGGTCTGTCAGACTGCGCCGCTCTATGATTTTGTTGCTGAGGACGGAATCACTCACCGGGTCTGGAGAGTATCGGATGCCGCCACAGTTCAGCAAATCAGTACTTTATTTGGCGAAGTTCCGGCGCTTTATATTGCCGATGGACATCACCGGGCGGCTTCAGCCGTAAAAGTAGGGTTAAAACGGCGGCAGGAACGGCCGGATTATGACGGGACAGAACCGTTTAACTTTTTTTTAGCGGTTTTATTTCCCGATGAGCAGTTGAAAATTTTACCTTATTATCGGGCGGTAGAGGATTTGGGAAAGCTTTCTCCGGAAGCATTTTTGAATGAAGTAAAGGTGCGGTTTACCGTTGAAAATCTGGGGAAAGAACCTTATCAGCCAGCGAAAAAAGCCAGCTTTGGCATGTATCTGGATGGTACCTGGTACCGCCTGACCCCTCATGTCGGTCTGATTCCGGAGGATTTGATCGGCAGTCTGGACGTGTCGGTGCTGCAGGATGGGTTATTAGCCCCGGTTTTGGGTATCGATGATCCGCGAACCGATGACCGGATCAGTTTTATCGGCGGAATCCGTGGCTTAAAGGAGCTTGAGCGCCTGGTGGACGGTGGGATGGCAGTGGCTTTTTCCCTGTATCCCACCTCCATTCAGGAGCTGCTTGATGTAGCGGATGCCGAACTACTGATGCCGCCAAAGTCCACCTGGTTTGAACCAAAGTTAAGAAGCGGATTGTTTATTCACAAGTTAACGAAATAGTTCAGCTGTGCAGAGAAATTCATGGAATTTGTGTGTGTGAGCTCGCTCACTAAGCACAAATTCCATGAATTTCTCTATAGGGCGGAACGCCCGATATGAATAATTTGGCGGCCAGTAATAAAACTAAGAGAAACAAAGTCACTCCGCCAAATTATGAATGCACAGCGTACCCGAAGCGAACATGATGCAACCACTAATCCATCAACAGTTTTTCAATATCTAAAAGTCCCCAGCCTTGCTGGTTGTGGTGCAGACCTAAATCGGTGCAGCGCTCCCGCAGCAGCAGTTTGACATCCCGGTTGGATATCTCCGGGTATTTTTCCAAAAGCAGGGCCAGTGCACCGGTAACTAACGGGGTTGCCATACTGGTGCCGCTCTTGGCCGTATAGCAGCCCTTTTTATTGGAACAGCAGACGATGGAAGCACCGGGAGCAACCAGATCAGGCTTGCAGACACAGGATTCGGTGGGACCGCGTCCGGAATAGTCAACCATTTTACTGCCCATGACATTGACCTCTTTATCATCATCGGAGCAGCCGACGGTGATGACCTTACGGCTGATGCCGGGGGTGGTGATGGAATTACTTTTAGGGCCCATATTGCCGGCCGCGACAACAACAATCAAGCCATCATCCCAGGCCTCGTTGACGCCTTTCACCAGTGCAGAATTTTCTCCCATTCCTTTACGGGAAAGGGAGCCGACGGAGATATTTACGATGCGGATCTGCAGTGCTTTCCGGTTTTCCCGGATCCAGCGCAGCCCGGCCAGGACATCGGAGGCATAGCCATTGCCGCGCCGGTCCAGAACTTTCACCGGAATCAGATTGCAGCCGGGAGCGATGCCGTGAAAACGTCCTTCGCTGGCGATACCACCGCCGCCGATGATGCCGCAGACATGAGTACCGTGTGAATTGTCATCGTAGGGACTGGGCTTTCTTTGAACAATATCTGTAAACGCAAGGATGCGATTTTGGAAATCTTCGTGGGGATAACATCCAGTGTCCAGAACTGCAACACCGATTCCTTTGCCGGTCAGTTCGCCAGGAAGTTCCCCATGAACCTGAATTCTTGCCTGATTCACGAAATAAATATACCTGTAACTTTCTGTTGTATTACTATTAGGGTATTCCGGCGGCGGGAGAGGATTGCGTTTTTGAAGATTAAGAATTTCTTCATAATCTATTTAAACATTGTACACACATTTTTCCGGCGGCTATGCTATACTTACATCATAAGAAATGCATTGAAATTATCCTTAATCCTTTTTTGAAAATCCGAAATCCTAGAGAGAAATGTATCCCCTGTGCTCCATCACAGCACAGGGATTTTTCTGTCCAAAAGTGCCGGGCCGCCTTGTCAGGTGGTTGACAGGCACCGCCGGACTATGCTATAGTAAGAGAGTCAAAAGACGGATCTGTCTTTTTGCAGGCGTATCGCCAGAATTCCCTGAATGTAAGTACAAAAAAAACAAGAAAAAGGGGTGACCGGAGGGGAGGATTTTTTTTAAGTAAAAAAGCTTTAAAAAGAAGTTGACATTTTGCTGCAAGTATACTATTATTATAACAGAAAAGAACGTTTGTTCGCTTGGAGGATGCTATGAATAAAGATGATAAGTTAAAAGCGCTGGACGCGGCGATTACCCAGATTGAGAAATCCTATGGCAAAGGATCGGTGATGAAGTTAGGTGATTCCAATGCCCGTTTGAATGTAGAGACAGTGCCGTCCGGTTCCCTGAGCCTGGATATTGCTCTGGGCCTGGGCGGTATACCCAAGGGCCGGGTGATCGAGGTTTACGGACCGGAATCCAGCGGTAAGACCACAGTCGCCCTGCATATGGTTGCAGAAGTACAGAAGCGCGGCGGAATTGCCGGTTTTATCGATGCGGAGCATGCCCTTGATCCGGTTTATGCCAAGAATATCGGGGTCAATATTGATGAGTTATATATTTCCCAGCCGGATAACGGCGAGCAGGCGCTGGAGATTACCGAGACCATGGTCCGGTCCGGGGCCGTTGATATCGTGATTGTTGACTCGGTTGCCGCACTGGTGCCGAAGGCTGAGATTGACGGAGAGATGGGCGATTCCCATATGGGTCTGCAGGCCCGGCTGATGTCGCAGGGACTGCGGAAGCTGACCGCAGTGATCAGCAAGACCAACTGTACCGTGATTTTTATCAACCAGCTGCGTGAGAAGATTGGCGTAATGTTTGGCAATCCGGAGACCACCACCGGTGGACGGGCCCTGAAGTTCTATGCTACCGTCCGGATGGATGTCCGTCGGACGGAGACGCTGAAGCAGGGCGGTGAGATGACCGGGAACCGGGTGCGGGTCAAGGTCGTGAAGAACAAGATTGCCCCGCCGTTTAAAGAGGCGGAATTTGATATCATGTTTGGTCAGGGAATTTCCCGGGAAGGTGATATTCTGGATCTGGCGGCCAAAGAGAACATTATCGAAAAGAGCGGTGCCTGGTATTCTTATAATGGTGCCAAGATTGGCCAGGGTCGTGAGAATGCCAAGACATATTTGAAGGAGAATCCGGCTGTCCGTGACGAAGTAGAGAATAAAGTCAGAGCTTTTTATGGCCTGCAGGCAGCCACAGCGCCGGCAGAAGCCGCCAAAGCGGCAGCTCCGGCAAAAAAAGCCGCCGATAAAGAGTAAACATGGGTATGAAAGAACGGAAGCCGGCCAGGGAGTGTGCTCTTTTTCTGCTGGAATACAGTGACCGTACGGAACAGGAGATGCGAGGCAAGTTGACCGAAAGGGAATATCTCCCGGACGAAATTGACGAAGCAATTAATTTCTTAAAAGAATACCGATATATTGATGACGCGGAATATGCCAAACGGTATATCCGTGTCTATTCGGCACGGAAAAGTGCCAGACTGCTCCGCGTTGAATTGGAACGCAGGGGGGTCGACCGTGAGCTGATTGCCCTGGCGCTGGAAGCGGAACCGGTGGACGAGGAAGAACAACTGCGGTTACTGCTGCAAAAAAAGGGGTATCAGCCCGGACAGCGGATGGAGCCGGCCGCATACCGTAAATTAACGGCGGCACTGGCAAGAAAAGGATATTCCTATGAGCTGATTCGCCAGCTGACAAACCTGCGGCAGGAACCGTAAACCTGGCACCTGAACGCACTGCCCGCCAACTTGTATATAGCATGGCGAAATCGTGGTGAATTGTAACCGGGAATACAGGTCTAAGATACTTGACATAATGCATGAAACAGTTTAAAATTGTAGTGTTGTATTCTTGTACAATGAAAACTAAATAAGGAGGTGCTCCTGTGTCAATTATAATAATTAATGGTATTATAATATGCGTTGTGGCGCTGGTTAGCTGGTGGGCTGCTATTACCTATCGTAAAAAAACTTACGAGAGCAAGATCGGTAGTGCAGAAGAAAAGGCCAGAGAGATCATAGATGACGCGTTAAAGACGGCAGAGACAAAGAAGCGAGAAGCTCTCCTGGAGGCGAAAGAAGAGTCGATTAAGACTAAGAATGAGCTGGATAAAGAAACTAAGGAAAGAAGAGCTGAGCTTCAGCGCTAT
>Ga0154002_1000382_pt1 | contig 12971 bp, 11 predicted proteins | sample TSNY086MetaG_FD_102276 | JGI IMG/M metagenome (GOLD analysis project Ga0154002, IMG submission 102276) | Attine ant fungus gardens microbial communities from New York, USA - TSNY086 MetaG | ecosystem: Host-associated > Fungi > Mycelium > Unclassified | place: USA: New York, Robert Cushman Murphy... | reverse complement strand
GGAGCCCTTTGTAATATCGGTCCGCCCACGCAGCAGCTGCTTCACCGTAGGCTTGCCGGACCAATGGATCCCCGTCAAGAATAAAATCTCTCCTGTATGGATACTTAAATGAAAATCATGGATCGGGGTTCCTTCCCCTGAATCTGCACTGACATTTGCCATGCGCAAATATTCCCGCAAAGCTCTCCCTCCTTCCTATCTTCAGACTCTCATCGCCGGGATATGTTTCCCGGCTGATATTTACTCCGCTGCTCATGATCCACCAGCGGTAAAAGTACCTCTACATCGCTTCCCCTTTCCAGCGTACTGGTAATATGCAGGCCATACATCTCCCCAAAGAGGATCTGCAGCCGCTTGTTTACATTATACAGCGCAATGCCTGTCCCGCTCCCCTGCATTCCCTGACCGGGGGGATCCTCCTGGAACCGCCGGTTAATTTTCTCCACCTGCTCTTCCGCCATGCCAATGCCGTTATCTCCGATAATCACCTGCAGAGAATGCTCTCTCTGTAAAATTCGAATAGACAGTCTGCCTTCGCCTTTCTTCGGCTCCAGTCCATGATACAGCGCATTTTCGACCAGCGGCTGAAAGGTCATTTTGGGAATGTAGAACTCCAGCGCTTCCGGGCGGTCGCAGATAATCTCCAGCGAGAATCGGTCCTCAAACCGATAGTGCTGGATGGAGAAATAATCCTCTACATTTTTAATCTCCTCGGAAATGGTGACCAGATCTCCTCTATTCCGGATGCTATAGCGGAAAAAGCGGGATAGCTTTCCTGTCATATCCGCAATTTCATCCGCATGCACCGCCAGCGCCTGGCTGCGGATTGCATCTAGCGTATTGTATAGAAAATGTGGGTTTATCTGGTTCTGCAAAGCCGCAAATTCCATGTGGGCCTGCAGCGTTTCATAAGAGTTCTTCTTCTCAAGTTCCTGATACAGGCGGTGAATCTGCCGCTGGAGATCCTGCGGAAGCTCGTTGTTCTCCCGTAAGCCCCCGCGTACCCATTGAAACAGCTGCTCGTACTGACGCTTCTTTTTCCGGTAAGATAAATATAGCAGAAGCAGCCCACTGCTAAGCAGAAGCAGAAGCACATTCAAAAGTGCCAGCAGATCGCTGCGGTCCTGAATAAAGCATAGGATGAACACAGTGATCACCAGTGTCATCAGGATATAAGAGAAGAAGTCAAACCATTCCTCCTTGCGCTGTTTCTTCATGCCCGTTCTCCTTTAAAGTACAGCTTCCGGTATTCACCCGGACGGATTCCCACTTCCTTCTTGAACACCTTGCAGAAATATTTATCATCCGTATATCCTGCACTTAAGGCAATTTCATAGTTGGTTTTCCTCGTAGTGCTAAGCAATTCCTTCGCTACCGACATCCGCACGGATGTCAGATAGTCGGTAAAGGTACGTTTTTCGAACTTCTTAAAATTCGTACTGAAATACGCCGGACTTAAAGCCACCTTCTCCGCTACCTCTTCCAATGTAATTGGTTCATTGTAATGCTCACTGATATAAGACTTTGCTAACCGGATCGGCAGCTTCTCACGGCTGCTCAAATCACTCCGTAAGCTGGTTAGAAACAATCGGATGTGCTGCTCCAGCACCTTCAGAAATTCTTCCATTCCGCCGAAATACTCGCTCTCCTCCAGCAGCGCCTCTTGGAAATTCAGAAACTGTCTGGTATAATCATGACTCAGGGTATAGGTCTCCAGCACCTGCAGAAGCTGATCCCGTATCGCAAAAAACTCCTCTGGCCTTGGGGACTTCCACTTATCTGGCGCCTGACTCAAGTGGCTAAACCAATCGGATATCCCTTCCGGATTCATTGCCTCCAGCAGAGCTGAAAATTCCTTCCGCCTCTTTTCCGTCAAAATCATATCGGCCCGCATGGCAGAAAAGGACGCCTTCTCGATCTCCAGCACCCGGTTGGCTCCCAGCGTTACCTTTGCCCGCTCTGACGCAATCGCCAGTCTGGCCGACTCCGGCAGCTCCGCCAGAGAGTATACCACACCCCCAAGCCCAATCGTCACCTGGGTATTTCCGAACATCTCCGCCAGCTCCTTGGCATCCATCAACAGTGCTTCCATACGGTTCTTCATCTTCTCCTCATGCCCCGGATCAAAATTGAGAATGCCTCCAATTCCGCCCAGGACGGGTTCCGCACAAAGCTTATCCGTTCCTTTGAAGATCTGTCTGGCCGCTTCACCGATCTTCTGCGCCAGCAGCAGATTTCCTTCCTGCTCCAGATTCCGGTTCGTCCTAAGGAAAAACACCTGCCAGGCCGGCCTTGAAAACCGCTTCCGGTAGGCCTCCTCCAAAGCTTCCGGCGTAGCCGGAAAAGACTTGCCGCTAAAAAGGTCCTCGAACATCTTCTTTCGTCGGCTTTGCTCTATATTTTCGTTAAGCCGTTTCAGCTTGTCTTCCGTATTGGCTACATGCTGCCTGGCTTCCAGCATATCGACAATTTTACGCAACACCTCATTCAGCTGCTCTTTGTCAATGGGTTTTAGCAGATAATCTACTACCCCGTATTTAAAGGCACTGTAAGCATACTCAAAATACTTATAGCCGCTGATAATCACAAAAGCAGCCGGTATCCCCAGCTCCGATGTCCTCTTAATCAGCTCCAGTCCGTCATATACCGGCATTCTCACATCGGTCAGCACCAGATCCGGCCGGTGCTCCTGAATGCTCCGCAGGCCTTCCTCTCCGTCATGGCAGACAGCAGCCACCTCAATTCCTAAGTTATCCCAATCTCCCAGTTCCAGAATCAGGCTGCAAATCTTCTTTTCATCATCCACGATAATTGCTTTGTACATCCTTCTTCCTCCCTCTCAAACGTCTACAGCTGCTCCCGCTGTCTCTTCCATACAATGACCCGGATCGCCTCCAGCAGCAACGCCCCGAAAATCACAAGACCACGGATAAACTCCGCATAATATGGAGACAGATTTAACAGATTCAGACCATTTGATACAATACCGATAATCAGACAGCCCAGGAAGGTTCCCACCAGGTTCCCCCGTCCGCCGGCCATAGAAATTCCTCCGATCGCCAAGCCGGACAGCGCCGTCATCTCCATATTCAGTCCATTCGTAGACACAGCCGCCTGCAGCCGCCCCGTCAGGACAATAGCAGCTGCTGCATAGAGACAACCGGCCAGAACAAAGGTTATGATCGTCACCTGCGAAGTCCGGATCCCTGCCACCCCGGCAGCTTCCCGGTTCTCTCCCACCGCATAGACCTGATGTCCGAATACGGTTTTGGACAGGATCAGCTGGAAGCCGATAAACAGCACCGCTACCAGCAGAAGCGGCACGGGAATATCCCCCAGCTTAGCAGCGCCCCAGATGCAGAAGGCAGAAGGCAGATCATAGATCGTCCTTCCACCGGTAATGGCAAGGGCGACTCCCTTCATCATAATAGAAGTGGTCAGCGTCATAATAAAGGACGCCAGCTTCAGCTTCGCAATGCAAACTCCGTTAAACAGACCGATTAGACCGCCGCAGGCAATCCCGATCAGAATGGTTATCCACACGTTGGTCCCGAAGACCAGAAGCTGTGCGCAGATCACACCCACCAGTGCAATCGTAGAACCGCCTGACAGATCAAAATTACCGCCAATCATCACGAAAGTCAATCCCACGGCCATAATACACATGCCGGCCGTCTGATCCATAATATTCAGGAAATTCTGTACCGAAAGAAACTTCGCAGAATTCAATGAAAAGAAGGCGGACAATACCAGCAGCATAAAAATTGCGGGAATCTGTGGCTTGATTTTTTCAAGTACTTTCTCGCAAAAATGTCTCATGGGTTCTCCTCCCCTGTCTGAATCATCTCAGACCAGATTCCATATTCCTTCATTGCTTCACTATCGATATTGGCAGCGTTTATGGTGAATAATGGATAGGCATAAACAGAATTTTCCGGCCGCGTTCCTTCCGTCAGATAGGTATAAATCATTTCGACCGCCACCTCTCCCAGACCGATCGGATTCTGAGAAATACAGGCGTCCAGATAGCCTTCCCGGATCGCCTTTAGAGACTCCGGCGCTCCGTCTGTGGATACCAGTGTAATATGACGGGAATCTCCGACAGGATACAGCATTCCGGCCCTCTCCAGAGCCCGGAGTACTCCCTGGGCGTTCGTATCACCGGAGCACCAGACTGCATCAATGTCACTGTTTGCCTGCAGAATATCCGTCATGGCATCCAGGGCCTGATCCAGCTGGAGGCCGCCGTTCTGCGTCGCTACAATTTCAATGTCCGGATATTGCTCCAGCACCTCCCGAAAACCCTTAGTCCGATTTTGGCCTGAGGTGGAAGACAGAGAGGCCAGCAGATCCACGACTTTTCCCTGATGGGTTCCGTACTTCTGATAGAGTTCATACGCAATATAATGCCCGGCCAGATGTCCCATTTCCAGACTGTCGGAGCCAATCCAGCAGATTACTTCTTCCGAATTTGCGGTTGTATCAATGCAGAATACGGGAATCCCCTTCTCGGAAACCTGCTCGACAATGGGGACAAAGGCGTCGGCATCCAGAGGCTGCATTAAAATTGCATCCACCTCTTGCACCACAAAATCCAGGATCTGATTGACCTGGATCTGTTCGTCGCCATTACATTCCGACACTATGATTTTAATACCCAGTTCTTCTCCCTTCTCCTGAATGCCCTGTACCATGGCAATCATAAAGGGCGAGCGAAGACTGTTAATCGAAACACCAATGGTCAGAGCACCTTTTTCCGGTGTTTTTTTTAAATTCTGGCAGGAGCCAATGGAACTCAAAGCCACCACCAGCAATATACATAACAGGTGTTTCTTCTTCATCTGGTATTCCTTTCTAAATGGTATTTTCGATTTCATTATAGTATAGCAGATCTACTGATTTTTTTCTACTGCTGATGCAAAGCGCAGGGGTAGCCAAATCTGACTCCCCTGTCGCTTACACGTGCTTTTATTTATTTTGCAGCCTTTGTCAATTCTCTCCTGGCCTTCCATTTATTACATGTAAATAGTTTTGTTGTGAACCCTTTTCAGAAAAGTTTACTCCAGACCTAAATCGGCGGCCGTCTTGTCAATAGCACCTGCTTTGTTCAGGCCATTTACGGTATTAATCTGCCAGTTCTTCAGATATTCTTTTGCATCATCTCCAGACAGTCCCAGAGGCTGAATATTGGAAGCAGCCAGCTGTTCCTGGTAGGAGGAATCCTCAAATGCCTTTGCGAAAGCAGCAGACAGCTTGTCGATAATTGCCTGGTCGGTACCAGCCTTAACGAAGATACCATAGAACGGTCCCCAAGGCATATACTGTGCAAAATCCGGGTACTCAGCCGTAATTAACGGAACATCCGCCAGTACGTCTACCTCTTCTTCTGCAAACATACAGAGGTACTTCAGACTGCCAGCCTTGTGATCTTCAATACCAGACTGAACCTTGCAAACGGTGAAGTCGCACTCGCCGCCGATTACAGCAGTCTTAGCAGTTGCGTCACTGTCGTAAGGAACCTGGTTAAAGGTTGCACCGGTTACTGCCGTGATAAAGGCACCAACCTCCCAGGGAAGTCCGCCCACACCAGTGGTAGACAGGGTAACCTCACCGGGACGTGCCAGTGCATCGTCTACGATGTCTTTGAAGGACTGATATTTGGAATCAGCACTTACTACGACTCCAACGGTCTCATCACCGATCAGGAATACCGGCTCGAAATCAGCATAGGACAGGTTAATGGTGCCCAGTGCTGTGTACAGCTGCGCGTTCTCAGCGCCCATCAGCAGGCTGTATCCGTCAGCTGCCTGGTCATGCACATACTGGGTTGCGATGGAACCGGTAGCGCCGGTCTTGTTCTCACATACGATGCTCTTGCCCAGTATCTTCTCTGCTCCGGCAGCCAGAGGGCGCATCAGGTTATCCGTTCCGCCGCCGGCTCCCCACTGGATAATTCCGCTGATATTCTTGGTAGGGAAATCCGTCTCACCGCCAGATGCCGCTGTGGTATCTGCGGCTGCCGTCGTCTCTCCGCCGGATGCTGCTGTGGAAGCGGCCGTAGTGGTTTCCTTGGAAGTGCTTCCGCAGCCTGCGAGCATTGCACCCACCATGCATACGGATAGACCCATGGCAACAAGTTTCTTCATTTTCATACTTTGTATTCCTCCTCTTTTTTCCTATCACCGGCAAAAAACATTGCGCTTTTGATAGCTAAATCTTAACACCTTGTTAATAAAAGGTCAGTGGAAAAAATTTTGTTTTCCTGCTATATTTTTCTGATTTTTTGTAATTCTTTTATTTATTATTTAAAACCTTATGTAGCTGCACCCTTCTTATCCTCACGTTTCTGCTTCCAATTCTTATACACCTGTGTCTGGGTGGTAAACATAGCCACGATTGCCACAAACAGGACCAGCGAAATCGGGCTGGTGAAAATGCTCCCCACCATTGAGCCGATGGATTTGTTCAGCATAATTCCCCGGCGATAGTTTTCTTCCAAAAGCGTAGTCAGAATGATACCCAGTACACAAGGAGCTACCGGATAGTCAAACCGCTTCAGGAAATATCCCAGTACACCAAAGGCCAGCATCCAGAAAATATCGTACAGGCTGTTGTTAATCGCATAAGAACCTACTACCGAGAGAATAATAATCAGCGGCATCAGAATTCCCTTGGGAATTTCTACGATTTTAGCAAAAATCTTAATACCGGTCAGTCCGAACACTACCAGGCAGATACTGGCAATAAACAGGCAGCTTACAATCAGGTAGAACAGATCCGGTGTCGTAGTCATCAGGTTCGGCCCCGGCTTCAGGCCATGAATGGTCAGGGCACCGATCATTACGGCCGTTACGGCATCTCCCGGAATTCCCAGGGTCAGCATCGGGATAAAAGCACCACCAATGGCAGCGTTGTTCGCCGACTCCGGCGCTACAATACCCTCTATGGCACCCTGACCGAAAGGCACTTCCGGATTCTTCACGGTCCGTTTCGCCTGGTCATAGGTCAGCAGGGCCGCAATGTCGCCGCCGGCTCCCGGCAACGCACCTACCACTACGCCTACTAAGGAAGAACGAAGGGTCAAAGGAATATATTTCTTTATCGTATCAAGGGAAGGGATGATTTTATCCACATCCTGCTTTACGGCCTTCAGGTCCTTCTGTGTAATCTGTATCAGCGCTTCCGCCACACCGAACAAACCAATCATAGCTACCACATAGTTCACGCCGGGCAGCAGATAGGTAATACCGTAAGTGAACCGGGGAACGGCTGTCATCGTGTCCATTCCTACCGTTCCTAGCAATACACCGATGGCCGCTGCCAACAGGCCCCGGAATATGGATTTGCTGCCCAGACTTCCTACCATCATCATTCCCATAACGCCCAGCAGCAGATAGTCAACGGAGGAAAACTTCAGTGCCAGCTTTGAAACCAAAGGCGCGCAGCAAGCCAGCGCGATAATTCCAATGATTGTACCGATAACCGACTGCGTGGTAGCGATACCCATGGCCTTGCCCGCTTCTCCCTTTTGCGCCATTGGATAGCCATCCAGACTGGTAGCTACCGCTGCCGGAGCACCGGGAATATTTAAGAGGATCGCTGAACGGGAACCACCGTATACGGCGCCGACGAATACGCCGATCATCAGAGCAATTGCAGAATGCACCTCCCAGCCAAAGGTAAAGGACACCAGCAGGGAAACTGCCATCGTAGCAGACAGTCCGGGGATGGCCCCGATGTAAACGCCTGCGAAACATCCCACCGCTACAAATACCATCAGCAACGGATTCGTAAAGGGTGCTAACAAATATTGAACGACTTCCATATTTTCTCCTCTCTAAGGCAGCACAACGCTGAACAGAAAGCTGAACACCAGCAGAATGAACGCCATGCACAATGCTGTCCAGAGCAAATTCTTCACATATCCCTTATGCATCAGATAACTCATGGACGCCCACAGGAATACCGAGGTAACCGGGACAAAGCCCAGTCCCAGGTAAAGTCCTGCACAGTACAAAAGGATCAGTACCATGGTAACCGACACATCCAGCGGGAATATATACCGCAGGGTTTCCATCACCTTTTCCTTACCGGAAAGACCCGCCGTCTCCACCAGCTTCTTCCGGTCCGTGATCAGAATCGCTGCGGAAAATATCACAATCAGTGCACTGACAAACAACGGCACCGCACCAAAAGACGATGCTCCTGGAGACATCTGATAAAGCTTCCAGGACTCGCTGGTAGCATACAGGCCAAAAAGCAACAGAAACAGGGCAAAGCCCTTTTCCCCTGGTTTATAGGGTACGTCTTTCTTCTCTTCCATCTTTACTCCTCCTCTTCTTTCAAGTTTTCCTTGTAAACCAAGATTAACACGAAGTGATTCGCAGGTCAGTGGAGATTCTTTATTTTAACTGCATTATTTTCTGATTATCTCATTCTTTACTACTAATTTTTTCTGGAAAAGACTTGATTTTCTCCATTACAAGTTGTATTATGAATATAACACCACATAGTTTTCAATACTATGTAACATAGTATTCTTGGCAATTGGAGGTATTAAGATGAAATTTGGAATGAAAGACCCTGGAAGCGCAATTACACATTTTATCGGCATGATGATGGCGATGCTGGCAGCTCTGCCGCTACTGGTAAAGGCAGCCGGAGAACCGGATACCATCCATCTTGTATCCCTGGCAATTTTCATCGTCAGCATGATTTTACTCTATGCCGCCAGCACCATATATCACTCACTGGACCTATCCGAACGCACGAACCGAATTTTACGCAAGATCGATCACATGGCGATCTTCGTATTAATCGCCGGAACCTATACCCCTGTCTGCCTGCTGGTATTGGGCGGCAGCACCGGGCGAAACCTCTGTCTGCTGGTATGGGGAATAGCCCTGGCCGGAATCCTGATCAAAGCATTTTGGATTACCTGCCCCAAATGGTTCTCCTCTCTCATCTACATCGCCATGGGCTGGGTCTGCGTGCTCGCCTTCACACAACTGCTAAACGCACTCTCCCCCGCAGCCTTCGGCTGGCTGCTGGCGGGCGGCATTATCTACACCGCAGGCGGAATCATTTACGCGCTAAAACTCCCCATTTTTAATTCCCGCCACAAAGCCTTCGGCTCCCATGAAGTCTTCCACCTCTTCGTTATGGCCGGAAGCATCTGCCACTACGTCCTGATGTATCGCTTCATCGCATAAGCCGCCTTACTCTCCTTAACAATGCGGAGGGGAACTATTGCACCCCATACTATATTCTTCTAGATTCTGCGATCAATAACACTCCTGCCCGAGTGTAATGGACCGCAGAATTTTTTCGCTGTCACCCAAACTCTTAACCCTTCATATACTAAAGAGAAATTACCCAACAGGAATTTCTTTTATGTCTTTTTCTTATGATTTTGCTATAATTGGCGGCGATGCACGTCTGGCCTATATGGCCTTTTTCCTGCACATGCAAAATGCTTCCGTAATCACATATAAACTCAGCGAACCAGGTCTCTGTCCGGGTTGTCCTCAGGCTTCTTCCCTGAAGGAAGCCATTACCTCCTCCCGATGCATAATAGGCCCGATTCCCATGAGCCGGGATGGAATTACCATTAATGCGGTTAATCTGCAGGAAGACCTGACACTTTCCAATCTGCAAAGCCTGCTCACTGACGGCCACCGGCTATTTGCAGGCTGTATTCCTGCCGGTCTAAGAGAGTACGCAGGACAGCATCCATTCTTTCTATTCGATTACATGCAAGACGAAGGCCTGGCAATCTTTAACACCATTGCCACAGCCGAAGGCGTTATTGCCGAAGCCATTTTGCACCAGCCTGTCAATCTTCATCAGAGCCGGTGCCTGATACTCGGCTTCGGCCGCTGCGCCAAAACACTGGCCTGCAAGTTAAGGGGTATGTCCGCAGATATAGCAATCTCTGCCCGCAGCCCCCGCGCCCTGTCCGAAGCGGAAGCCTGCGGTTATTCGATCCTGCCTCTTCGTGCTCTGCCGGAGGTAATCAGCCAATATAAATACATTTTTAATACGGTTCCGGCCCGTATTTTGGAATCTGAGACCCTCGCGCTGATTCGCCCGGACACCCTTTTACTCGATATTGCTCCCGGAGGCTTTGATCCGGCAGAGGCAGAACGGCTTGGGCTTCACAGTCGGCTGAGCCTGGGCCTGCCCGGTAAATATGCGCCCAAAGCTTCTGCCGAAGCCTTATTAAAACAAACACTTGCTGTATTAAAGCAGCAGTTTCCCCTATCTGGTTAATGGAAAGGAATAATGATTATGACATTAAAAGGGAAACGAATCGGTTTTGCCTGTACCGGTTCCTTCTGCACATATGAGAAAGCATTCATCCAGCTCAATAAGCTGGCTGAATCCGAAGCAGAGATCCAGACCATCTTCTCCCTCCAGGCGCAGCACATCAGCAGCCGCTTTGGAAATGCGGAGACATTTCTTCGCCGCGCAGAAATAATTACGGAAAAACCGCCCATATTAACTATTGAAGCGGCAGAGCCAATTGGACCGAAAGGTCTGTTTGACATTCTTGTGATCCTGCCCTGCACCGGCAATACGCTCGCCAAGCTTGCCAACGGCATTACCGATACACCGGTGCTTATGGCCGCCAAAGCGCACCTCCGGAATCAGCGACCACTGCTGATCTCTGTATCCACTAATGATGCTTTAGGTATCAACATGAAAAATATCGGCCTGCTGTTAAATACAAAGGATATTTACTTTATTCCCTTCGGACAGGACGATCCTTCCGGTAAACCGAATTCCATGATTTCCCATACGGAGCTTCTGATTCCATCGATTGAAGCAGCACTAAAAGGCCGTCAGCTTCAGCCGATTTTACAATAAAAAGATAGAAAAAGAGAGGTAGATAAGATGTGTGGTATTGCAGGTTTTACCAATTCAAACCATAATTTCTCCAGCGAGCCAGGGCGCTGGATTCCGGTTCTCGAAGCGATGAACCAGGCCCAAAAGCACCGGGGGCCGAACGATGAAGGCACACTGCTGTCCACCCACTGCGGGCTGGCACAGGTCCGGCTGTCGATTATCGATCTGGTTACCGGGCACCAGCCCATGACCAAACGCCAAGATGAGAATACCTGCAGTATTACTTATAACGGGGAAATCTATAACATGAAGGAATTGAAGAAAGAACTCCAGAACGAAGGGCTTGCCTTCGAGACCAGCAGTGATACGGAAGTAATTCTGGCTGGTTATATGCGATATGGCGTAGATTATATAAGGCAGTTGAACGGCATTTTCTCGATTGCTCTCTGGGACGAAGGCCTGCAGACTTTGACGCTGATCCGGGATCGCCTGGGAGTAAAACCGCTGTTCTATACCATTCTGGAGGATACGCTGATCTTCTCCTCTGAGATCAAAGGCCTCTTCCAATATCCGGGCTTTACTCCCCGGATTAATCACGACAGCCTCTGTGAGGTCTTTGGTCTTGGTCCGGCCAAAAGCTATGGAAAGGGCGTCTTTCAGGATGTCTATGAAGTGCTTCCCGGTCATATGCTGACCTATCGTGCCGGCGTCCGGAAGGAGGAACCCTACTGGACGCTGGAAAGCCATCCGCACACGGATTCTTATCGGGAGACGGTGAAGAAGACCTCTTATCTTCTGCAGGATGCCGTCACTAAGCAAATGCTTTCGGATATTCCCATCTGCACCTTTTTGTCCGGCGGCGTAGACAGCAGCCTGGTTACGGCTATCTGTGCGAAGGAGCTTAAGAAGCAGGGCAAAACCCTGACTACCTTTTCCTTTGATTTTAAAGACAATGCTAAGCATTTTAAATCCAATTCGTTTCAGCCTTCTGAGGACCGCCCCTGGGTGGATAAAATGGTGGAGCACCTGCAGACGGATCACCACTATCTGGAATGCGATAACGGGGATCTGATTGCGAATCTTTATAACGCTGTGGATGCCCGAGACCTGCCCTGTATGGCAGATGTGGAGTCCTCTCTTCTGTATTTTTGCGGGAAGGTGGCTCCCCATAATAAGGTAACGCTGACCGGAGAATGTGCAGATGAGATCTTCGGCGGTTACCCCTGGTTCCATAAGAAGGAAATGTTTGAGACGCATGCCTTTCCCTGGGCTATGGATCTCTCGCCAAGGAAAACTCTTCTTGCGGATGATTTGCTCGCATCCCTGCAAATGGATGAATATGTGAATGCCGCTTATGAGAAAACGCTCGCAGAAACTCCCACTCTGCCCGGTGAGTCTTCTTATGAAGGCCGCCGCCGGGAGCTGGCATGGCTGAATCTCCGCTGGTTTATGGTCACTCTGCTGGACCGCATGGACCGCACCAGCATGTATTCCGGTCTGGAAGCCCGGGTTCCTTTTGCCGATCACCGGATTGTAGAATACATCTGGAATGTTCCCTGGGAGATGAAGTGCCCCGACGGCCTGGTAAAAGGGCTGCTGCGGGCCGCCGGAGAAGATTACCTTCCATACGAGGTACTCTATCGTAAGAAGAGTCCCTACCCCAAGACCTATAATCCCCGGTATGAATACCAGCTGGGGCAGGAGCTGCTGAAAGTATTGGAGGATTCCAATGCTCCGATCCGCACGCTGACGGATCGCGGCAAGGTGGAGGAATTCCTCCGGAATCCCTCTGACTATGGCAAGCCCTGGTATGGACAGCTGATGGCCGGCCCGCAGATGCTGGCGTATTTGCTGCAGGTAAATTACTGGATGAAAAAATACCATCTTTCCTTCTGAAAGTCCCGCAATGTCATCCTGCGCGCAACGAAGGATGACATTGCTGTTCTTTAGCGGTATACTCCATGCAGAGCCTTTACCAGCATCATCGGATCTTTCTTATAGGGAGTTACCGGAGCAATTTCTTTATCAATCTTCAGCAGTGTATACACGGCTGTCCTTGCCGACCGAACCTCATATTCGGCTGACAGGGCCAGCTCTTCCTTCACCTCCGCAAAGGAACCGAT
>Ga0154002_1000381_pt1 | contig 12978 bp, 15 predicted proteins | sample TSNY086MetaG_FD_102276 | JGI IMG/M metagenome (GOLD analysis project Ga0154002, IMG submission 102276) | Attine ant fungus gardens microbial communities from New York, USA - TSNY086 MetaG | ecosystem: Host-associated > Fungi > Mycelium > Unclassified | place: USA: New York, Robert Cushman Murphy... | reverse complement strand
TACATTCATTTCGTTGTAATGGGTATTGCTGGCATAGGCTGTAATCCGGTCACGCAAGTATTTATTATAAATCACATGATAAGCGCCAGTCATCCCGGCAAGATTAAATGTCTTACTGGGAGCATAGACAGCAACTGTATGCTGACGTGCCCACTCATTTACCATCTGCGTCGGGATATGCTGACGGCCGGCAAACGTAATATCGGCCCAGATCTCATCGCTGATTACATAACACTCGTTGGCCTCATATACTTCCATCGCTTTTTCCAATTCCCAGCGCTCCCATACACGACCGCAAGGGTTATGTGGGGAGCAGAAAATAGCAAGGTGAATGTTATTTTCTTTCAGTTTTGCATCCATATCCGCATAATCCATTCGCCAGACACCATCTTCATCCTGTATCAGTGGGCTTTGCACTGAAATCCGGCCAATTCCTTCAATATCCGCATAGAAACCAATATAGAACGGACTATGAATCAGAATTTTATCCCCTGGTCTCGATAACACCTCAACCGCACTGGTCACACAACCATGTACACCATTTTCATAACCGATATGTTCTTTGGCCAGCCCGGTCATGCCATTACGCTCCGACTGCCAGTTGATGATCGCCTCATAATATTCTTCACGATGGTCAAAATAGCCAAATGCCGGATGCTGCACCCGCCTGATAATCGCTTCTGTTATACTTGGGCAGGTCGCAAAGTTCATATCAGCAATCCACATGGGAATAAAGTCAAAACCTGACTTCGGTACTTCCGGCTCATTCCCCCAACGCTTAGCTCCGACACGGTCAAGCGCAATCGCATCCTTGCCGCGACGATCCATAATTGTAGTAAAATCGTATTTCATCTTAATCTCCTCCTGATAATTTATTCTCCGGCCATTTCCAGTTCCATGACCAGGCTCTCATTGATCGTTGCCGTCCGTGTGGCTTCAAGAGCCTCCACTTTTACCGCTCCCTGTTTCAGGCGGATCGCAGAAAGTGCTGCCAGCGCAACAACAATAGCCACACAGATAATGGCATCGTTTAGTAACAGATTCTTAAACAGATTATAAACGACAACGCCTGCGCTGAACGCTCCCAGCACACTACAAATATTCCAAAACCATACCGGCATCTTGATGGAGCGCCGTGCCCACTGTTCAGGATATTTCTTAGGCAGGGCAATACAGCTTAAGTTCATATACAGATTCAGCAGCATGGTTGGAATCATAATATTGGAAACGATGGCTTCCAGACTCATACCGGTCAAAATGGGGAATGCACTGACCACATACATCGCCAGATAACCGACATATGGATAACCACTTTTCAGCTGCTTTTTAAAGATCTTTGGCAGCCACCCGTCCTCGGCGATTTGGAGCAGCGGATAACGGTAAATAACAACCGTTCCCAGCAGTGTCGAACCAATCGCACAGATACCACCGCCGACAAGGAAGAACATATATGGAGCTGCCGGCATGATCGCTTTTGCCGTCACACTTAAGTTTACACCAGCTACCTGCTCATAAGGTAAAATGCCGGCAGCTATATATGCCATAAACGCATAGATGACTGCCAGAATCGCCGTAACGAGAATCATGGCCAGAGGAATCAAACGTTTCGGTTTTTTTGTAACCGCTGCCACCGAAACCAGGCCGCTGGTACCCATACAGGCAAATGCCATAATCGAAAGCGCACTGACAAACCCGCCTGCTCCTTCCCGAAAGAAGCCACCATCAGCATTTGAAAAAAACGCACCTGGATCAACCTTGCCAATACCAAAACCCACAAACATGACCAGCGCTGCAATCAATACCCAGGTAACCATATTCTGCAATCTGGTAACAAAGCTAGAGCCCACAACCGTGCTCAAAAAGGCCAATGTCAGAACCAGAAAAGCGACCAGTCTGGTGTGATTTGCCACTGCCGGAACTGCCATTTGTATGTATTCGGTAAGAGCAATCGACTGTGTTGAAAGAGCAAACGCCTGAATAATTGTAAACCATGCGCTGACACCGGTCAGTAATGGAGTAAACTGCATGGTTCGCATCCCATAATCTCCAGCTTTAAAAACAAACATCGAGGACATCGCCATGTTATACCAGAAAGCCAACAACATGAAGAAACAGCCTGCTGCACAAACCAGAACAATAGACCGCCCGGTATAAGCAATGCCATACCCCAGCATGATAAAGATACCTGTCCCAATGGCACTGCCGAGACCTAAACCGAGCAAGTTCACAATGCCTAGTTTTTTTCCCTTCTCTTCCATAAAAATACCCCTCTCTTATATTTAGATGCTATATTATTTAGTAACTATACTATATTCCAATAGAAATCATTTGTCAATAGTAAAAAAAAAGAATCCCTCGTACTACAAGGAATTCCGTGAAGCGTAATTTTATTTTTCACTTGTTTGGGAAGCTGCGGATATCTTTTTGCTATCTGCTTTCAATTTGCAATAAATTTCCACATATTTCTTTAAAACCAAAAAAGCAGTATTGATTTCATTAGCAGTAAATACATCTTCCAAATATTCATACACTTGTCCGATTGATTGCTCGTCGAATATTCGGTGGCACCGGTCTAATTCCTTCCCCTTTTCCGTCAAAGAAAGCAGAACTCTCTTTTCATCATTCACATCACGATAAGCCGTTACCAATTCATAGGAGCGAAGTTTTTTTATAATTTGTGAAACTGCACCAATTGTTTTTCCCCAATTATATGCAATTTCTGTTGCCGTACAACCAGGATGATCTGCTATATAGCTTACGGTATGCGTCTCAACCGGTGTATAGTTATCTCCGGTACCATAATTCTTCCCAACATTATCGGATATCGTCAGGACGGCATTGTGCTGTAATATATCGGATATTTCATAGAGACTAATCTTCTTTTTTTCCATAATCTTCATTCCTTTTTTGTTTAGTGTCTATAATATCTCACAAATAACGCTAAAAGTCAATTGGCTGCAAAACCAATCACATTATTCAATTATTTTAACATTTTGTTTCCCCCATTGAACTCCCACTCATTTTGTGCTATGATATCCCTACCAAGGAGGTTTACCAGTGAAGAAAGAAAATACCGCATCTAGACTAAAAAAGCTGATAAACGAAAGGAAATTGCGTCAGGTAGATATCCTGACCGCATGTCTGCCATACTGTCAAAAGTATGATGTGAAAATGAATAAATCCGATATCAGCCAATATTTATCAGGAAAAGCCGAACCAAACCAGGATAAGCTTTTTATTCTGGGAAGTGCCCTGAATGTCAGCGAGGCCTGGCTCATGGGTTATGATGTCCCTATGGAAAGAGCAAAATCATATATTATATCAGGCAGCAGCTCAAAATTACTTCATCTTTATCATGATTTAAATTCCCGTGGGAAAGAAAGACTCATTGATACTGCTGCTGAAATGACCTTTAATCCTCTGTATAATGACAATTACCAAAAAGTATTTGCTGCCCACAGCCGGACCGACATTAAGGTGACAGACGCTATGGATCCAACATGACATCGTAAAAAGTTACATCTCAAACACCCGTGGCAGATTTTGACAATCATTTTTTATAAATTTTTCACATAGTAATTGCCTTTTCCCTATAAGATATATTATAATTAAATTAGGAAATTCTATTCTTTTTCCGAAAGGAGTGATCTTATGAAGATCGAACGGATTAATGATAACCAGATCCGATGCACCTTGACCAGTTTTGATCTTAGTGTCCGCAACTTGAACCTGGGCGAGCTTGCGTATGGTAGTGAGAAAGCTCGTAATCTGTTTCGCGAAATGATTCAAAAGGCCTCCAATGAAGTCGGATTTGACGCAGAGGACATTCCCTTGATGGTTGAAGCCATCCCGCTTTCAAATGAGAGCGTGATGCTCGTCATCACCAAGATAGATGATCCGGAAGAACTGGATACCCGCTTTTCCAAATTTGCCCCCCTCTCCGATGATGAGGCGGATGGACTTTTGGGCGGGCTGACCAGTGAACTTCTGGAGGGTGCCGATGGACTGATGAACTTTTTACGGAAAGATATGCTGGGACTTTCCCAGGCAGAAACAGGTTTATTATCTTCTGATGAAGAGAGCACGGACGCTCCGGCAGCCCCGGCCATTCAGACCCGCATCTATCGGTTTGACCGTTTAGACCGGGTGACGGAAGCCGCTCATGTGGCAGGACATGTCTACTCCGGACCGAATACCCTGTATAAGAAGCCGGATACCACGCAGTATTACCTGCTTCTTTCCAGTGCTGATTCCGATCCGCTGACGTTCAGCCGGGTATGTAACATTCTTGCGGAATATGGCGAGAAGGTACGTCAGGAATCAGCCAGTGAGGCATACTATCGGGAACACTATGAAGTGATTGTCCGCGATCAGGCTCTGCAGAAACTGGCGTTGCTGTAATTCATTGGTTAGGCTATGACAAGAGAAAGAAGGCACCGGGTTCTACCCGATGCCTTCTTTCTCTTGCCATATAAACAGCTTATGCTCTCTCCGCCAGAACCTCATTCATGCCGGCTACCAGTGCATCACAGTCAATTCCATGAACCATACACGCTTCTTCCAAAGACTCGCTTTGTGCGGATGGACATCCCAGGCAATGCATGCCGGCGCGCATCAACATCGGTGCAATCAGTTCATCCATCTGAAGCATCTGCCCGATCAACATATCTTTACTAATCTGCATATTAGTTTCCCTCCTTGTTCTTACTTCCCCTATAATAATACTTTTTCAGAAAATTGGCAAGCTATATTCCGGATACTGTCTTGTGTATTTTATAACAAACACATAAAACATTCTCAATAACGCTATTGACTTGCGCATTGTATACACGTTATAATTTTTATGTAACGACTGCTGAACTGTTTTTCGAGGAGGAGCAATTATGAAAAGCGAATGGAGAACCTTCATTTCTGGTGTCTGGGAACGGGAAATCAATGTCCGTGACTTTATCCAGAAGAACTATACCCCTTACAACAAAGATGAGTCATTCTTAGCCGGTCCGACTAAGAATACTCTTGAGCTTTGGGATCAGGTCATGGAACTTAGCAAACAGGAGCTGGCGGCCGGCGGCGTTCTGGACATGGATACAAAACTGATCTCCAGCATTACCTCCCATGGTGCCGGCTATTTGAACAAAGATAAGGAAACGATTGTCGGCTTCCAGACCGACAAGCCGTTCAAGCGGGCCCTGCAGCCTTATGGTGGGATTCGGCTGGCCGAGAAGGCTTGTGCTGATAATGGCTATACCGTGGATCCGGAAATTGTAGCTTTCTTTAACCAGCACCGGAAAACTCACAATGCCGGTGTCTTTGACGCCTACACTCCCGAGATGCGGGCCTGCCGTTCCAGCCACATTATCACCGGATTGCCGGATGCTTATGGACGGGGACGGATTATCGGTGATTACCGCCGGATCGCACTGTATGGCGTGGACCGTCTGATGGAGGACAAAGAGGAGCAGAAGGCAACTACCAGAAGTACCATGTATTCTGAAATTATCCGTGACCGCGAAGAATTGTCCGAGCAGATCCGGGCGCTGAAAGAGCTGAAGGAACTGGGCAAAATTTATGGCTTTGATATCTCAAAGCCGGCGAATGATGTGAAAGAAGCGATCCAATGGACCTATTTGGGTTATCTGGCGGCAGTGAAGGAGCAGAACGGTGCCGCCATGTCGCTGGGACGTACCTCTACCTTTATTGATATTTATGCTGAGCGTGACCTGGCGGAGGGCCGCTATAGCGAAGAACAGATCCAGGAATTCATTGACCATTTTATTATGAAGCTGCGGCTGGTTAAATTTGCCCGTACTCCCGAATACAATTCGCTGTTCTCCGGCGATCCGACCTGGGTAACCGAGGCCATCGGCGGTATTGGAATCGACGGACGTCATCTGGTTACCAAAAGCTCTTACCGTTATCTGCATACCCTGACCAACCTGGGCGCCGCCCCGGAACCGAACCTGACCGTGCTGTGGTCCATTCGTCTGCCGGAAGCTTTCAAGCGCTTCTGTGCCCGTACTTCCATTGAATCCTCTTCCCTTCAGTACGAGAATGACGATCTGATGCGGGTGACTCACGGGGATGACTATGCGATTGCCTGCTGTGTATCTTCGATGCGTATCGGCAAAGAGATGCAGTTCTTCGGCGCCCGTGCCAACCTGGCCAAATGTCTGCTTTATGCCATCAATGGCGGCGTGGACGAAGTCAGCAAAAAGCAGATCGGACCAAAATACCGTCCAATTACTGCCGAGTATCTGGATTATGACGAAGTCATGGAACGTTACCATGACATGCTGGAGTGGCTGGCCAGTGTTTATGTGAACACCTTAAATATCATCCACTATATGCATGATAAATACTCCTATGAAAAACTGCAGATGGCTCTGCATGACCAAAAAGTAACCCGCTGGTTTGCCACCGGCATCGCCGGCCTGTCCGTGGTAGCTGACTCCCTGTCAGCGATCAAATATGCCAGGGTAAAAACGGTTCGTGATGAAAATGGTGTGGTTGTCGACTATGAGATTGAGGGCGATTTCCCAAAATACGGCAATGATGATGACCGGGTTGACCAGATTGCCGTTGAGATTGTCCATCAGTTTATGAATTACATTAAGCGGAACCACTGCTACCGCGGCGGTATTCCGACAACTTCCATCTTGACGATCACCTCCAATGTGGTCTATGGCAACGCCACCGGGGCGACACCGGATGGCCGGAAGGCCGGCGAGGCCTTTGCCCCCGGGGCGAACCCGATGCACCGGCGTGATACTCATGGCGCAGTTGCTTCTTTGGCTTCGGTGGCAAAGCTGCCATTTAAAGATGCGCAGGATGGTATTTCCAACACATTTTCCATTATTCCGGGCGCACTGGGCAAGGAAGATCAGCTGTTTATGGGCGATATTGATGTGGAACTGGATCATATAGCGGACTGCGAACGCAGTGCCAATGCAGCATGTGCGGTTCCCAATTTGATGGAAGGCTTAGACCGCGATTAGCATCGGATCAATAGAAGGAGGTTTTGATTATGGCAAATATAAGCGACACACAGATTGATAATTTAGTTGCATTACTGGATGGCTATGCCCAGAAAGGCGGCCACCATCTGAATGTAAATGTCTTCACCAAAGAGACCCTGATGGATGCACAGGCCCACCCTGAGAAATATCCTCAGCTGACGGTACGTGTCTCTGGTTATGCGGTGAATTTTGTGAAACTGACCAGGGAACAGCAGGATGAGGTTATTTCCCGTACTTTTCATGATACGATTTGACGCTGCCGTTCAGCCATGCAGATGAGAGCATGGCGCAACACATAAAAGGAGGCGTTTGGCATGGCATTGCGTGTCCATTCCATCGAAAGTTTCGGCACGGTAGACGGACCCGGCGTCCGTCTGGTTGTATTTTTGCAAGGTTGTCCCATGCGTTGCCGGTACTGCCACAATCCCGACACCTGGAATCCGGCCGGCGGTACCGAAATGTCCATTACCCGGATCATGGCACAGTATGAGAAAAACCGGCCCTTTTACCGCAGCGGCGGCATCACCGTAACCGGCGGTGAACCGCTGATGCAGATTCAGGCCGTTACCGAATTATTTTCCGCCGCCGCTCACCGCGGTGTTCATACCTGCCTGGATACTTCCGGCATTACTTTCCGCCCGGACAGTCCCGAGATTCTGGAAATGTTCGACCAGCTGTTATCGGTCACCGACCTGGTCCTGCTGGATATCAAGCACATTGTGCCCGAGGAACATTTAAAGCTGTGCGGTCAGCCGCTAAAGCCGATTCTTCAGTTTGCCCGATATCTGGATGACAAAGCGATTCCGGTGTGGATCCGTCATGTTGTTGTACCAGGAATCACCTTTGACCAAAATTACCTCTATCAGCTGGGAGTCTTTATTGGCACGCTGCATAACGTAAAAGCATTAGATGTATTGCCCTACCATGATATGGGGAAAAGCAAATATCAGGCGCTGGGAATGGTATATCCGCTTGATCATACGCCCCCTTTGAATCAGGAAGAAGCGATTGCCGCCCGACAGGTTATCGCTGCTGGAATAAAAGCCAGCCGGTTAGCCAAAGGTAATTAACAATTGTACAACATTTTCTGCTTGAATATTTCTTCTAAATAGGATAGAATAGAGAAACAGGAAATGTATAGAATATAAGGAGGTATTGATTATGGCATATGTTATTAATGACAGTTGTATTTCATGCGGTGCTTGTGCCAGCGAGTGTCCGGTTGACGCAATCTCTGAAGGAGATGGCAAATACGTTATCGACGCTGATAGCTGCATCGATTGCGGTTCTTGTGCAGGAACCTGCCCGACTGGCGCTATCGAAGGCTAATTGGAACTAATACATAGCTGCCTCTTCCCGATTGGAAGAGGCAGTTATTTTTATAAAGACGCTAAGATGACGGAGGATTTTCTATGATGCAGAATCAAAAACCACTGATTGCCCTTACTCCTAATTACAATATTGAACGGGAAGAACCATACATGCGGCCGGCTTATTTAAAGGCCATTGAAGCCGCCGGCGCGATTCCGGTGATTCTTCCACTTGGATTGGGAAAAGACGATTTGACCAGACTGGCGGAAACCTTTGACGGTTTTTTATTTACCGGCGGACCGGATATCCATCCGTTTTACTTTGAGGAAGAAACTCATGCCCATTGCGGGAATATTTCACCCCTTCGGGATACGATGGAATTGTCCCTGCTTTCCCTGGTTCTGGAGCAGCAAAAACCGATTCTGGGGATTTGCCGCGGCATTCAGCTGCTTAACATCGGACTGGGCGGGAATATTTATCAGGATATTCCCAGCCAGTTCCCTGAGGATTTCCCAATCGCCCACCGTCAGCCGTTTGCCTATGATATTCCTTCTCATACCGTTACTGTAGTCCCGGGAACATTGTTGGCCAAAGTCTCCCACCATGATTCCGTTTTAAAGGTTAACAGCATGCACCATCAGGCAGTTCGGGATCTGGCACCGGGACTTATCGCCTCCGGTTATGCCTCAAACCGCCTGATCGAAGCGATTGAGAAGCCAGATTATCCATTCTTCCTTGGTGTACAGTGGCATCCGGAATATCTGTGGAACCAGGACCTGGCGGCGGCAGGAATATTTCATGAGTTTGTCGCCGCCTGTCGTGAATAAAAAATATCAAAAGCTGAGACCAGGAAAAGATTCCTCTCTCAGCTTTTAATTATCACGTGTATTTTTTTTGAGATGGACATATCTCATGGTTAGAATCATACCAAATTATATTGAATACCCCATCTTGCAAAATCCCGAATAATCTTGTAGTTCCATCTAATCTCAGAGAAAATAATTGATCTTCATAAATCTTTAGTGCTTCCAAACGTTTCTGCGCTTCTCTAACCAAATGATTCACATCAATATGATGATTCTTTTTCTTAGCATGAATAGTAATGTCTCCCCAGGTTTGCTGCTCAAAATCAACTAACTTGTCTAAAACATCACTATTAAAATCACAGCATTTTTTAATGCTCCATTTTTCATGCTCTGCATCAATTTTCATGAATCTCCATGTTGGCATTTTATCAAGGTAACTATTGGGGTTAACATTTGTTGTCGGTTGTTTAGATGCTGAGACATCTTTATTTTTCTTTGGGACTTTTTTGGCCATATTACAAACCGTTATAATATTCCTGCATCAATTCTTTTGAAATGACTTTATTTGATGAAGCACCCTGTGGTAATTTTCCCCTTGTCTCCATCCAGGGTCTCTCCTTGTGAGTCAGTTCACTTAGATAGTGTGAGGTTTCATTTCCATAAAATTTTAAAACTGCGTTTATCGTCTCAGTCTCATCTTCGGTAAATCTATAGTCGCTTGTCTCTGAAAATAAACTTTCATCCACAACAAATTTCCCTTTATGCTTTTCAAATAGTTCTGGGCAAACCGGTCCATTGGCCCATGCCCGAAATTCTTCCTCAAAAAGAGGCACTCCATCCCATGCCAGTGACCAGGCCTGGCAATAGTAAGTCAGCTTCTGTAATTTCATTGTAGACATAGAACCTTGGCTTTTTAATATATATTTCGCTACATCATACACTTTTGCCATGATTATCCCCCTTAATTTGTACTTTTATTATAACTTATATTACCCAAAAAGCAACAAAATGTTTCTATAGCTGTTCCCTGCTTCACTATTATAGAACATTAGTTCGAATTAGTCAATTCATTTATTCTTATAAACATTGGCCACTAATAAGTTTACATAAATAAGATAAGTTCCAAGCGTCATTTACAACTCTCGGAACTTATCCTGATTATTTTACAGCTTCTTGCCGCTGCGGCCAAACTTCTTCCGTTTTAAAAAGGGCACCTTGGTTGCGGCTGCTTCCGCCCGCCCTTTGCTTTCCCGCTGATAAGACCGTAAAGTCTCATCCAGCATTTTGAAGCGCTCTTCTTCTTTCTCATCACTGATACGCATCATATATTCCAATTCCTGAACCATCCGGTCATTCACCTGACGGCTGATTTCTTCACTCAGGGCCTGATTGTTTGCCTGGATTGCTTGTCCGATAATGTGGTTCATAATCTGCTGGAATTGCTCCATCTTCTCCTGATTCGCCACCGAACTCTCCTGTTTCTGCACGATCTTTAATGCATGCTCCCCCTCAAGTTCGTTAATTCCAGTTCCATCTGTTAATGTCTGTACCGCATCCTGTTCCAGTACTTCGTCCGGCTTCACATCTATGCCCCCCTCCAGCATTTTTTTAAGCACCTGCTCAATTGCTTTCAGCTGATACCCCTTCTCCTTTAAATCTTTTATCTTCTGGAATAGTCGGATATGTAAGTCCGTGTAATAACGGTGGCTTTTCCCATTTCTCGGAATGTTCAGTTGTAGTTCTTCTTCCCAATACCGAAGCACATGGGACTCTACGCCCACCATCTTCCCTGCTTCTGATATGGAATAATGTGTATTGTCCATCTTTTCTCTCCTCTGGATATTTAATCTTATAAGCCTGGTTTTAATTTAATCTACTTATATATTATGAGCGGAGGTTGAGAATTATGCTTAAGAAATGGAAAATATCACATATTTATCTTTCTAGGTTCACAAATCTGGTATACTGCGGCTGCCATCCCAGATCCACAGATCCAATCGGGCCGTTACGCTGCTTGGCAATGATAACTTCGGCAATATTAGGTCGGTCGGTATCTTTATTATAATAATCATCACGGTAAAGGAACATAACCACGTCGGCATCCTGTTCGATGGCGCCGGACTCACGCAGGTCAGACAGCATCGGGCGGTGGTCGGTTCTGGTCTCACAGGCGCGGCTTAGCTGGGATAATGCAATAACCGGTGCATTCATCTCACGGGCCAGGGCTTTCAGCGAGCGGGAGATCTCGGAAATCTCCTGCTGCCGGTTTTCGCCGCTCTTGCCACTGCCTGACATCAGCTGTAAATAGTCGATAATAATCATACTGAGGCCATATTCCAGCTTGACCTTACGGCACTTGGAACGCAGCTCCATAATGGAGATTCCGGGGGTATCGTCGATAACCAGCCGGGAATTGCCGATGACACCGATTCCCTCTACGATCGCATCCCAGTCAGAATCAGCCAGCCTTCCGGTCCGCAGCTTCTGGGAATCAACATTGGATTCCATCGCCAGCATACGGTTGACCAGCTGTTCCTTTGACATTTCCAGACTAAAGACCATGCAGGGCAGATTTTTCTTAACCGCCGCATGATCAACTAAGTTCAGCACGAATGCCGTCTTCCCCATCGACGGGCGGGCCGCAATCAAAACAAAGTCCGAAGGCTGCATTCCGGAGGTCTTATAATCCAGATCAATAAAGCCGGTCGGAATACCCGTCACCGTTCCCTGATTCTTGGCGGCCAGTTCGATTTTCTCCAGGACATTCAGCGCCACCTGGCGAATCGGCACAAACTCGCCGGAATTCCGGCTTTGCAGCAAATCGAAAATCCGCTTCTCGGTCTGCCCTAAGATTTGTTCCAAGGGCTCTTTGCCTACATAGCAGGTATTGGCGATTTCTTCATTTATCTTAATCAATCTTCTTAAGACTGCCTTCTCACGGACAATCGTGGCATAGGATTTTACATTGGCCGATGTGGGAACGGTAGTGATAATGTCACGGACCACTTCCAGACTGCTGACCTCCGGCGGGATATCTTTCTCCTTTAAACGGTTTTGAAGGGTAATCAGGTCCACCGGCTTGCCTTCGTTGAACAATTCCACCATCGCCTCGAACATCACACCGTACTGGTGTTGATAGAAGTCCGCCGCAGTGACGATCTCGGAAGCGGAAATAATCGCTTCCCGGTCCATCAGCATGGAACCGATGACGGACTGTTCTGCCTCGATGCTATGAGGAAGCACTCTTTTTATCAGAGCTTCATCCATGTTATTGTTTGCTCTCCTGTCTATCTTCCATTTCCTTAAGCTTTTGTCAGCTTAAGCCTCGGTTACCTTAACTGCCAGTTTAGCAGTTACATCCTTGTGCAGCTTGATCGGTATCTCATGGGTGCCGAATGTTTTGATCGGTTCGGACAGTACCATTTTTTTCTTATCAATATCCAGCTTCAGCTGTTCGGCAATCGCAGCGCCAATCTCCTTGCTGGAAATCGAACCGAACGCCTTGCCGCCTTCACCGGCTTTCATCGTCAGGCTGACGGACATCTCACCGATTCTGGCAGCCAGTTCTTTGGCGGCCGTCAGCTGTTCTGCGGCCAGCTTCTCGGCATTGGCCTTTTTTAATTTCAAATCATTTAAATTCCTGGCGGTGGCTTCTACCCCCAGTTTTTTAGGCAGAATATAGTTGCGGGCATAGCCGTCATTCACCTTTACAATCTGTCCTTTTTTTCCTAATGCTTTTACATCTTCTAATAATACGATATCCATTATGATATATCTCCCTTCTCCATCATCATATTGATTACATCTTTGATCCGCTGCTTTGCCTCCTCCAGTGTGACGCCGGC
>Ga0154002_1000379_pt1 | contig 13001 bp, 13 predicted proteins | sample TSNY086MetaG_FD_102276 | JGI IMG/M metagenome (GOLD analysis project Ga0154002, IMG submission 102276) | Attine ant fungus gardens microbial communities from New York, USA - TSNY086 MetaG | ecosystem: Host-associated > Fungi > Mycelium > Unclassified | place: USA: New York, Robert Cushman Murphy... | reverse complement strand
TCACCTGACCTTGTCACATGACTTGGCTTACTAAGTCCCATTCTGCTTCTGTCTTTACTCCATTGTATGCTTGGGGATTTTAGACTGAGTGTTCAGAATGTGTGGGACGTCTTTTTTCCTACTTGAGGCTCTCATAACACTGGGAGAAAGAAGAAGTCCATATGACTTGATACCTACTTTGCTGTGAAGGATACTATATACTGTAGAAGGAACAGACTTTACAGAAGTGATAGGAAGTCTGCATTCTATAACATTGCTGGACTGGACCTCTCCCTCTCTTGGACAATGAGAAGGAGGAACTAGGGACACTAATTGGGACAAATGGGCATAACTGGGAATTTGGAGATCAGCTCTTTATAACTCAACTACTTTCTGAACTATCTGAGAAAACCATACAGGCCTCCATAACCATCTTCCAGCACCTAGCTGAAGAAGCTTGATAGAACATGGAAATAAAGGCTACCTCTGTCCTTTTGCTCCCTTACATATGAGGCTTTGAGTCTGTATTTGCTAAGGAAGACTCTGATGTCCTCCTAGAGCATCATAGATGGGATCACATCATAGAACTTCTCTCTAGCTTAGACCCCAAATCCTCTAAAGTCTACCTCCTGTCTCCAGTCAAACAAAAGGAACTCAACACCTTCCTAGAGGAAAACCTATACACTGGATGCATATACTCTTTGAACTTGTCCATAGCTGCCCTAGTATTCTTTATTAAAAAGAAAAACAGCTCTCTCTGACTGGTACAAGATTACTGAGTACTCAACTCTATAACAGTGAAGAACAAGTACTCTCTCCCTCTTATTTCCAAACTTGTCTCTTAGCTTTGCAGAGCCAAGTATTTTACAAAGTTAAACATCTGGTAGAGATTCAATAACATACAAATCAAACCTGGAGATAAATGAAAGGCTGCCTTCTGTACCAATCAAAACCTGTTTGAACCCTTGGTAATGTTCTTTGGGATGACAAACAGCCCTACTACCTTCTAGACAATAATAAATAATATCTTCCAGGATCTTATTGTAGAAGGCATCATAGTAGTATATCTGAATGACATTCTGATCTTTACCAGGACAGTTGAGCAGCATACCAAGGCTGTCCAAAGAGTGCTAGAGGTCTTAGCAGAGCACAAGCTGTACCTCTATCCAGAGAAGTATGAGTTTCAAAAGGAGCAGATTGAATACCTAGGACTGATAGTGTCTGAGAATGAGATCTTAATAGATTCCATTAAGGTTGCTAAAGTCTGAGAATGGCCTATCCCAGAATCATGAACTGACATCCAGGCCTTTCTAGGCTTCATTAACTTCTACAGGCATTTCATCCAGGACTTCTCAGCTATGGCTCAACCTCTCTTTAACCTAACCTGCTCCAACCAAGTATAGTAGTAAAGAAACAAGGAGCAGACCACATTCAAGACTCTTAAGATAGCTGTGACCTCTGTTCTAGTATTGGTTTTGTCTCAGAACTCAGAACCTTTCCAGATCAAAGTAGACAGTTTAGACTATACTATAGATACAGTTTTATCCCAACAGTCTGCAACAGATAGTAAGTGGTGCCTGGTGGCATTTTACAGCAAGTCCTTATCTTTGGTAGAGCAAAACTATAAGATCTATAATAAGGAGATACTTACTATTATCCAAGCACTAGAGGAGTGGAGACACTTCTTGAAAGGATATAAGGGTGACTGGAGTGGAGTAGGCTCCAGAAAAATCCTTAGATAATATTACACTCCTAAATGTACTACAACTCACCATCAGGAGAATTCTTAAAGATTAGGATAAGGCTCCTAGAGTGTACTCCTACAATATATATACTTCTACTACTGAGATGTCCCTGATCCTATAGTTCTGTTAGTCAAGGTCAAGAGTTTCTAAGTTAAGCTAAAGGAAATTAAATATTATTTAATTAAGTGTAGAGTTATTCTGAAATATGAGTCTAGTGTTTTAGGGGTGGTATTGGTAGGGTCCTTTTACAAAGGAGTGACTAATCTGGTAGAGATCTGGACTAATCATAAGAACCTGGAGTACTTTATGACCACCAAGAAGCTAAACTACTAGCAAGCATATTGGTTTCTCTACTTTGCACAATTTGACTTTACTCTTTGTCACTGTCCAGGGTGATCTATGGAGAAGCCAGACACCTTGTCATGAAGACTGGACCATAGTAATGGATCCTCTAATAACAAAAACATAGTGCTACTCTGCCTGGAGTTCTTGGTCATCTATGCCTTGGAAGAAGTGGAGCTAGTAAGAGTAGAATAGAATATCTTGTCTGAAGTCCATAAGAGTAATCATTCAGGAAACCTAAAAGAACCAGTTGCAAAGGCCATCCAAGAGCTCTAACAATCTGCCAGCAAAACAGTATACTTATTGGAATGGTCTATTTTACTCTACTTCCAGAGAAAGGTTTATATACCCTGGACTCCAGACCTATGTAGAAAGATAATCTTCTTGTGCTATGACACAAAGATCACAAAATACCCCAGTAGGTGGAAAACACTGGAGTTAGTATCACAAAACTACTGATGGTCTTAGATGTTGAGGTATATAGAACAGTATATGAGTACCTATAATCTTTGCCTTTAGACAAAGGCAGTAAGGAGATCTCTAGTCAGAGAGCTTCATCCAATCCCAGTACTGGAGTCTAGGTGGGATACCCTCAGTGTTATCTTCATTGTAAAACTATCTAAATTCTCTGGTTGCAATACTATTATGACAGTAGTGGACTTAGTATCTAAGAGAGCACACTTCATTCCAATATATATGATAGTGACTATAGAAGAAGTAGCAAGGTTATTCCTGCACAATGTATAGAAACTGTATAGACTACCCAGATACATAATCTCAGACTACTATTATGCTAGGCAGCCTTTTTAGGCAAAATACATGACATTTGTCACAAGAACTATACTATAACACAACTCAAGAAGCAAATGTGACTCCCTAGATATAACCACTAGATATCTAGCCTTGGACTTGTGTATACCACTTGTATAGCAGAATAGTAGCTGTGACCACCACTATACCAATCTCACAGGGTCTGTCCAGCCATTCTATATCAGGTACAACCCAGAACTCCTCTCTGGAAGCACTCTCAAGGGCAACCAGAACCTTAGAAAATATAAGAGGACTACACTAAGTTGTACTCCTGACACACTAGTGATAGCCCACCAGAGTAACCTTGTACTAATTAAATAATAATTATATAACATTTGATTAGTTGTCTACTCCTGTATTTCTGACCCTGATCCTTTGGACATTTTATAGCTAGAGGGACTTGTATATATAGTGTAGAGTACCCTTCTAGGAGCCTCATTCTATTCTCTGAGGATTCTTCTGGAAGGTGAGTTATAACATACTCTGGAGTATATTTATAGACTGAGAATTCTCCTGGAAGCTCTACTCTAGTCACCCTTATAGGAAGGCTAGTTTCTCCTGGTAGAATAACATCATAACTCAGTAACTGTCTTACTTGATGGATTAGGGTTAGAGTTACCATCAGATCTCAGCAATTACTTTTGATGGCTACTATAATTAGAAACATCAGAACAGTTCTCTTAATGACAATACCATTCAGATATCTAGGAGGGAGAGGACATCCAGAATTAAGAAGGAAGGTCAGGAGTATCAAAGAATTAGATAGAAAGGTCAAGAAAGTCAGACTTGAGAAGATTGACAAAAACACTGGACTCAAGAGTAGACCACTTACACTCATATTAAGGCTCTTTGAGCTATACTGGAAGACTGGGTTCAATGGGTGGACATAAGAGAAGACTGGGTAGGAGAATTAGGGGAATAGGGAGCACTGGTTATATGATCAGGAGGAGATCCTGTCTCATCATTCTATCCCCTGCCATAATAGGCCATTGGAATGTTTCTTTTGTTTTGCTATTTGTTGACTTAATGATTTGTAATCCTAATATATACTCTAGTAGCATAGAGGGGCCTAATAACAACTTACCTCCATTATCTCCCTCTCTTTGTCACTCTAGAGCTCCACTGCTATTTTTGAGTGATTGAGTTTTCTTCTTGTTTTTCTTTATAAAAAACCTGTACCACACATCCCTCAAGGGGATATCACACTTTGAGAAGAACTTGGGCATTCACTCAACTAGGAGTTTAACTGCTTGCTATATGTTTTTAGAGTAGGTTGCCAACTATACAGTTAGTTGAAGTAGAACCTACACAAGAGCATAGGAGTTCTAGGCAGTACTGCTATATTAATGGCAAGCCAGGCTGCTAGACTAGCTCAAGAAGGGTAGTGTCACAGTGCAAGATGAATGTGCACCTTTGAGATCCACAATTAGTTGGGGTGTTAGTATAAAATTATGAGGACTTAGAGCTCAACTGAAGTAATTGTTCAAGAAGAACTCAATAAAGTTCCTTATTGGATTTCCCTAGGTACTTATACAAATATTAGGTGGTCTGTGCACTTATCTCCTGTGGTCACATGACCTCTTACTAAGAACTATCTATATCTTACATAATATTTCCCATACTATTTATATCTTTTCTGCATTGTATTCCTGGATGTTTTCTATCAAGTCAATGAACATGTAAGAAATGTTTTCCTTTCTAGGAGTCATCTCATAACATGGGGTCTTCTTGAGAGGATACTAAAAATAGTATTCTTCTCTAGTTTCTATTAGATTCTCTGCTATTCTTTATCATTTGTGAGCTCTTTCTTTTCTGACTTATCTTCCCTGTGCCTACTTGTTTGTACACAACTGTGAAACAGCTTGGAGATTCTGTCTCTCTGACCTATTACCTCTGTCACAAACTTTATTTGGACCATAACTCCAGGAATACTTGACCAATTTCAATAATCTAAATGGCTACCAAAAGCCCTTAGGAAGACCTTTCAAACAATACCAAAAATGTCTCAAGGCAATCAGTATTCACCAAGTTATCAGCAGATTAGTCAGCAATCACCAAGTTGCCAGATACTAAATCACTGATATCTCAAGAACTACTTAATATAATTGTTTGCTTCAATGACCACCATGAAGCTCTCTTCTTCAATATACTTCTTTTGGCTATAAATAGACCCTGAGGCAATAAGATCCTATAGAGATACAAAGTCCTCAATGTTTGCACATAATACTGATCTTTACCTATAGATTATTATCTGTCCTTGAATAGAACAAAGGACTGCCCTAAGATGGTTAGATTATCTCTATTTCAAGAACAATAGCACTTCTATATATAGAACAATAGATAGTGATCATGTAGTAGTCTGTTCTAGTACACAGACTACTACAATCATATATATAAGAATTCTATGTCTAAGGATAAACTATAGGGGTGTCATGACTCAGCAAAAATGGCTAAGTCATTATTTATTTTTCTTTTCCTTTTCTTTTCTTTTAATTAGGAAATTGTTGAACATGCAGGATGGAACAACCTAGAAAAGATGTACGAGACTTTGTAAATAAAAGTAAACACAAGATATATATAAGTAGTGTACCAAAATCAAATGAGAACTCCATCGAGTTCTCCTTGTCAACTTGGACTAGAAGTAGTTCTAAGGCATCTTAGCCTAAGTTCTTACACTAGAACTCAATTTCACATCTAGAGCACCGTCCGCCTTGGACCTTGCTCACCCTTACTCTCACAACCATCTCAACTCTCGACCAGTGATCATCACAATCACTAGTCACCTTCATATATAGCCAGGCCCTTGGCTTAAGGGGACTTATCAGTCAGTTAGGGACTGAAGATGGAGATGTGGTACCAAGCTCAGGCACCGTGATCAAGGCCAGAACTTGCAACTGAGTGTTGATAGATAGAAATAGCAGTATTCGCCTTATAAACCTTGTGCTGGTGGTCCATTGTGATCAGTACACACAGAGGAGTAATGCCACATCCTTAAGAAGGCATTTAGGTTAAAGATCCTCTCCTTAGGGTAATAGTATAACCATAGTATTAGAGCAGTAGTAAGTAGGGCAGTAGGTGTCTAGCTGGATGAAGATCTTGTGCCCCAGTAGACATAACATTAGTAAGATCATTCCTATTTCGACTTCTCCAGAGATATAGCACTATGTCTCTGGAACAATACAACTCTCTTATGGGCAGTATGCTCAACCAACAGCGTGCCCTGGCCAAACTAAGGGCAGAAATAGAAGGAAGGAAAGAAAGAATGTGCTGGGGGTGTAGAAAGTTTGGGCACCTAGCCCGAAATTGCAGGAATAAGGAAGAAGAGGAGAAGAGGGGAATTACTCTCCAAAATAAATTCAAGGTGTTGTCAAGTAGGGTAATACAGTGTGATGTGAAGGAGAGGATGATAAGGAAGCAGAAGATGATGGAAGTAGAATGCTTTAAGTATGGGGAGAAGGGACATAAGTGTAGAGAGTGTCCTCTTTGGAAAGGAGGAAAGAAGTTACAGGTGGAAGAGGAGGTAGTGTGTGTGGCCATGTCACAAAAGGCACAGCAAAAGGAGTGGAAGAGGAGTCTGGTGCATATCCTACAACAAAGGGCACAGGAGCACTGTGAAGAGGGCATTCCAGACAAGGCATGTCTGTTAGAGCTGGGGTGGCACACAAAGGAGGTAATAGTATTGTATGTGGAATGTGAAAAGTGTGGACAGAAAGGGTGCCATATAGAGGAGAATAAAGGACAGAGGGTGATTTTAGATAGGCAGAAGTGGTGTGGATGTCAGAAAAAAAAGGAAACAGAGGCAGTGTACCCCAGAAGGGGAAAGGCGCAGCAGAGTGGCACACGGGCAGGAGTCCCAGAAGGTGCAGCAAAAGAGGGAGGTAAACAAAGGGAGGTCAGATGAACTTTCAAAATGCTGAGAGAAGTGTAGTTGAATATCAGGATAGAAAAGCTAGACACTCACGAAGGTGTCACAGTAAAAGTGCTCTTTGATAGTGGCGCAATGGGGATGTTCATAGATAAGAGGGTAGCATCAAAACATGGGTTTATGCTGCAGAAACTAGAAAGACCCATAAAGGTCAGAAATGTAGATAGGACAAACAACAGTGGAGGAGCCATTACACACCAGGTAGAAGTAAACATGTATTACAAGAGTTATGTAGAAAGGATGAGGATAGATGTGTGTGACTTAGGGAAGACAGAAGTAATACTGGGAATGCCATGGTTGTAGGCACATAACCTGGAAATCAATTGGGAAACTGGAGAAGTAAAAATGACGAGATGCCCACCTTTATGTAGTAGAACAAAGTCAAGGGGAATTGAGAAAGGAAAAAGGGTAGCAATCCTAGAGGAAGAGAAAATTGTCAGATAGGCAATTGATGACAAGGAAGATTGGGGAAGAAAAGAGGAAATTGAGGAGGACCATAGGAAAATCGAGAAGTTGGTCCCAAGGAAATTTCTAAAATGGAGAAAAGTGTTTGGGAAAGTAGAGTCAGAAAGAATGCCAACTAGAAAAGTTTGGGACCATGCTATCAATCTCAAGGAAATATTCAAACCACAGAAGGAAAGAATTTATCTGCTATCCAAAAACGAAAGAGAGGAAGTCCAGAACTTTGTAGAAGATCAACTGAGAAAGAGGTACATCAGACTGTTAAAATCCCCTCAGACATCACCAGTATTCTTTGTAGGCAAGAAGGATGGGAATAAGAGGATGGTAATAGACTACCGCAACCTAAATGACCAGACAGTGAAGAATAACTACCCACTTCTGTTAATTACAGATTTAATTGACAACATGAGGAGTAAGCGAGTATTCACAAAAATAGATCTATGGTGGGGGTTCAACAATATAAGGATTAAGGAAGGAGATGAGTGGAAGGAAGCATTCACGACCCATATGGGGTCCTTCGAGCCAACAGTCATGTTCTTTGGGATAACAAACTCACCAGCTACATTCCAAGCAATGATGAACGAGATCCTAAGAGATATGATCAATGAAGGAAAAGTAGCAGCATTTGTGGACAATGTGCTAGTTGGGACAGAAATGGAGGAGGAACATGATGAGATAGTAGAGGAGGTCCTGAGGAGGTTGGAAGAGAACAACTTGTATGTCAAGCCAGAGAAGTGTGCATGGAAAGTAAGGAAGATTGGATTCCTAGAAGTAGTCATAGAACCCAGTGGAATAGAAATGGAGAAAGAGAAGGTGGACAGAGTACTGAGTTGGCCAGAGCCAAGGAATGTGAAAGACGTTGGGAAGTTTTTAGGCCTCACCAACTATTACAGGAGGTTTATCAAAAACTTCACTCAAGTAGCAAGGCCAATAAATGTGCTGACGAGGAAGGATGTAAAGTAGTGGTAGGAAGAAGAACAGCAAAAAGCATTTGACAAGCTCAAAAGGATCTTTATGACTAAACCAGTACTGGCAGCTCCAGATCTAGACAAAGAATTCAGGGTAGAAACAGATACCTCAAACTACGCCACTAGTAGGGTATTATCAATAAAGGGTTCTGATGAGCTGTGGAGACCAGTCACTTTTATTTCTAAATCTCTAAGTGATACAGAAAGAAACTATAAGATTCACGACAAAGAAATATTAGCAGTAGTCAGATGTCTGGAAACATAGAGACATTTCCTGGAAGAAGCAATGACAAAATTCAAGATTTGGACAGATCACAAAAATCTTGAGTACTTCATGAAAGTGCAAAAATTGAATAAAAGACAAGCTAGATGGGCATTGTACCTGTTGAGGTTCAATTTTACATTAAAACACATTCTAGGAAGTAGGATGGGAAAAGCAGATAGCTTAAGTAGGAGGCTGGACTGGGAAGTAGGAGTAGAAAAGGATAACGAAGATGAGACACTGGTAAAACCTAAGTGGTTAGAAGCCAGAAGAATGGAGAGGGTTGAGGTAATTGTAGAAGGAGTGGATTTGTTGGAAAAGGTGAGGGAGTCAAAAGTAAAAGACAATGAAGTAGTCAAAGCAGTGGAAGAAATGAAATGAGCAGAAGTAAAGATGCTGAGAGATGAAGAGTGGAGGGAAGTAGACGGTATAATGTACAAGGAGAGAAAGGTGTATGTACCAAAAGATGATATACTGAGGGCAGAAATAATTAGACTGCACTACAATACACCAGTAGGAGAACATGGAGGACAGTGGAAGACGGTAGAACTGGTCACTCAAAACTTTTGGTGGCCAGGGATTACTAAAGAGGTGAAACAATATATGGAAGGGTGCAATGCTTGCCAGTGCAATAAAAACTGCACAGAACAACTGGTAGGAAAATTAATGCCAAACTCAATTCCAGAAAAGCCATGGATGCATATATCAGCAGACTTTATCACTAAGTTGCCTTTAGCACAGGGATACAATAGCATTCTAGTAGTAGTGGATCGGTTAACTAAGATGGTCCACTTTATACCAACTACAGAGAAAACATCAGCAGAGGGATTAGCAAGGTTGTTTAGAGATAATGTGTGGAAACTGCATGGGCTACCAGAAAGCATCATTTCAGATAGAGGACCCCAATTTGTGGCAGGGTTAATGAGAGAGTTGAATGGGATGTTGGGGATCAAGAGTAAATTGTCAACGGCATTTCACCCACAGACAGATGGACAAACAGAAAGGGTGAACCAGGAGTTAGAGCAATACTTGAGAATGTTTATTGATCATAGGCAAGAACAATGGCCTGAATGGTTGGGAACAGCAGAATTTGCATATAACAATAAAGTACACTTGAGTACTCAAACAATACTGTTTAAGGCAAATTACAGGCAAAATCCTAGGATGGGGTTTGAAGAAAGAAAGAAGGGGAAGTACAAAGGGGCAGAGAAATTCATGATGAAGATAAAAGAGATTTAGGAGAAAGCAAAAGTGGCACTGGGAAAAGCACAAGAGGAGATAAAGAAGTATGCAGATAGGAAAAGGAGAGAAGTTGACGAGTATAAAGTAGGAGACTTAGTAATGCTAAGCACTAAGGATCTGAAATATCAGATGGTCGGAAGAAGGACAGAAAAGCTGATGAAGAGGTTTGTAGGCTCTTACAAGATTAAGAAAATTGTATCAACAAATGTGGTTGAATTGGAGTTACCAAGTACAATAAAGATACATCCAGTAGTAAATGTTAGTAGAATACATAAATATGTAGAGCAAGTAGAGGGACAAAAGAGAGAGCAACCTGCTCCAGTCATAATTGAAGGAGAAGAGGAATGGAAAGTTGAGAGGATACTGAATAAGCAACAGATTAGAGGGAAGAATAAGTATCTGGTATGATAGAAAGGGTTTACGGCAGAATCAGATACATGGGAAGGAGAAGAAAACTTGGAAAATACCAAGGAAGCAATAGAGGAGTATGAAAGGGAGTACAGAAGGGACATGGAGGACATCAGGAGACAGGAAAAGGAAAAAGGGACTTTCTGAAGAGGGGAGTTACCAGGGAGATTTATGGCAAAAAGATTATTTGGATGGACAGACAAAAGGTATGACGAAGAATATTGGGCAAGGCTAGAAAGAAATTGAAGGAGATGGAAAGGAGGAAGGAAAAGAGAGCAAAGAATGATAGAAACAATTAAAGAAGAAGAAGAAGAGATCAAACAAGGAAACTCAAGGATAAAGGAGTAGACAGAGGAAGATAACAACAAAATAGGGAACATGATCGATCCCTACTATGAACTGTAAAAATCCTCAGGACGAGGAACCTTGAGAGGGGGGTGGTGTTATAACTTAGCCAAAACAGCTAAGTTATTATTTATTTTTATTTTTCTTTTCTTTTCTTTTAATTAGGAAATTGTTGGACATGCGGGATGGAATGACCCAGAAAAGATGCACAAGACTTTGTAAATAAAAGTAAACACAAGATATGTATAAGTAGTGTACCAAAATCAAATGAGAACTCCATTGAGTTCTCTTTGTCAACTTGGACTAGGAGTAGTTCTAAGCATCTTGGCCTAAGTTCTTACAAGGGGGATGCTTCAATAGTTATATCTAGGAGGGCTTAGTATGCATAGTATGGGTAAGTATTACCTAATTTGTCCTGTGATCTGTCCAGCCACCTTCTCTATAACCCTTTCCTCTAGTTTTTGTCTTCCCATCAGTACTAGGTAGCCTCATAAGGTAATGTAGTTATTAATGTATAAGTCATGTGATTGCTTGGTAATGTGCACAGACTGCCTAGTGTAGATATATATACTAGTGGATGTATAGTAGAATACCTTACTCTAATATTAATTAGAACTTCTGGACTATTTATCATTTCAACTTAAGTCTGCTCTTCTCACTAATATTAGAGTAGTTAGGGATTATACCATCCCCTTATATAAACCTTAGACTTAACAACATCTTTTGCTACTGTCTAAACTTTACTTTTTTGAGCTATTTGATCATTAAATCATCAACTTACAAATCAGTAAGTAGTCATTTGTGATATAAATGTGTTTATCTCTACTGTCTATAATATTGTCAAGAGAAATAGTGACTGTAACAATAAAGAAATTCCTAACAAGATAAATGCACAGGTATGTCTTTGAGAGCTAAAGGAATGCTGACCTAAGGCCAGACAGAAATGACTTGATTCAATGTTTAAGAAGAGATACAAGGGGTATGTATATCTAAGGCCAAACAGAAACAACTGGCCTTAGGGCTTACAGACAGATACTTTATGTACAAGATAAATGTACAACTATTTATAGCAAAATAAATAAACCTCAGGCTTTGTTGCTAGGAGGAAAATTTAACAGATGAAATGAAATAGAGGTAATAGCAAAAGCATATCATTTTGGAATAAATGGTAAGTAAATGAGGAGAAATGACAAAAGGTAAAAGAAACTTTCCAGAAGGTACTTCGTCAATTCCATTTGATGTTGCAAAGACTATGATATAGAATATAGTACAAGGACCTGAACTCAACCACCTTCAAGGAAATTCATATATATTCAACATTATTACAATAGTAGCTAATTCTAATGAATAGTTAATAAATAGTCTTCTTCTACTATATAACAGATCTAGATAACTTGACAGGTGAGATGACACTAAACTGTTAGATGACTTGACATCCCAATTCAAGCAGCAACTTGACTTCTAAATATCTGCTATATAAGTTACTCTGCTCATTATTATAAGCTATCTTGACCATAATAACTTTATTCCTTTTCTCTTTTACTTTTCTTTTCAGATGATTAAATATCTGAGGAGTTACATGATCAGGATCACATAATATATCACAATTGTCACAATCTATCACAAGATCTATCATATCATATAGTCACATATTAGTCACATAACTAGGAACATTCTAGTAGATTCTATTAGATCATTAGTAGATTAGGGTTAGTAGTACATATGTAAAAGGTATAAGTAGTAGCCCAAATCTAAGAGAAACTCTATCAAGTTCTCTTTGTTTATTTCAAATAAAAGTCCTAGGATTAGCTCAATCCAACAGTCACACTACAAAACATACTCACCAAACTACTGTTAAGGTTCAGACTTAGGACTGAAGTGCTGACCCCAACCAGTAATAATTGAAAGGAAAGAACTCAATGGAGTTTTCCATTAGATTACTACCACTATTTATACAAATATTTCATGGTCTGTGCACCTACTTCCCATGATCACAAGACCCTTACTAATAACTATATGCTTCTTACATAATATTGTCCCACACTATTTATATCTTCCCTGTGTTATATTTTTGGAGGTTTCCTATCAAGTTGATGAATGTACAGTAGATGTTTTCCTTCTTTGGAGCCAACTTGTTATAACATGGCCAAAAACAGCTAAGTCACTATTTACTTTTCTTTTCTTTTCTTTTTCATTTAATTAAATAATCAGTGGGCACACAAGAGGGAATGACTCAAAAGAGATGCATGGGACTTTATAAATAGAAGTAAATACAGAATGTGTATAAGTAGTATATAGCAATCAAATGGGAACTCTACTGAGTTCTCCTTGTCAACTCAGACTAAAAGTAGTTCTAAGGCATCTCAGTCTAAGTTCTTATACAACTCATAACAACCACTACCACAAGATACACTACAAAGGTTTGTCAATTGCATAGGACTCAATGCCAGGAGTGTACCAATCCAGGGGGAGTATTAAGGTGAATTGACACAAAATAACTATCTTTTTTTATT
>Ga0154002_1000377_pt1 | contig 13070 bp, 9 predicted proteins | sample TSNY086MetaG_FD_102276 | JGI IMG/M metagenome (GOLD analysis project Ga0154002, IMG submission 102276) | Attine ant fungus gardens microbial communities from New York, USA - TSNY086 MetaG | ecosystem: Host-associated > Fungi > Mycelium > Unclassified | place: USA: New York, Robert Cushman Murphy... | reverse complement strand
TAAACTGACCACAGTGTATATGACGCAAGAAAATTTTGTCGGATTTTGTTTTCGTAATGTATGGAAAATAACGAAAGGTGTCATAATAGATAGAATAATATCGCACCAACCAGCAAAGCCTGGTTGGTGCTTTTTGATTGCTTGGTTTCCCCGGAATTATTTTTATCCCTGTCAAAACAAAAACCCGCATAGCGTTCGGATCAGGGTTTTCCATTCCATATCAATGGCTATCTGCATTCTTTTCGGGTTTCAGCTTCGCTGATACCCATCTATGTATAAGGCAGACATCCGTGATTGTGTCTGCCTGTTTGTCTATCAATATATGGGTGTACCGATGCCAACGATACTAGTATAGCTCTTTCTAGGCAGCTATCACTTGAATTGCCCTCAATGGTGTAGACAACGCCGTTTTCTGCATACTCCACGATACCCACATGGTCGCAGGAACCGTCGCCCTCCCAATCGAAAAATATGATGTCGCCGGGATTTGGGATATAGCTTGCGTCATGCCATTGCCCTTTTGACTGAAACCATGCGACGCCATCCGAACAGAGAGAAAACTAGGCATGGTTTATTAAGTTGATTTGTGTTACAATGAAATGAATCCGCTCTATATAATGCGATATTCTCAATAAAGCGATGAGGTGAGTTAAACATCCTTTATATATTTTGGAGGGAATCAGAATGATTAAAGGAAATTTGGTATTGGGCATTGGTATGATAATACTTTCTATTGCACTATTGTTAAACTATACAGTGAGCTTATCTCATACCGTTACTGTAATATGCTTCTTAGTCAATTTCTCCCCGGATGTTTCCCTAAGACGTACCGCATTGTTTGGTAATCGCGATTGTCTTTGAAATAGTCGGAGCAATTATGATGAATAAAGAGAATAGAAAAAAATAAGCGTAATCAGCAATACGCAATAGTCTTCCTTTTTCGCAATAAAGCGATAAGGCGAGCATTATTTATATTATCTGGCAGTAAAGGAAGGGATGAAATGATGAATTATAAGAATACGCACTTTCCGTTTTTGCAAGAAGATTGTATAACTGAATTCGGGCAGGAAACCGGAACAAAAATATATAGCCAAGCATGTGAATGCCTCACATCCATGTTAGAAAACGCCGACTATCGGAATAATGAAAGCATAAAAGAACACATCGTTAAGAATATGTTTCCAATGATTGCGTATTATTTGACATTACAAGGTCATGGTTATTCAAAAGAAGAAGCCTATAGCCTAACGCTGAAGGAAACTCAAAAGGCGGCTCATATCGAAAAAGATAAGAATGCAACTCTTGCAAAGCTGCCATTTGCCTATAAATTATTTAAGCTCTTTTCAAAAGGTGTTATAAAAAAGAAGTATCCCATTGAGGGGTGGGAAACTGAATGGGCAAGATTTGATAACAAAGAGATACACATAAATTTCGCGAGTTGCATTTATTTAGATATGACTACTCATTACGGATGTCCCGAATTATGCACCGTGTTTTGTAAAAATGATACTGTTACCTTTTCGGGATACGAACCAAAGATTCACTTTGAGCGAACCGGAACGCTTGCCGAGGGTGCTACTTGCTGTGATTTCCACTTTATACGAGGAAAATGATTATAGGGTGTGCTGTCCATTTTAAGCGTTTCTTCACATTTGTCTCCTAATGTGCATTATAAACAAATTGGAAAACCTGCTTATGTAACAAGCCGAAGGTGTTTTTGCCTCCGGCTTTTGTTTTATTCTTGTACTTTCTTTGCCACGACAACAAGCCTGTTGCCCTGTCGTGAATATTCGCAGGTAGAAAGGGTAATCGATTTGTCGCCATATTCGGTGATTACGCCCGTATCATAAAAAGTATGCGCCTTACAACGGCGCGCATACGTGTTTGTGGTGTCAAAAACACGTTGCTAACTGGTATAGTGCATTCAAAAGCTCACGCTTCTTGTTTCTCTACCATCCGAAAAAAGAAGCTCCGCCAAGGTCAACACTGTTGCTCCCTTCGTCGCCCCAAACATGGCTCCTTTCTTTATCTCTGTGTCCGGCGCAAACCCAAGCAGTCGCAATAGTCTGTTTTTGGATGCAAAAAAGGCGCTCCATTTGGAACACCTTGCAAAAAAATATTCAGTTGTTTACCGTGCATCTTTGTCCCCTTTTCGCGGAGTATTTATCGGTTCGTAAGAAATAGCTTTTATAGGAATATCCCGATCACACAACGCTTTAACGGCACTAAGAGTCATTTCCCATGTGACGTCATCGACATAGCTGTAGTTTTTCTGATACTGTCCCCACAGCTCACGCATTACCGCACTGCTTTCAATAGTGCTGATAATCTCATCCATCTTGGATAAAACGAAAAGGCTGCCACGCTGTTCGGCAGTATTTCGGAGCGCACTGTCAAAAATGTCCCTGTTTATATTGTGGCTCTGCGTGGCGGTCAGGATATACACATCATAAAAATCTCTCATCCGGGTGTTGGTTATGCCGCGAACAAGAATGCCTTCCATCTTCCCAGCCAGCACCGTTTCCAGATTATAGGCGAGTATATGGAGGGTTCTGTCCTCAAACATCAGCTTGAATTGGTATTCGATCTCGCGCGGCGTAATCGAATCCCCTGTAGTAATATCCACTTTCAACGTTTGGCGGGTATTGTCCAGCCGCGCTTCAAAGGAAACCCGATAGCCGGGATATTCCGTTTCCTCCCGGATTTCCTCAATCTTCTTAAAGGTGAAAGTGACGTCATCATTAATGTTGACGCTTAAAATATTACGGAACAGCTCGATGATTTGCGTTTCGGTCAGGTTTTGTCCACGAATGGTTGCGTCTAAATCCATCGTGGTGCGCGCGTCCAATCCCACCATCGCGGCAATCAGCATACCGCCCTTCAAGATGAAATTTTCTTTGTACTCAGACAGGGCAATACGTTCCAGTAGACGCTCCAGCATATAATTTCGTAATATTATTTCAGCCCCGACATTCTTTTCTTTTGCAAGATTGCGTACAAGGGCGTTTAACTGCATGGATGTTTTCACAGCAGCACCTCAAAATAGTTTCTGATTACTTTGTCAATTCTAAACTGCCCTGCCATTGACATCAGCAGGTTCAAATCCTTGTTGGATCGTTTTGCGTACCGCTTGAGAGCGTCTGTGACCACAGAAATATCCATCTGTTTCCGGCTCCGCACACAATCGCAAATGGTACGCTCCGGGCTGTACGCCGTGACCTTGTTGCCGAAAACCGTAGGCATGGTCATCGCACCCCATCCGTGAAGCTCCCGCTTGATATAGAATACCCTGACATTCTCATCTTTTAGCCGTTTAACCTCATAATTAGACGGCACGGTCACGGTATAACGGATGGGATCGCGGTCAGTGAGGTCATGCAGAAACAAAGCGGTTTCATGGGAATAAATAATCTTTGACAACCGCTTTTGCAGAACGAACATCTTATCCAGGAAAGCGTCGGGAGAGATATACACGCCATGCGAAACGCGCTCCAACGTTCCTGACGAAACAAGAAGTCGAAGCCCTTCGTTAGAGATGCCGGCCGCATTCGCTTCGGCAGTCGTAATCGTGCCGCCGTATTCTTCCAGCAGAATTTTCAACTTATCTGTGTTGTTCAATGGGAACCACCTCCGACTTGATTTTTACAAGAATATTATAAATTATATTCATGCAAAAATCAAGTCGATTCTGAAAAAGCTGTTTTATCCCTCATGTGCCCAGCTAGAATTAGATACCGCTTGGAAGAAAAACTCCCGTAGATTTGAAGGATTAATTGCCTAAATTCCATTCACCCATATCAAACAAATTATTCTGAATATAACGCTCATACACGGCAGCATGCTCCAACCTTTCATTTTCGGCAATACCGTCTTTATTAATCTGAATTCCCCCTATCTTCAACTGCTCTTTTTCACTATACATTTTCTTGCGCACAGCAAGCTGATAAATCAGTGCAAACCGGTTGGTAATGGAGCTCTGACTCAGATCGGAAAGACAGATCAACTGTATATCGAATGTTTTCGCTATATCCATTACCGCCTTCAGCAAATGTTCGGAAGAGGTTCTGGCAAATGGATTATCCATCAGAATGACCTTCGAATCTTTCATTGCATCAATTCCCATGCTCCGCCCTGCTGCTTCCCTGGTATAGGAAATCAACACGGATATCATCGTAAAGAACACTACGAATTTCTCTCCGCCGGAATTCTCCGCAATCGCATCCTCCCATTTTTTCAATCCACTGTTACTCTCATTGAGATCGATCTTATAAACATACACCTGAATTCTGTTGGTTCCGATCAGCTGATTGAGCAGCTCCCGGGTTGAAGCAAAGCTTCTGATCTTCTCCCTGTATTTCCGGCTGTCCTTGTACTGATCGCTGTGGCTCAATTCCACCATCAGTTTCAGGGCATTTTCGATATGCTGTTCCATCCGCTGGTATATCTGATTATCCAGCTCCTGAGGAATATCCAATTTTAGCATCTGTACCGCCCGGCTCTTACTGCGAAGCCGTATCTTCGACCGCTTGGCAATGAGCCGGATATCCTCATAGATCAAGGTTGCATAGCTGATGCACTGGTCAATGATCTGCTTTTTGGTATGGCTGATTTTTTCAAGCTGAGAAGCGTAAAAATCCAATAGCTTTCGCAGGTTTTCCTTTTTCTTGATGAATTCCTCGATGTGGAAATAAATCATTTCAAACGATTGTTCTTTCCGGCCAATCTCCATTTGTTTGACAGCATCCAAAATATCGGCGATGCACTGATGCTTTTCATAGTATTCTGCCCGGGCAATTTGATACTGGCGGTAGAACACATCCAGTTGTTTCCGGCATTCACTGTCACTGCCCTTATACTCATCCAGCAGCTGCTCGTATTGTTGCTGAATATCTGCCGCCAGCTCAAAGGAATCATAGCGGATGATTTCATTGGGTAATATCTGCTTGATCCATCCTGCCACCTGTTCGCAAATGTTCATTACCCGACGGAGCTGATCCCGTTTTTCTTTTAGGCCCTCCAATTCGAAGCGGATCTGCTTACGGCGGTTTGCATAATTCTGCCGGATCATTTGTTTGTCAAGAGGAGCTTCCAGTCCGGCTGTTCCAAGCTGCTTTTTAGCCTTTTCCGCCAACGCTTCACATTTAGATTTCGCGGAATGGAGCAATTTCCAGCTCCTCTGCTGCCGTTCCAGCTGACCCTCCAATTCCCGCGATACCTCAGCCAGTCGCCTTGCTGCCGCCTTATCATAGGTTACATTTTCATACGCCGCCGGCTCCAGATTCAGCTCTTCTATTTCCTCTTTCAAATCCGCCTGACGTTTTTTCTCTTCTTCAAGACGGTCATTCAGTTCTTGTACGGAACTCTGCAGCTGCCGGCTCAGATCCTCATACTGGCCGCAGAGAAATACTGTGGTTCCGGTTAACAGTTCTGCTTCTTCAGCATCTTCAAACTTATCCGTCAGCTTCTTGTTTTGTTCTGCTTTCGTCCTCAATTCATACAATGCGGCTTCTTCCTGACCGTACTGTTCACGAAGTTCACGCAGCCTTCCTCCTATTTGCTGCTTTGACCTTTCTTTTTCCTGCTTCCGGTCATTTGTTTTGCTGAATTCACCGGAATCGGTCATATAGCCGCTGTCTTTATTCAAAAATTCAAGATATAGCTGCAGCCGATGCTCTGCGTTCCGGCAGGCTTCTTTTTGCTGTTCCAGTTTCTTCAAGGTGTCTTCGCGCTCGGTTTCCCGTTCCGCCTTTTGTACATCCAATTCACAGCTATACTGTCCGAGCTGCTCCAGCCGACCGTTCAGCGTTTCCAACCGCTTAATCATTTTCTGGTATTCACCTTTTTCATAGGTGAAGCCTTCTAATATCTTCTCATCCTGATGGAGTCCTTTGATTTCCTGCTCCAGATGCTCCAGCATTTCTACAAGCGTCACACTCTGCGCTTCCAGTTGTTCGATATAGGAGATTTTATCCCGGTCGGCAAATATGCTCTCTTCATATTTGCCCAGCAGATATAATTCATCGGCAATGCTTAACAGTTGATTTTGTTCCGTAAACGCCTGAGTCAGCTGTCCAAAGGTGAAAACCGGAATGATCTGCCGGAGAAACAGCTGTTTCATCTGCACCTGCTGAAGCTTTTGCAGATCCTGAACCTTGATAATCAGGGCAAATGGTATCAACGGATTTTTCACCAAAAGCTGCCGGCGTTTTTCCTCTGCTAAATTAGACAGATAGGCTTCCCCGGATATATATTCAATATCATACTTGTCAAGCTCTTTGAGAATCAGACCAGGAATATAGATACGGTTTTCCCGGATTCCTTTTATCATTTCCTGCACCTGATTCTGTTCCAGACTGTGCAGACGCTTACGTTCTTCCAGAAGCCGCCCTTTCTCTGCCAGCCGGCGGGTCAGCTCCGGTTTTTCATACAACAGCTCTTCCTCAATTTCATATTTCACTGCAATCTGCTTACAGTGCTGTTCCTTTTCTTCAAATTCAGTTATGTCCTGCTGCTGCACAGCAATATTATTTTGTGTATCGGCGATATCCCCGACCACTTTCAGCTTGTTCTGCTGAATCTGCTCCAGTTCCCCGGCGATCACCGGCAGCCGCTCAGCCAGTTCCGCCTGCCGCTCCTTATGACCGGCAAAGGTTGTTTCCAGAACTTTTCGCTGTTCCTCTGTTTCGGTCGGAACCAGCTCCCCTAATACATTTCTGGAAAGCTGGATTTGCAATTCCTCAAACAGACGCTCTTCATATCCTTTAAATTGTCTTATCTTCTCCTGCAGTTCACCCAATCTCCTAGCTTCGGCCTGAATCTCAGCTTCCAACCGCTCACTCTCCTCTATCAACAGGTTTATTTCCTGCTGATACTGCTTTTTCTTTCCTTCTCTCTGCTGCTGTTCATCGGCCAGCCCTGCACCGATTTCCCGATAGCGTATGCTAAGGGTATATTTCAGATCCTTAAGGTGCCCGCTGATCGTATCATCCCCGTCCATCTGCTCTAACTTCATTCGGATCGCCGCGGCGGCGGCTTTAGACGACTGAACAGCCCCATACTTCCTGGACGCATTTTGGATCCGGATATTTTTCACTACATCTTCATGCTCAGCCTTTTTCTGCCCGATTTCCCGCTCCTTCTCCTCAAACCGTTCACTGGCCTCTGTCAGATTCTCACAAGCTTCATAATACTCTTCGGAAGCCTCCTCCTGATCGATCCGCTTCTGTTCTTCATATTGCTCATATTCACGGACTCCAAGTTCTTCCAGCTCAAGCTTATCATTCTTTAGCTTTTTCTGCACACTGCCGTGCATACTCGCCAGCCTTTGCTTCACATTTTCATATGCTTCCATCGACTGGTACAGCCGGTTCAACTGTTGTTCCATCTCCTCATGAACCTGAAAATACGCTTTCATGACCTGCTCATCCTGTATGTAAGAGTCGTTCTTTAAAGTATCCGCGACCAGACCGTCTAACAGCTCCTGAATCTGGGTATCATTCGTCTCTCCCGCCATAATTGCTTTTTCCACGGTTTTCAAAATCCACTCATCAAATACTTTATTGGATGTAGCACACCGTTCAAACAATTCATCGATACCGCCTTCATCATTATTCATCTTGGCAATGATATTTTTCCATTCATCCTGCGAGATGCCAAACTGCTGCAGCTGCCGGCGATAGGCCGCGGCGTCATCCTTACTGTAATAAAACACTTCCCGGTTATTTGCCGCTAGTTTCCTGACCTCCTCCCGGGAGCGCTCATGTGGAAGAATGCTGACCTTTCCTTCTCCCCTGCGGACAAACGGAAGCTCGCTGATATCAAATAAAGAAGCCCGGTCATAATGGCTCATAAACGTATAATAATTAATCTTATTGCTTTCCTCGCTGTTGCCGCCTTTGGGCGCAACTGCGATTCCGGTCATCAGATAATCCTTTTTGGACGGATTATCGAGCAGCCATTCAATCATCACGAAAGCCGGCATCATATTTCTTTTGAAATATCCGGCCATACTCCGCTTCTGGATTTTCAGATCTGGAACAACCGGCTGCATGATAAGCTGGATGAGCACACTTTTTCCCCCGCCGTTTGATAAGTTAAACAGTGTATTTTCACCATCATATAAGCGATATGTTTCATCCTGAATTTCCCGGTTGTCATTATTATAGAAAAAGTTAACAATTCTGATTCGGTTGATTTTGGGCATTTCTAGAACTCCCCTCTGAATAGTCCGTGTATCTCCTGTACTCTGTTCTCGTCCAAATAATAGTACAAAAATAAATCATCCAGTTTTTGTGTCCTTCGAATCTCCTGACCTTCCTGCAAAATACGCAGCAGCTTCTCCTTTTCCAGCAAGGTACAGGTCTTTGACAGCATTCCCAATTTGGTACTGGTTTTCCGCATTTCACCGATTTGCTTATTCATCCACAGTTCGGCTATTTTATTGAAATTCATACTGTACTGCGCTTCCAGTTCTTCGGTCGTTTCCATATCCCCCAGACATTTTTCCATCCGCTGATCGATTGCCGCCACCAAATCTTTCATCTGGATAAACTCCCGCTGGATGGGATTGGTATTCTTACCACCATAAAACAGATAAAAAATGACCATACAAATATATATCTGCAAATACGCATCCACCATTCTGGCATTCGATGCAATGCTTTCCCGAAATTCACGCATGACGTAAGCCAGTACATCGTTATCGAGGTTAGGTATCATATATACCGTATTCCCGGCATCCAGTATTTTGAAACCAAGTTCGCCTTCAAACTGACTCAAAAGCGCTCTTACTTCGTCTTTTTTATATTCCATAAACAGCTCACTGTCATGTTTCATACTGACTTCCCCCACTTCCAGAAGCCGATTGTATATTCCCAGCGCACTTTTAATCATCTGTCTTCTCCTCCTCATATAATACCGGCTTAAAATGTAAATTGGTCATTTCTGTCCTTGTTTTGATTCCCTCTTCCCCTGCCGGTATATCTTCCTCAACCGTAAACATCTCGTCTCCGGCTTCGATCACAAGTCTTTCAAGCCCCCAGAAATCCGGCTGCTCTGCTTCTATATGAAACAAGATCCAGGCCAGATCAAATTCTCCGTTCGCTTCCGATATGGCTTCTTCTTTATTCCTGCTCTGCCACTGTATAATATCAACTTCCCCAATTTCATAGAGTTTCAGCATAATTAAAAAGAGTCGCTTATCTTCCTTATAGACCGGCAGCTGCTCCGAAGGCAGATTTTCAAAAAAATGAGCAAGAGAAAAATTTTGACCGGTTTCAGCGGCAAAGCGGATCAGCCGCTTTGTAATCTCATAATTCAAATGATTTCTCCTGCTGATATCCGCCTGGATCCAGTCTTCCTCAAGCAGTTCATCTTCTGCCTCGATCAGTTCATCCCCGGACTCCTGCAGCTTAGTCTGATTCTGATATATTAGCATCAGATTAAGCTTTTTAGCCGGCTTTGGCCGGAATAACGGGCTCATCAGCATCCAAAGGCTGGAAAAGTCTTTTTCTTCGACGGCTTCTAACTCCGTCAGTATTTCCTTCTCAAAATCATAGCGTTTTACCATCGATGCATAAAAACTGTTTTTAATCGTGTCCTCATAGACATCATTCATGTGGAAACGCTGACCGATAAGATTTCGCTGCTCGGTGATAACAATCTGCAGATTTCGTTTGATTTTATTCAGATTATCAAGAGCGCTGCGCATCGGCTCCTCTACATTCATCAGCTCCTGCATCTCTTTCTCAATACGCTCTTCATCTCTGACCACTGCCTGCTTTAACTCTTCCATTCCTTTGTACTCTTCATCGATCAAATCGTATGTTTCATTCAGCAGACGTTCATGTTCACCGCGGTCAATAGAATGAATATTCTGTCTGATCCGATAGACGAACTCCTCTATCTCCCGTTTCTTCTGCCTCAGCATCGCAATCAGATCACGGCTTTGCCGCAGGGCATGCTTATAATTCTTCCGTCTCAACAGCTCCTTTAGCTTTATCTGCTCAAGCTTAAAATCCAGTTCCTTATCCACTTCTTTGGTGCGGAACAAAAAGTCATACCCCTGGTCGGTCAACTGGTAGATGATTCGGTTATCCTCCGTAACCTTATCGCGGATCAGCCGCACAGTGATATTCTGCCAGCCATCTTCATAGTCAATTGCATGATAAGCCCGGGCAACGCCTTTATTTTGCAGAATGTCCTTAACCATATATTCGGCCAGCTTGGTTATATCCGCAAAGGATAGGCTGACCTCATACCGCGGCAGAATATCATCCAGAAATTTGGCGATATTATCCAACGTGCATTCATCGTTTTCATTCAATGTCTGTTCCATGATAAATACTAATAGCGAAAAGAACAAGTTGTCCAGCCTGTCCTTTTCAAACCATCCTTCGATCTCGTTGTTCGTATTTTTCCGATTGACAATGGATTCTGTAACTGCGACATACTGCATTCGCTTTTCAAAACCTTCTAAATAATCAAACATCATTTCTCCATCACCCGCACAGTCGTATATAGTCCTGATAGTTCAGTATCTCCTGTGGGATCCTCCGCTGCTGCTTAAGTGTATTTTGAATGACCGCCTGCTCCGCCGGTGAAAATCCGACCAGAAAGACTTCCGGATAACTTAGCTTCCGCATATCTTCCGTCGGCCGCATGGTGCGCCCTTTTGCCTTCTCAATCATAGCCTTATAGCCCGGCATAAATCTTTCGATTTCCAACTGCTTATTCGCCTCGACCACACGTGCATATATATCAAGTCCCGCCACATCAATATCACCGAAATAATAAATCGGCGAATCATCCAGCGGATAATCCTGTAAAAATTCTCTGATCCCATTGGCTCTGGTTGCTTTATTGCCCTCACCGAATATAAGCATCGCGACCGGTATGCCGCATAGCTGCTTTTTCGGTGATTCCTTCATTACTTTGGATATCGTATACCAGGAATCTTTATTTTCAATGGTGATCACTGCATGTCCCCGAAAGTCCCAGTCATAGACCGTTGAAAAATAAGGCTCCGGAGTTCGGTAACAGCCAAGATCCTCCAGCGCAAACCGATTATAATCCAAAAGTTTCTGTCCTTCTCCTGAACCGAGAAATTTTTCATCCCCCCATATCACAAAGGACTTCTCATTTACTGACATCTGCATCCCGATCTCTGCTTCTTTTTCCCAGAGAAATTCACTAAACAATCCAATATGTTCCCGCTGCCATAAGTAATCTTTCGGATGACTCAGATATCTGTCGATGTTGAGTTTTGGATGCAGGGATTCTATCTCTTTCGTATACATGCTGTAATCTGATGGTTTAATAACTTTTTTATAAGTGTGGTATACCGCCGGTCTGAATGATGTCATGCCGCTCTTTTTAACCGGCTCGATCAGATCCTGCTCAAGCCATGTATGAATGACGCCGTAAAGTCCTTCATAATCAAGCTCCGGATAAGCATCCAGCACATCCTGATAAGTGAATATCTTTTTTACTATTTTTGATAATCTGTACATAACTGCTACCACACCTTACCTAGGCAGCATTTTTTATACTTTTTCCCACTGCCGCAGGGACACGGGTCATTGCGACCGATTTTCTTTCCCTTTATATTGGAAGAATTCTGCCGGATGACACTATCCGGTATTATCGGTCTTTCCTTAAACTCAAGTTCCAATTCTTTGTTACTGTAACCGCGGTTACACCATCGTTTCACTTCATGAGTCCATCTGCTTAGATTCTGAAAGAACAGTTCTGCTGCCGGTTTATCCTTAAACACAATCTCCTGCCTGAGCAGAATATCCAGCATTTCCCGCCACCCTTTATCCTCTTCCACTACCTTATATTCAAACTCATACATCAAATTACCCGCAAGCTCCCAAGCGCCGCAAGCTTGCTTCAGTAACCGCAGAGCCTTCTGGTAATAGCGGTTTTGCTGATCGATCAGAGAATTTTTAAATATCTCTTCCTCTTCCGGCGTCGGCGAATAATACTCTTTTCCCCTGGCAGTTCGCAAAAGGAGCATATAATCACTTTTATCTTCCAGATCCGAATGGATGATATAATCTCCTTCAAGCCTGAAAATCTCTTCCCTTTCGGCCAGCTCTTCCAGACCCTGATCCATCATAAGCTTTAGAGCCTCATCCGGATATCCCTCCGGCAGCCTGCCCGCGTTGTCATCTTCATGTTTATCCAGATATTTATAATACATTTGGTAGTATTGCCGACGTTCTAATACTCCATATAAATTCACTCCGGCCCACGCCACCCGGCGCATTATAACTACCATGGCCAGCAGCATCTTCGTCTGTTCGTCCTCCAGACAATTTTGGACTGCTTCCCGCACCTCTTTCGTGACGATAAGGACGCTCTGATCACCCAATGTAAACATAAATACCCATCCTCTTTTTACAAATAACTCATGGGCAGATAATAGTTCCTCTTCTTCCAGCGGCTGATTAGCCATCACTTTTAAAAGCACATGAATCTGTTCTTCATGCAAATATATAAATTCATCCGTCAACGAGGCCGGAATCTTCTCGTATAACAGCTTTTCCAATTCCTCCCTGCCGGGAGATTCCGTATCCTCTTCTCGGATGGTCTCCCAGATTAAAGCGAGCAGCGACTCATGTGCCCGTTGCAGAATAACCGCAAGTTCATCGGTCTCTGAACCGGATATCATAAAATTCTCCACATAAATATGTTCCATCAGTTCAAATTCTTCTTCTAATCCCATTTCTTCTATAAAATAATCTGCCTGTTCACTGATTGTTTTCTTCATTTTCCGCCTCACTATTTCTATTATTTTCCTTTTTGTTCCAACAACTTTATACTTTCCAGATAGTCCTTTTCCACACTGCTAAGCGTTTTTACCTTATACTTTTTATACTCGGTCTGAGCCTTTTCCATAGCCTGCAAATGACTGACCGTTCCATTTCCGATGAGAAGATTTTCACCCGTTGAGGTCAAAATCCCGTCAAGATGCTTTGCCCAATCTTCCATTTTCATAGGTATTTCCCGCTCCGCCTGTCTTTCCGCAAAATCAAGATATCCTGATACCAGCTGACCCATTGCCC
>Ga0154002_1000376_pt1 | contig 13083 bp, 8 predicted proteins | sample TSNY086MetaG_FD_102276 | JGI IMG/M metagenome (GOLD analysis project Ga0154002, IMG submission 102276) | Attine ant fungus gardens microbial communities from New York, USA - TSNY086 MetaG | ecosystem: Host-associated > Fungi > Mycelium > Unclassified | place: USA: New York, Robert Cushman Murphy... | reverse complement strand
TATTATATAAATACTGCCGTTGCATTACACAAAGACAGGCATCCGTATATAATTAAATCCAAACTTTATTATAGCACAATAAATCCCGTAATTGAATAAATTTTTTCCTGTCAAAAAAGTTCCTAGAAAAGTTCCTCTTGACAACAACCCAAACGAGCTTTTCTTGGGAGTGCCGGGGAGCGGCAAGAGCTTCGCCGCAAAGAGGGCGCTTGTCAACGTATTTCTTGCCATAACGGATAAAATCCTTGTGACGGGGAACCGGATTGTCTTTTATCCTGTTCCCCGTTTTCGGCGACGTAATGCCACGGCAAAAATACTACCCGTCCATGGACAGGCTGGATAGGCGGAGCGGGCGGAGAAGTTCTCATTGTTTTGGGCGGGTGGTTATGGTATAATATTATTGCATCTCTTGGTTGCCCATTGGCGATTAGGTGAGTGATTGGTATTGATATTTGGCGCAGAGGAACATTTTTGTACATTGATCGTCTAACACACATAAAGAGGGGGTGCGCCGTGAAAAAGCAGTTAATATCATTTTTAGTCTGCATCGTACTTCTTGTTGTAGTTTTTCCGATTATCGCATCAGCAGATATGGGGCCAAAGCCATCGGTAGTAATTGACTTTGAGGGCATTTCAGAGCAAACCTACTACGTCACATTGTTATCAAGCGTCAATTCGACAGGCCCATATAGCGCACCTTCGGACGGCAAATATAGCCACTATAAAGAGAGCGACGAAGACTATCCTATATTCTTGAAGTTTCTCGAATACCAAGACGAAGATGGGTACTATTTTCTACAATATTTTCAAAACTGTTCAGAAACACATCAGTTTAGCTGGACTTATTATCCGCCGTCAGATTTCAAAATTTTGATATATTTTGCTGATAGTGATTGTTTTGCGATAAGCGCAGGAACATATGAAAGATATGCGTTTGATAGTTATTTCAGTGTTAGCCTGACAGATTCAGAAATTTTTTCTGTAATCGCGCAAGATGAAACGTTATTTTTCAATGCCCCTAAAAGTTATGATTATAGTGGCGAGATAATATCGTTAGCCGTGCGCATAGTTTTGACGATTGCAGTTGAGTTGCTAATTGCCCTGCTGTTTGCGTTTCGGAAGAAAAAGCAGTTCCAATTTATAGTCGCGGTCAACTTGGTAACACAGATTGCCTTAAATGTTGCGCTAAATCTAATTAACTACAATTATGGACAGATGATGTTCGTCTTCGCCTATATTTTATTGGAACTGTTTGTATTTATCATTGAAGCCGTTTTGTACACAGTTTTCCTGCGAAAATATAGTGATGCGCCTGTGCCAAAATGGAAAACCATCACCTATGCATTGATTGCAAATGCAACTTCTTTTGTGGTTGGTCTTGGTCTTGCTAATATAATTCCCGGCATTTTTTAATCGTTGGCGGGCAGTTTTGACTGCCCGCCGCCTGTTGCGCTTACAAGTCAATATCCTGTACCTACTCATTTGATAAATATTGAACACAATTCCGTGCAGTTATTGGATTTTGATGTCTCAGTTTTTCTTTGTTTTTAGTTATATAGGTCGCAAATTACCCTCTGACGCGGCCAATGGCCGGAAGCCTGAAGTCAACGTCTGTTATCTCAAAGGTGAACTCCTTTTGAGCGCTCAAACCCGCCGAATTTGTCGCTATACAGATGTAGGTATACACCCCAGGCTCGAGCTGACTATGCTCAGTCTGCAGCACGCTGGTTGTCGAGACTTCCTCTCCGTTTAGTGTCCATCTGACGTTATTGCCAGACAGCCACCCGTCCTGCGCATCAAATATCTCTGTCGGAAAATATATCTCCTCGGTGATGTAGACTTTCGGTATACTTTTCTGTTCGGTGAGTATGACCGGAGGCTTGAACGGCGTTTTTACCAAGGGGCTGTTTTTCTCAGTCGTACGTACGCCGTCGGTGGCGAGGATGCAGAAGAATCCTCCGCTTGAGCCGGGATACGCAGACATATCCACATTGTAAGACGTCCCTGTGAGATCGGAGTCCAGAAGGTAATACTCATCCGTGTTTACATAATACCAAATCTGAAAGAACAGCTCATCGCCGTCGGCGTCACTGGCTTCCCATGTGAGCGTCATATTGTTGCTAAGCTGCTGACCTTCGCTGAGACCGGTAAAAGCGACGGTCGGCGCGCTGTTTGACACGTTCTTTGCGTAAACTTCCCGGTCGCCCCTCATGATGACGATTTTGCCCGCGTTTTCCGGAAACCTCGCGATGACCTCGACCGGAATCATTGCGTTCGGTATGGCAGGAGCGCCGCTTAAACCGGTTTGCTGGGATTTGTCTACTACATCGAAATAAGTAATGGCGATCACCTTTCCGTCTGCGTCGTACACGCGAACGGAATACTCGCCGCTTTTGTTCGCGGTAACTGTGCCTAGAGGCGCGGGATATGAATACCATGGATGAGGGACAAATGTTCCGCCCGGCTCAAAATAGCCCGCGATCTCTATTATCGAGACATATTCCACTTCCTCATCATAGGCTGCTCCGCCGCTGCCTCTGTTGAAGGACATGAGGTTCGGATAAAACAGGAGTTCCCTGCAAGCCGGGCATTCAATATACATGGCGTCGCCGAGATAATCGCCTCTTAAATTGATCCCCGCACCGCATTCGTCACAGTCAAAGACCTCGCCTTGGGCAGATGTGTAATCAAAGCACGAATGGCACTGAATATAAAACTTCGGGTTATACATGTCCCTGTAGCAGCGGAAACACTGTCCCCAGTATTCACCCCGCCGCTGATCGGGAGCGCTGCCGTACCCCGGCTCGTTTCCGTTCAGTTGACCGGTAAAGGCTTTGAACAGATGGTTCCATATGTCTGACGTTATCCAGAAATCTAAATAGCTCGCGCCCGTATCCCACCCCATAAACGAAGTAATGTTGCTCTGACTGATTAGAATCCTCTCTTCGACCCAGTACGCGCGTTGGTTCGGATAGACCATCGAACCGGATTCGTCAAGGTCAAATGCAAAGCCGCCTACTACCTTTTCCTTCGTTCCTACAGCCGGTTCCAGTGTCAGGATATCGTGACCCTCCATCCCGTAAGGCGGCGGATTCAGGATATCGTTCAGACTCCCGTCCGGATATTCGTCCCCGATTTTATAACAGTGGGCGATTTCATGGGCGACTGTTCTCAGCATTCCCGCGCTTTCCTCCACAACAATATTTGCGGGCATACCATAGGTATAACCGGAACAAGATGAGCTGAATGCCGAACCAATGCTTTTTCTGACAAAGCCCACGATGAGTGTATACGCTTCATCCGGCGTCTGGAGATTTCGGAGCGCGCGCCACACCCGGTATTGCCCTTCGTCGGTGTTGATGTCATACTTTGGATCCGAAAGGTCGAGCTCCGGCCCGAGCACATATTCAAATTCGCCTTTTGCGACCGGGTATGTAGCCATCAGCACACTGGAGCTGTTCATCCATTCACCTTCGCAGGAAAAGACCCGCCCCGAGTAGTTCGCTATAATCGGGACTGCAAGAACCTTAACCGGCATACTGTCAAAAAAGTTGGTCGTTCTTTCGGCTTGTTTGTCGTCTATTGTAAATGTGAAGGTATACGCGCCGGCCTGCCAGTAGTTTACCTCCGCCATATCCCTCGGTTGGAACAACAGCAGCTTCGTGTCCTCGGTTATTAATTCAGGGAAAAGCTTCGCGATCTCCTGCCCGTCTTTTTCTATGGTTAAAGTGATTTCGCTTTCCGGGTCAGGTTCCTTTTCCAGCGTTACAAAGATGCCGGTTTCTTTCCCCGCGACAAAATTATCCATCAAATAGTATTCGCCCGTCTCAGAGTTAAACCCGTAACTCAAACCCTGATTAATCTCGATCATCCCGATGTTCGCGTCATATGCTGTGAAACCGCCGTCAATCGGATCAAACGGAACGTCTCTGGCTCCGGGCGTTGCAAATATTTCGATGTCGAGATCGACATCGTCATCCGAAATCCTCGGGCTGCTGCCTCCGCGTATGGCAGGCATTATGACCAGTACGAACACCAGGGCCAGGGCGGCGAAGACCGCCGCCCCCACTCCGAGGAAGAGCGGCTTTTTGGATTTTGCTTTTGGCTGCGGCGCATAGTATTGCGGTGGCTGCCCCTGCCGCTTTTCAGCCGGCGCCGAATCTGCGCTCATTCCGCATACCGGACAGAATATGGCGCCTAACTCTAACTCTTTGCCGCAATTTTTACAAAACATATCTCTTCCCCCAATCTAACAGCTTCTATTCGCTAATCCTTGTAGTAATTATCGAAAAATCCCGCATCTATCCCATAGTCCTTATCTTCCATGTCCTCATAGAATTTAATAAACTTCGCGATTCTGACCATTAACAAACGCTTTGACAGCTTTTCACCCGGCTGGTAGGCGTTCGGGCCGCCCTGTTCATCAAACAGTCCCCACTGCATGAGCTGCGGTATGAACATCAATTCATCCATTACCTCGTAGGGGACGGGGGTTTGGGACTCTGCGAACGCGATTGTCCTGAAGAATATTTGCATGGCCTCCCGCTCTGTCAGCGAGGCATGGGGATTAAATCTACCTTCGCTGTCGGCGTCCATTAACCCATATCCTACCATATAATACGCATAGGCATAATTCATATCGGTCATATCGAATTCCATGTCGGTGAAAAACGGGTACATAAGGGGATCTGGAAGATGCTCAAAATCATCAGGCTGCACCAGTGCGCCCAGGCCGAACATCATCTTGGCAAGCTCGATACGTGTAATCGGGGAGTCAAGCCTGTTAAGCGGCTGATAGTATCCAAGCCTCAGCGCGAGGGTGATATCGTTTCTCGACCAGTCGTCCGGCAGGTCGGATTCGTCCTCTATGATCTCGATCGTAAAATCTTTGGTGGAACTCACTCCCGCCGAGTTTGTCGCTGTCAGCGTAATCGTGTGTATTCCCGGCGTGAGCATATATGGATGATGAAAGAAGTAAAAGTTCCCGTAGTTATCCCAAAATTTTCCGTCCACATACCATTCGTAGCCCTCGCTCCAGAGCCATCCGTCCTGCGCATCGTATACTTTCCCCGGGATTTCAACGATATCGGTGACTTTGAACCGCTTTCCATCGGGGATATTGTTGAGAATATCGGGCGCCTTGTAGGGCACTGAGACGTCGGGACTTTCGCTCATTCCGGTTCTGACGCCGTCGGTGGCGAGGATGACAAACCAGCCGCGATCGGTTCCGGGATAGTCGGTAAGGTCGACCTCCAGCGACGTCCCGGTGATATTGGTTGATACGAGATACCGCTCATCAACGTTGCGGTAATACCATATTTGATAGGTCAGACTGTCGCCGTCGGCGTCGGTTGCTTCCCATGTGAGCGTCGTATTGTTGCTAAGCTGCCGGCCTTCGACAAGGCCGGTGAAGGCTACTGCAGGCGTGGCTTTGGACAGCGTTTTGGCGAAGATTTCTTTATCTCCCCGCTTTATGACGACCTTTGCCGCGTTCTCGGGGAATTTTACGGTGACGCGTATCGGAATCGCTGTGTTGTCCGCGGCTATAACACTATCCTTCATGGTTATCTGGGAATTGTCCAGCGCGTCGAAATACGCGACCGACAGCCGGTCACCGGCGCCGTCATAAGCGATCGCGGAATATTCGCCTTCAATGCTGACGGTCAGCGAGTCGGCGGGCACCTCGTATGAATACCAGGGCTCGGCGGAAAACGCCCCTGCCTGACCGACCTCGCCCCTGATTTCAAGAACCGTTACCATATCTCCGGCCGGCCTTTGAGCGTCACGTCCCAGATTTTCGTTGTGTTCCAAAAACTCAGGATAATTCAGAAATGTATCACAGGCGGTATGGTATATCCATAATTCCGTGAAGGTGGGCATGGTTAGTGAGAACTCCGTCCCGCATGCCTCGCAACTGAATTCATCGCCTGTGACCGGTACCATTTCGGAGCAGTTTGTACATACGATAAACGCCTCGGCGTCATAAACGTCCTCGAAACACAGCTGACACTGCCCCCAGTATTCTCCCTGCGTTTCAGAATCATCCACAGACGCTCTGTTTGAACTACTCCCGGTATTGTACTGCACAAACGCCGTATATTTCAAAAGGTATCCGCAGGCGGGGTGGTATATCCAGAGGTCTTCCTCCGTAAATTCTTCGATCGAAAAAGTTGTCCCGCATTCTTTACAACTAAATTTCTCGCCAATAATCCTTACCATTTCGGCGCAGTTAGTACATTCGATATATCCTTCGGGATCGTAGACATCCCCAAAACATTGAAAACACTGCCCCCAATAGGTCCCCTGCGGCGCGGAGCCGCCATCTTGCGCCACCTGTCCGGATTCCGCTTCATCCCCGGTCAGCTGTCCGGTGAATGAAGCGAACAAATGATTCCAAATGTCCGACGAAGTCCAGAACATAAAGGAATTCTCTCCTGTACCGCCGCCCATATAAGAGGTTACGGCTCCCAGCAGCGTTCTTCCTTCGACCCAGTATGCCCGCTGTTCCGGATAGATTACCGAACCTGTACCCTTGAGTCCGACTGCACCGCCGCCTTTGACGTGTTCCTTTGTTCCAGCAATCGGCTGTCTTGTCAGGATATCGCGGCCCTTCATTCCATACGGTGGAGGATTCAGAGTATCATTCAGGCTTCCGTCCAAGTATTCGTCCCCGATTTTATAACAGTGGGCTATCTCATGCACGATGGTCGCCAACATATCCGGTTCGGATTCGCAGACGATGGTTGCCGGTTCGCCGTATGTGTAGCCGAGATACCCTTGAGCGGTGGGATCCCTCATAAACCCGACTATCATGGTATATCCCCCGTTCGGCGGCTGCAGCGCGCTGAGCGCCTGCCATACTTGTTTGCGTCCGTCATTTGTATTCAGGTCATACTTAGGATCTGAGAGATCCTGTTCCGGTCCCAGCACATACTCCACATCTTCTCTCGCGACGGGATATGTAGCGGTCAGCATGGAAGAGCCTTGTTTCCAGTCGCCTTCGCAACTAAGAACCTTGCCGGAGTAATAGCCTTTAATAGGAACGGCCAGCACCTTCATAGGCGTGGCTTTATAGAAGTTCGTCGTCCTTACGGCGACACTGTCGTCCATGCTGAAGGTAAAGGTATATGCACCCTGATCCCAGAAGCCGACTTCCGAAATATCCCTCGGTTGAAACAGCAGCGTCATGTCGTCGATAAGTTCAACAGAAGTGAGCGTAGCGATCGGGCTACCATCTTTTTCGATGGTAAGCAGAACCTCGGCCCTGGGATCCAGCGGTTCTTCAAGCGTGATAAACACGGCTGTCTCCTTGCCCGCGACAAAGCTGTCCAGCACATAAAACTCTCCGGTGTTCGAATCAAAGCCGTAGCTTAAGCCCTGGTTGACTTCGATCATTTTAATCCTCGGATCGCTTGTTATGAAGCTTACTTCGCCGACCTCAAAAGGTACGTCTCTGCCTCCCGGTGGCTCTGCGGGAGCCGTATATATGTCGAAGTCGAAATTTTCTTCGCTCGCCGGGCCCTGGCTATCGCCTCCGCGAATGACAGGCAGTATGACCAGCGCGAATATCAGCGCCAGGGCGACGAAGCCTGCCGCCCCTAGACCGAAGAATAGAGGTTTTCTTAATTTTTTCTTTGGAGGCTGCGCGTTGTATGGGGGCGGGACATATCCATGCTGTATGGCTGGCTGCGGATCCGCATTTTTCGGCGGAGGCGGGGCCTGGTCGGTAGCCACGCCGCACCAGGGACAGAATTTTGCGCGGTCATTCGTTTCTCTTCCACAGTTTTTACAAATCATGACAATTCCTCCAATAAGGCGGAGCTTCTCTGTTGTTTATCGGCCGGCAGCCGATACTAAGCCGTCCATGTTCCAGCTCGATCCCTTGAAAGACGCGCCCGAGTCAGAACCTTCCAGCATATTTATATCATCAAGCGTCAAGCCTTCCGTGTCTATCGGGATATCAAAACTGAAAGCGCCGCCACCCGAGATCCTTGCGTTCTCTCCGCCATCACTTACTTTAAATGCGGGTTCCTGATCGGTAGAATCGTTTGTGCTCACGTCTTTCCGGTTCCCGCAGCCTGCTAAAAGCGCCGATACCATGACAAGAGCCAGCAGGATAATTAATGTCTTTTTCATTTGCTTTTCCTCCAAACCATATTTGTTTTATTATTTGTTATCTGCTATCCCCATAATCGGGATCACATTCGCTTAACCTGCTTGCGACGCCGTCAGTGAGCATGTCAAAGAGCTGTTCCGGCGTCGCGCCGCCTGTATCCACACGGACCAATACATTGTCGTACAGTACGCTGAAAGTCATACGGCAGCCGCGTGCCTCGTCCGTGTCGCTTGCCGACCGATAAGCCCTCGCGGATACCGTGTCCAGCGTCAGTTCACTTGCCGGGAATACAGGATTTTTGAAACATTCCCAAAACTCTTCCGGCACCGACTCTTCCAAAGGGTCGGAATAGAGCGCCATATCATATTTTTCCCGTTCACGCGCATAGACAATATGATCGCTTGCGGAAGCCATTGAGATGCTCCAGTAAATGCTGTTATCGCCGACCGTTTCATCCCAAATAACGGACAGACTGTCACCGCCCGGATCGGCCGATCTTTGCGCGGATCTAAAACTGAATTGGGACGGGACGCTGACCGGCAGATAGGCGCCGAAATCCGCGTCATTTTTCGCCTGTTCAAGCGTCAGCGCGTAATTTCCCGACACACGTTCCTCACCGATTCTTTGGTTCTCATAGGGGGTGAAAGTCGCGGCGGATCTGTCCAGAACGCTCTGTGAATCTTCAGCCGGCGGGAGTATTCCCGGTATCGTGAGAATGCACACCGCCAGAACCGCCGCGCAGGCGGCCGGCGCCACGTAACGCGCCACCGCCAAGGAAAGGAGTCGCGGCGCTGGCTTCCGCGCCACTCGCCGCATTATTTTTTCATGCAGCTCGGCTGAAACCTGTATGCTGTTCATGTAATCGACATACTCCTTCATGTCCGCCACTCCTCTTCCAAAAAATCTTTCAACATGCGCCGGGCGCGTGTGAGCTGCTCTCTCACAGTGGATTCCTTTTGTCCGGTGATCTCCGCTATCTCTTTTGCCTTGTAACCCTCATAATAAAACAGATGTATAACGGTCCTGTATTTCGGGGCAAGCTCCATAACGGTTTGCATGAGCTCCTGCTGGCTGCTGCTCTGCGACGGGTAGCTGTCCAAAAGCGGGACGGTCGTTTTTCGCCAAAGTGAGCGCAGACGGCTTTTGCATAGATTCACCGTTACTCTGATAAGCCAAGCGGTTTCATGCTCCGTTGATTCAAAGCTGGGCTGCTTTTCGAGCAGTTTGACAAAAACGTCCTGAACGATATCCTCAGCGTCCGCCTTGCATCCTATGATCGTTAAGGCTGCCCGAAACATTCTGGTTTCATTCCGTGCGACAACCTCCTCTATCCAACAGGCCGGCCGGTTAGATTGATTGACCACTTGGTTCACCCTCCTACCCTATATACGAATGAATGGGGCAAAATGCCACACGGCAATAAATCTTTTTTTATTATCCCAGCCATTCGTAAAGGAATGACGGGGAATAGACTGTTCCCGCAACATTCTCCATCGACTCGTCACCCCATCCGATCAGGGTTTCCGTAGCCATACCCTTGCCTTGGTAAATTTGAACCATTGGCGCTTTTAATCCGAGAGCAAGGATGGCTTCGAGCGAAGATTGCTGGTTTGCTTCCGATAGGAACTCATCATTGATCTCAATATAGATAATCGAAAAATCATCCGGGTTCCATCTGATATCATTAATACCCGGAACATCATAGAATATATCCATTATCAAATCTTCCGTTTCCTGCAGCGCTCTAGTAAGCAACTGCTGCTGCGTGTCCTTTGACATACTGTATAGGAAGGAACCGTCGGAACTCGGACCGGTGACTGTGACGCCCGCCGGCGCATTCGCCTGTGCCTGCTCTAAGCTTTCGCCTGCGAGTATGCCGGGGACAATGAGTTCAACCTCAGCTATCGGCTCAACCGGCTGTGTAGGTGTTGGCTCCTCCGGCTGTGTGGGTGTTGGCTCAACCGGCTGTGTGGGCGTGGGCTCCTCCGGCTGTGTGGGCGTGGGCTCCTCCGGCTGTGTGGGCGTGGGAATGACCGGATCGACCGGATCGTGTACCGTCAGCGTTCCCTTTCCTCGGGTGATGGTCAGGGTGTAACCGGATGTTGTGTAGTCAATCCTGACGACGACTATATAATCGTCGTCTTCATCCGACTCTTTTGCGAACTGAAAATTCTTACCCCTATTGCCGCTGAAGTCGTATTCGTTCACGCTGAGGAAATCGTAATCGTCCATCAATGCCTCGGCGTATTCTTCCATTTCAGCGCCTTGGTTTTTTTCTACCTCGTATGTGACAACCATTTTTTCAGCCTTGCTGGAGGCGGAAACCGTCGTGTCTGTAATTTTACGCGTTTCGCCAAGTACATACATGACCGACGGCACCTGGTCGCCGCCTATCTCGAAGAAATCCATCTTCTCAAACTTATTTCCGGCTGTAAGTACAAGCACCAGCGCCACTGCGATTATGGCAATCGTTACTACGGCGATGATCGGTATCCATATTTTTTTCGAAGACCCGCTCTTCGGCGGCATCGGCGGCGGGTACCCGGGCTGTTGCGGATACTGCTGCGGCTGCGACGTTGATTGCTGCTGTTGCTGGGGCTGCGACGTTGATTGCTGCTGTTGCTGGGGCGCGACGCCCACCGTTACGGGTTGGCCGCAGGAGCCGCAGAATTTCTTGTCCTCCGGAAGCTGCGCGCCGCAGTTGTTACAAAATGCCATTTTGAAGACCTCCTCATTTTTTATTTCTAGATTCGTTAATTATAAAGTCATTTAAGGGTGTTTGACGAAGCGACATAAGACCAGTTGGTGTCGCTTTCGTCAAGGCCTGATAATGCATCAAGATCGAAAGTATCGGGCCATGCGCCGCCCTTGCCGTCAGCGGCATCCCCGCAAACAGCACGAACACCAGCGCCATCAGCAGGGATGTAATTTTTCTTGCTTAGCTTTTCATTAAGTATTCCTCCTAATATTTGGTATTTGTTATGAATAAATGCGGCAATCCGCCGTGTTACCTGGGATTACATCCCGAGGCGCGTAATAGCGGACGATCTCCCGCGAACTGGCGACGCCGAGTTTTTGGTAAATGCCGATATACAGCCTTTTTACGTCAACTGCGCCTTGCTGTTAACGCCCAGCTCGGCGGCGATATCTTTCATTTTCGCGCCGTCAAGGAGACGCCGGAACACCTCGGCCTCCCGCGGAGAAAGCCCGGACACGGCCTGGTCGTCCGCGGCGGTCACAACGATTGGGTAAGCCTGTGTTTCCGCAATTTCATCGTCAGCCCTTTTACAAACCATCTCTATGGAGGCCTCGCCGGGCGCGACGGCTTTTATAGTGATGCGCCGGCTGCCGCCCACGCCATCCACGCCATTAGGATTGGGGTCGGATATATATTCATCGGAAATGACTTCCACAATGCCGTCTCCGGCAATTTCATAATGCCAGATAAAGCCCGTTGTGTGGTTTTCGCTCAAGTCAATAAGCGCCTCTTCGCCAACCTCAAGCCTGTCGACAGCCTCCCCGCCGAGAGCTCTGATGTTACCTGTCGGCTGGTGCTCTACCGAATCTCCTGTGGCAGAGGGCTCAGACGTTTCCTTTGTTTTCGATGTAATGGACGCCGCGCAGGATGTCAAAGCCGCGCATATGAGAAAGAGGGCGGCAATAAGCATGGTTTTTTGTCCCGTCTTTCGCGTTGTCATGTGGTACCACCTCGTTCTTCCGCCAGATACGCGAGCAGCTCCCGCTTTCATAGCATGATTGAGCCTGCGGCGGAAAGCGTCCCAATCCGTGAAACCGACCGTGATAGATAAAAGTAGCGGCAGCCGTTTCCTCGGAGCCCGCCACCGTCAAGGAGATGCCGGAACACCTCTGCCTCCCGCGGGGAAAGCCTGACGCGCTTACATGATTATCATGCTAAATTTTACCCGAATCCGCAATTCGTTAATTTGTGGGGTACCCTTATTTCGTAACCCTTATTTAAGGGGGCGGGCCGAAATACCTGTGTTTGCACAACGGCGCCGGGTCGCGAATTACCAACAAAAGAAAAAATCCGGGCTGAAAATTATGATTTCAAACCCGGTTTGGCCGCCATATGTGTGTTGTCCGAACTTGTTACCCCAAATCGGATAAACAGTTCGGTGCGGCTGTTTATCCCTAGCCGTTTATACAGTGTCCTGCAATATCCGTGGACCGTGGACTCCGTGATCCCAAGGTCGGCAGAAACCTGCCGCATGGTCATCCCACGCAAGAGCAACGTGGCTACCTCCTTCTCGCGGGGGGATAGATTCAGAGCGTCAAACCCCTCCGCCGTCAGCGCCCAGCCGTTATTAACCCCGGAGCTTTGAGCGGTATTTTCCTTTGTCACCCTTATCAGCTCAATCAGCCGGTCGATCTCCCGAATGTTTGTTTTAGCGTCAGCGTCTATACAATCCGAATATATGTCGTCAAACGCTGACATGATGGGATTCAGATACCTCCTGCTGATGAACACGGAGACACAGAGACCCACAAACAAAAGCATCGCGCAAATCATAATAAGCCTCACGTTCCTCTGCAATACGAGCGCGTCCAGATCACCCTTTGGAATCAATAACGCCACCGCGAAACGTTGATCCGCGAAAGCCGAATCCGCCGGATACAGTTTGACCTCCTCATGCAGCCCCACAAAGGTCATCCCGTCCTGCTGGCGGTATATATTAGTCCCGTTTCCGCCGTCGCAAAGCAACGGCCCATTATCCCGCGCCGCGCAGGAGGCCGACTGGTTTCCGGAAAACAGCGCGTGTTCGTTATCCAGACTGTTATCAGTCAAATGGGAGAGCATGCCGAAAGCATGCCGGTATTCGCCGGCTGCCGGAGAATAGTCCGACATGAAATTCACGGCGCTTATCTCGAAGCCGCAGACGCCGAGCACCTCTCCGCCGGAGCCAATCACGGGAACACAGCACAGTATCATGGCATCTCCGTTGTCG
>Ga0154002_1000373_pt1 | contig 13097 bp, 10 predicted proteins | sample TSNY086MetaG_FD_102276 | JGI IMG/M metagenome (GOLD analysis project Ga0154002, IMG submission 102276) | Attine ant fungus gardens microbial communities from New York, USA - TSNY086 MetaG | ecosystem: Host-associated > Fungi > Mycelium > Unclassified | place: USA: New York, Robert Cushman Murphy... | reverse complement strand
CTTAAAAATTTCATTTTTTCAATCAAAGGTCAGCCCCCCTTTCACTTTTCATCACCAGCGAGATGATCTCGCTGGCCCCCAGGCCATAGCGGATTCCTTCAATGGTAGTAATTATTTTTTGCTGCTCCACTTCTTTAAAGTATAGATAGGCAGCCAGTACCGCAATCGAATATGGATGTTTGCGGCTGTTGCCGGCGTAGATCCGGTTCATCACCTGCTCATGGAGCGCATCCAGATCTGGTTTTTCTTCCAGTGCGGCCGGTGAAAGACTGCCGTAATACGTACCCCTCAGGATCGCAAAAAAGTCTTCCGGCGTAGCCGCCTCGGCCATGTGCTGGACCTCGTTTGTTTTTAATTTGTAATTGACAGGAATTAAAAGCGCGTAGATATCAGCAGCTGAAAGCGAATAATATTTTATAGAGCGGTAAATCCACTGGATGTTAAGCAGATCCAGCTGGCAGCCAAAGCTTTGCTTCAGGATTTTATGCTCTTTTTTGTTTGATATTTTGTGTTCCATTTTCCAAAGCGTTTTAAAGTACAGCAGATCCAGCCGCATCTCGTAATCAAACAGCGTGGTTGGCGGGTTCTCCGGCAGACTGTTAAGGGCCGTCGCATAGACAGAACCTTCCAGAACCGAGAGAAAATCCGGCATGGTCTCTACCTGTGACAGGCGGATCAGATCGATCCGGGAGTGTCGTTCGAAAAAATCACGAAAGACCGACAGATCCAGGTCTGCGTGGGTGTGACTCATCACATTTCGCAGGCACCGTTTGATGATCATAATCTCATAATGATTAAAATAAAGATCCAGAAACCGGCGCTGAGCCAGATTAGAAAACCGGTATAACTTGGTATAATCCCGGTAAGTCGATAAAATCAGCAGTTGTTCAATGTAGGACCGGTGCAGCCTGGTGTCATCCAGATCAGAAAAGATATCAGCATAAGCCGGCTGGTTCTTCAGATAGTCTGCCGCACTGCGCACATCCTCCAGAGCTGCCATCTCACGAAGCTGGCGGTCCGAGATCAAGTGACTCTTCATCGCCCTTACCTTAGTGGAAACTCCACTGTAACTCAACAGACTCATATCCTCACCCCTCGATCAAAGACCGGAACAGCTTGGCAGCATACTCGCTGTGATGGTCATCATAATTTTTCTCCATGCGCTGTAACAGGCAATCAACATCCTGTTTTTGCTTTTCAAGTTTGCCGGCAAGAGCGGTTTCCATATTTGTCCGGAGGATTCTCAGCTGTTCGTCCGTCTTCTTATCCAACTCCTGGTCAAAGGCCGTTGTCTTCACCATAATCTCTTCGGCGAAGGCCTTCTTCCTGGCATTTGCTTCGTTCATGACGGAAGCGGCAGCAGCTTCAATCTCGGATAATTGTTTTATAATGGTGTCCATTCCAATCCCCCTTATCATTCTGATTTTAGAACTACTCTTTTATCATAATACTCCTTTTTTTGAAAAAAGCTATAGTTAAAGTGTTAAAAAATTGCGAAGGTGTCACCTTGAAAATAATGCAAAACTGCCATTATTAGATATATATTCTAATAATGGCAGTGTGGTTTATTATTGCTGATATTATTCTTTATCCAGAAATTGGCTGAAGACATAAGCTTCCTGACCATTGTACATGATCTTAGCCCACTCTTCATCATAAGCTTCCAGATACTCGACCTGAGTGCCGCCGATCAGCAGACCGATCGGTTCACCGTCTTTGCTTGGCTGGGGACGGACGTTTAAATTTTTAGTAGTTTTATATACTATCGGTACCGGTGCTGCTGAGGTGGTTACCATCGGCTCGGTAGCGGTGACGGATTCGGTGGTAGTCGTCGGTGTGGTGGTAGTCTCTTCGTCTTCATTCTTGGGCGGTTTTACCAGTTGGATGATACAAATCAACAGGATGACACAAAGAATCGGAATCATCAGCCTTAGCAGGTTGTAAAGGGAAAATGCGGAACTTTTAGCGGCCCGTTTCTTCCGGCTGCGGGAACTCGACCGGGACTGTGTGGCGGGGCGGCGGGTACCGCGCTGCGCGTTCCTATAATCATTGGCAAAGGTATAGACTTCCTGGGAAAGCATGTGATATGACTGATTGGCATTATAGGCATTGGCATCGCCTTCGTGGACGGCCTTGTTACCGATCATCCGGATTTTATGATAATGTTCAAACGTGGTCTTGCTGATCCAGCGGTTCTGATACAGGGCATCAATCATCTTCATCAAATCGCCCTCATCCGACAAACAGGCACGGTCAGACAGAAGCTTGACCATGAATTCCAGGGTTTGACGGGATTTTATCATTGCAGCATTATAATTCTTTTGCCCGATCAGGCGCTCGGTATCCTTTACTCCCAGTTGAATTTTCTCCCAACTGTTGTTTACATTGGTGTTTGCCATACCCCATCCTCCTTCGTAGTATCTATATCCTGTTACCTTATTTTCTTTGAATTGGTGGAAAACTACCATATATAGATTTATTATACTATGCCTTGACAAATTCTGCACGTAAAAAAAATAGAAAAAATGCATCGTAAGAGAATTGTAATAAACATAGTTTTCTGATAAAATGATACAATATTATCATAAGTAGTACTATACAGAGGGGGAAGTTAACATGCGACTACGTCATATTCCCGGGTCAGATCAGAAGATATCAGAGAGTCCTTATGTCATTCAGCATCCGGAGCAGCGGAGGGGGAGCTTTGGGGCGTTCTTTGGCAATGACAATCCGATTGAGATTGAGGTTGGGATGGGGAAAGGCAAGTTCATTATGGAATTGGCCAGAATGAATCCAGCGGTCAGCTATATTGGGATTGAACGTTACCCCAGTGTACTGCTTCGGGCTCTGCAGAAGCGGTCAGAGATAGAACTTGACAATATTTATTTTATGTGTGTGGATGCGAAAAATATGGCGGAGATTTTCGCACCAGGGGAAGTAAGCAGGGTTTTCTTGAATTTTTCTGATCCCTGGCCCAAGGAGCGGCATGCCAGGCGAAGACTGACTTCGCCGGAGTTTATGCAGGTATATGATCAAATTTTAAAACCGGACGGTGTGGTGGAGTTTAAGACGGACAATCGGGGATTATTTGAGTATTCATTGGAAGCGATCCCGCAGGCGGGATGGAAGCTGATGGCACACTCGTTTGATTTGCATCATAGTGAGATGGCAGAAGGTAATGTTATGACTGAATATGAGACTAAATTTTCGGCGATGGGGAATCCTATTTTTAAGTTGGTTGCCAGCCGGTAATTATCGTGCCAATTATATTTTATTCTGCATGGCGGAACTTATTTCGCATATGCTATAGAAAGAATGCATATTTGGTGATATAATGGACTGGAAGACTAAGCTCACAAAACGCCTGCGTAGTTCCACCAGTGATAAAGAAGCCATGAACCGGCAAATTTTAAAATGGAGCAAAGGTTTCAGAGAAGTAGAGAAAGCGATTAATCGCGGTAAAAAGTAACAAAGCAAAAAAAGGAGAAAAACAATGGAAAAAAAATTCACCACCGATAATTTTGAATCTGAAGTATTAAAGGCAGACAAGCCGGTTCTGGTAGATTTTTACGCCGACTGGTGCGGGCCATGCAAGATGATGGCGCCACTGGTTGAGGAACTGGCCAACGAGTATGAAGGAAAGGTAATCGTCGGCAAATTAAATACCGACGAGTCCGATGCCATCGCCGTTCGCTACCGGGTAATGAACATTCCGACCCTGGCAGTCTTTAAAGGCGGCGAGTTGGTTGATAAGCTGATTGGCGTGAATTCCCGGGAAGATATAAAGGCAATGCTGGACCGGGCGTAGAGATAAAATTCAATTAAAATTCAATTATAATTTATTCTTGCAAAAAATGTAAAAAAAAATTGCGAAAAGGGTTGACTTTTATATTGTTTTGCGATAGAATAATGCTCGTGTCACTTGAAGAGAGTAGAAATAAGTATGGTGGCAACGAGCATTATTTATGCGCTTTTAGCTCAGCTGGTAGAGCAGTAGACTCTTAATCTATTTGTCCCGGGTTCGAATCCCTGAAGGCGCATTCAAAGGTTCTGTTTTGGTAGGCTGCGAACTACTGGGGCGGGGCTTTTTCTTTTTGTGTTTTCTCAAAAACCCTTATTTTACACGGGATTGCACAGATCAAAGACATTGTCTAAGTGTGATATTGTGTTTTCAGCTGCTATGATTTCATGAGCAAAATGCTCGTATTTTTTGGTTGTTTCGATGCTTTCATGACATACCAAAATGCTCAAATCGTAGACATATGAATATCATGCAGTTTCATATACAGGGGGCTTGATTATACTGCGCAAAAGGACGGGTACACCATGATACCCTTTCTATAATCCAGTTAGGCCTTACTCAAGTGATGTTGTTTGTCTTATAGAATTGCTCAAAACAGGAAAGATCAATACTTTCAACCAGCTTAACAATCATGATGCACATAGGTGAAAGCATAGATACATCAAAACCTGTGAAGATAGTCGATTGATAATTTTTATGTTGATAATTTTCTTTGGCCCATGTAAAATGCTTATGTAATTTATTCATAATAAAAACTCCTTTGTAAAATTTTGCGGTAACTTAATTCTACACGGAGCTTTTATCTATTTAAATATTAATATTGAAATTTCGCATATAAAATAGACTAATACTCGTCAATCATGCTGAGTTTGTATTCGCAAACTCAGCATGACAATGCGTTTCTCTGCAAAAGTTAATTTATTTGTATAACTTTCCAAGAAACGTTGAAAAGTCATCAGTAATGCGTTCGATTGTTCCAGATTCAAAATCGTAGAATACAACCGCTCCGCTCTCTTTTAAAAAGCATATATAATTACCAAAGTTGTCAAGTGCAAATGCAATTAATATTGAAGTTTCTTTCGCGAGCATCTCGTTACTCTTGAAGATGTTCTCTGCGTCTTTTTCATCAAAGGACAGCAACGATTTAATAGTTCGTTCCTTTGCTTTGTCGGTGTCGAACGTACTGACAGACGGGCGACCACCATTATTCTGCTTTATGCATTCAATAAATGCACCATCAAATGTTATACCATGTTCCGCTCCGTATTGAGCAACAATATCTGTATTATTCAATGGTTTTACATAACGCCAAGTAATCATAGTAGATTCCTCCTTTATTATTGATTGGAAGTGGCAGACCTATTCGCTGTACCGCCACCCCACATATTTCTTCCACCAGTATGTCGTGCGCCTTGGTGCTCATCAGTTTTTACGAGTTGCATTTTCCCAGGTTCTTCATTATGATGCCATGTATAACCGTCCGGCGTATCACCATTCTTAATTTGTTCCAACTGTTCATCGGTGAATTGTTCTGCTAATGACGAGTCATCCTCAATTGCCTCTTTGAGTTGCTTATTGCACTCTTTTTCTTGACTGCGGTCAGTATCTTTGCGCTGATTCTCATCAAGGGTTGCGTCAAATGTGCTGTCAAATTCAGGGAACACACCCTCAACTTCTACGCCATTTATTTCTACAGTCTTGCTGATGTATCTAGTTCCGTTTTCATTAGTAGTCCCCTCTTTATCAGCGTTGATTGTTCTGTAATGAAGTTTACCGTCATCGTCTATGGTGCATTTGTCAAGCTGTTCATCAGTCCAACCAAGTTTATCTTTATAGTATTCCCTTTCTTCTGGTGTTAATGCCCGTCTGTCAAGGTGTTCTAAAAAACCCAACGGTTTATCATATTCGCTCATCGGCTTGTCAAACACTTTACCTTCAGACATCTTGCCAAGAGGACTGTCAGCAAACCGATTAATGGCAACCTCAGACACTTCCTTAAATGATGTAAAGTTCATTATATTTTACCCCTTTTCCTTTATGAAATCAACCCATTGCTTATACAGGCGCTCGCGAACTTCGGTTTCATCTTTGCCAACGCTGAGGCCTTTCATCAAGCATTGGCTTACGGTAATCATAACTTCGTTAGATGCGTTAATTCCCGACTGCTTAGTTATCAAAGCGAGTTTCTCGGATAAATCCACATTGTCAACTGCAACGGAGGCATCGTTCTCGACACGGGTGCGGACATCCAATATATCAACGACTTGTCGGGATAGCTTTCTTAGGCTTTCATCCTGCCATATTGATAATGAACCTTTGGCGGATAATTCCGCAATTTGTTCTTCAATAAATTCACGGTTTCGAGAAGAAAGATTAAGTGTATCCAAGTTTTTTTCTATCTCGCTGATATTGAAATCAAGTCGTTCCCTCACTCTGCCCTGAACCAACATAAATACTATCTGTTTTCTGATGTCTGCTATATTTACGATAGAAAAATGGTCAGCATCCTCATATGTTTTCTCTACAATACTGCACTTATTTATCTTTGCTAAAACAGGTTCAACCCAATCGTTCTGGTAAATAACCGCAACGCCGCGCTCTAACTTAGATAGTTCTTCAATTTGTTCTTTATTAAGACTTGCCGAAAATCCGACAAGTTCGCGATCGCCCTGCTCCGGTAGACGCAGAATAATTTTGGTGTTGGTATTGCGGATAACCGACATATCCAATAATCCCGGCGACTGGTCAGCTATTATAAATCCCTCTCCGAAGGTTCTCATTTCCGCTATTGAATTTGCGAGTAACTCCACCGATTTCCCAAGTAGATTTGAACTTTCGGAAGATTGCTCTGTCGATGTACGCTTCAAAAGGTTGTGCGCTTCTTCAAGCACAGTAATATGTGATAGCGGACTATTGATTTTTCCAGAGGTCATGCGGTATTCATTCAGTTTCATAACCAACAAGCCCATTATCAGCGATTTTGTTTCTGTTGACCCTACACGACTTAAGTCTACAATCACATTCTTATCAAATAGGTCGGTATCCGACAAATCATTGTTGCAGAAAATCAAACCATTTAAGCCATTAGTCAACGAGCGGATACGGGTACATAATGCGCCGGAATAATCGCCTTTACTATCGGCTGAATATTTTGATTCGTTTATTACACCCTCTATCTGTTCTAATAAATCTGTAAAATTCGGAAAAATTTCGCCTTTGACGTTCTCGGAAGCCTCTAAATCCCATCCGGCTTCTTTATAAGCTCTTTCCATTGCCTCTTTCAATATTGCGGGCATTGCGGCATACATAGGCCAACAAACATTGAACAATTCCACAAGCCTATCCAAATGCTCAAGAACATGAATATCTGATGGAAAACGGAAAGGGTTAATTCGAAGCAGTTTTGTCTTTTTAGGATTTGTTCCGTATACGGATACATCAGAAAATTGACCGAATACATTTTTATACTCGCCTTTTGCGGGTTCTACTACCAAGAACGGGATACGGTAAATATTCTGCAGTTGGTTCAATATCTCGTAAACCGTATTGCTCTTGCCTGAACCGGTCGAGCCTGTGATAAAAGTGTGCATGGTAAGCGAATCAAGGTCAAGACGCACTTCGGTTCCGGTTTCGCTGCCCATACAAAATATATTTCCAAGCATAAAGGAATCCGATTTATCATCGCAGCGGTCATATTTCACGACTTCCTTGCCAAAATCAGCGTGTTCTATGACAGGGAAACCGCATACGGATTTTCTTGGAAGTCCCATTTGGATGGCAAGCTCATTCCCACTTACAAGAGAAGATGCGGTTACTGGGATAGTCGAAGTCGCAGAACGGTATCCAAAAACAGGGTGGATAAAATTTGTGATGTATTCACGAAGCAGAGGAAGCTGTACTGCGCTGTTTTTCAGTCCCCAAAAGTTAATAGCAGATGTTTCAACGCCGGATTTTTCCCCTTTCATTAAGGCTTTATATGTTCCTGCCGCCATTTCCGCTGTTGCCGGATTGTCGGACAAGAAATAAGCCGCGCATTCCCACATTCCGAGGCTCTCACATTCATCAATACGTTTTAATTGCAAATCAATACGTTCAAGTGTGTTGAGTAGAGATTTGTTCTGCATAGTCAGTTGTATATTGTCGCTCGTACCGGTGGTCAGCCCTCTTGTGTTAGTGCTTGACTCGTTTGTGCTTTCATTAACAGAATCTGATTCACCATGAGTTTCGGATGTATTTTCAGTAAAATTTTCATTTGTGGATGTTCCGGTCGTTTTTGATGACGGGTTAACCGCATTTAATCCGACTTGCCCGGCCATGATTGTGCCTGCCGCAACAAGGCTCGCTCCACCGGTAAGAGGTGCGGTAACAATGCTTGCAACCCCAAGCAATGCAGAACCAATACCTTTTGCAAGTGCCGTGTCGGTATCTTGCTTTGTTGTAGATTCGTTGACAGTTGTTCCTTTGGAATAGCTTGTGCCTGTTTGTGTTGATGTATTCGTAGTGTATGATGTTCCTCTGCTTGATCCGCTTGAAAAAGCATCGGAAATACTCAATGCTGTATTCGTTCCATAACTTAGCTGCATATTAGCGAATGGTGAAAGCTGTGTATAAATCATTTCGTATGCAGAGCGTATTTCTGCTAATTGCTCTGCGAGGGTGCTTTTTGCCAAGACAATAGCGGTGTAACGCTGTCCCTGCATAGCGAGAGCGAGCTTTTCCAGGCCTTGGAGAAACCTCTCATTATCAGTAAATTCTTCGTCTTTGTTCTTCGCTACACAAGAAACAGATGCAATATTTTTCGATTGAATGCCATCAAGAAACAACTCCGCATCAGGGTCGAGCATATCTATTGTCTTAATGCCGGGAAACTGACCGCAAAGCGCATTGCGAATCGTGTCTTTTAATGATTGTGTTGTACGTTTATCATCAAGGGAACGAACACCCATATAAAAGTCCGTTTTTTGTCCATTACTGTCTGCGATAATAAACACACCACAGTTGAGGTTCTGGACAGAATTAAAGACGGATGCAAATTTATATGTTGAATATTCGTCTTTTTGATAAACCATTTCCTTTATCTTGAAAATGCGAATATCTCCTATATTTTTTAGGCTCTCATCCAAAGGGATGACTTCCAGTTTCGTCAATTTTGTCAGATAGTTTTTAAGGACAATGTCATCGACAAGTAAGCTCGCTTCCGCAAGCTGTTGTTGCAACACTTCATAACCCGGCGCATTATGCCTGGTTAAGGCCGCCGAATTAGAAGAAAGTGTTGTTAATTCGTTTCTATCTTCTGAAACATCAATTATATCACCCATTTCAGCAATCCTCCTTTGTTGCTACGGCAACCACTGTGCCAACAACTACTGCGCCCACTGTGGCTCCCGCAAGAACTGGTACGCTGGCAACACCAGCTACTGCGCCACCAACTATTCCGCCTGCAACAGCGCCTGTCGCTATTTTTGCGCTGCGATAAGTAGTAATCCTGCCGCTCCGTTCGTCTTGGCGTTTTTGCTCCTGATAATTGCTTCCTTGGAGCTGTATTGATGGGCTTGGTGGTGTTTGCCTTGCCGAAGCATCTTGCTGTGGAGGACTAGCGGCAATAGGACGCAGATGTCGAACGACTTGCATGAGATGGTCTACTCTCTCATGGGAAAAGTTCCCCACGACTTGAACCATCAATTTGTTCATATAGCCATCGTTCCAAGCTGATATATCCTTGTTAATATCACGTCCATCATGTGCTTCGTATAATCCGTTAACATTTCGGGCAAGATTATTCATTTTATTAAACTCGTCGAATGTAGTGTCTACGAGTAAACTGTCTTTCATCATAATGCGTATGCCTCTAATATCGCCCGTTGAAACCGCGCTTTTGAAAACATCTGTGATTGCCATTGTAATTCCTCCTTAGATTTCGAGAATAGATTCAACTTTTGCCTTTATACCATCAAGCCACTCTAATCTGCGTTCCGTTTCATTAATGCGCTCGTCAGCCTTTTCTTTTTCAGTAGCGTAACTTTCGAGTTCACCCAGTTTGGCTTTAAGCACATCATCAAGGTGCTTAAATTCACCATTGAAATGGTCGGCGATTTGTTCTGATTGTTGCATTGCGTACTTGATAGCGCTATCGCCGTTGTTATAAAAGCATTTTTGTATAGGTTCTAAAAATTTCTGTGCCAGTTCGTCCCCAGGTACATACTTGACCTTTTTATACTGTGTACGATAATACCCCTCCTCTTTAAGCCAAGTCCACGGCTTGTACCACTTTTTGTCTGTATTTGTGACATACTCCTTTCCGTTTTCGACTTCTTTTTCCTCTATCAGGTCTTTTGTGGAGAAGTTGCTGGGTATAACACTTCCGCTCATTAGTTTTAGTGGGTCAATTTTCACTCCGACAAGGTTTTCAACATTCACTTCCTCGGCCAATGAGGCAAGTTTTTTCTGATAGCTTTCAAGTAACACATTGCTTGCGTTTACTAAAACAGTTCTTATGATTTCATCCAGTACTTCTTTGAAATCCGGCTCAAGTTTTTTTGCGAATTTTTCAAGACGCACAATTTCATCCTCAACATCGTCTACATCAATTTCATTTCCAGAAAAATCGCTAATTCGTTTTGTTATAAGAATTTGGAATTTTTCAAGTACCCCCTCAACAGCTTCTCTAGAATAATGATTGACTTTAACGACTGCATCATCGACCGCGTCTTTGAATTTCTTTGCTTCTTTTACGCTGTCCATCTTTTCTCGTATAGAGGCAATCTGTGCAACTATTCTTGCGCTCTCCTCACAATTTTTTACAAGCTCACGCTTGGTTTCCTCAAAACAGTCGAGTTCATCGAGTTTGTGCATAAACGTATCGACGATATTTTTGATTTTTGCAGTCTTAGCGTACTTCTGTACATATTGTCGAATTGCCGCTTCAATAGAGATAATGCCAGTATGAATCAGCGCTTCGTGTTGATTCTCGATATCTGGCCCATTGTGTGTCGAGCGCGCTTCATCAAGCCGTCCTTTTATTTCACCGCGAACACTTGCAGGGAGCGGGGCATAAGTTTCAAAATGAAGTGCCTTGTTTCTGTTTAGTTTTTTTACTTTAACCTCAGTTTCGTCAATGGTATCATCGTCAACATCGGCACCGCTCATTATCATGCGAAGGTTCAGTGCAGGCAAAGCCGCCGCCGGAAACAAGTTAGGATTAGCCACACCATGTGTTTTAAGATACGTGCGTACTCGCGCCAAGGTTTGACTTGTATCGCCATCTTCTGTTTTACGGTCGTCGAGTTTATTGACAACAAAGATAAAACGATCTTTCGACTGTTTGCCGTCGACCGCCATGCTTTTGGCTACACGTTCCAAAAGAGCATTATCATCATCAGTTCCAAATTCACCTGTCATAATATACAGGACAAGTGCTTTCGATGATTTTCCGAGAAGCTTGCTCTGTACTTCCTTATGGTGTGGGTCGCGCGAATTATTCGGCCCAGGTGTGTCAATTAGGACAAGTGAAACATCGTCCGATGAAACGAAAGGAATATTCCCCGCTATTTTGATTTCTGATACATTATCATCGGAATTAAGCCGTTCCATAATCGGCAGGGATAAGCTGTTATACGATTCCGTCAAATGGTTTTCTTTGTTGTATACTTCCGCTTGAAACGGTATACTATCGTTATCCTTTATGCGCGTTATAATTGCTGTGCAAGCCTCCATTTTAGAAGGCATAAGCTTTGAACCTATCATAGCGTTAATCAAGGTGGATTTGCCAGCACTCATCGTAGCGACTACACACACTTCAAAATCACTGCTTTTTGCGTGCTGGAAAGCGCTGATTATTTCTTCATGACGAAGTTCATCGAAAGGGCCTTTTTGAATTTCGTTAAAAACATCCTCAATAAGCGTCTCTTTATCCGAGGTTTCTTTTGCGCGTATACATTCTTTAATCTCGGCTTTGATTTCCCCCAGATTATTCGCTTCTGTAAAAACGCTTATTATATCCTCATAATCAAGAACTGTACCGTGGAACTCTATCTCAAAATCGGTATCGTTATATTCGTCAACGAGCATATGTGGAAGTTCCTCAACCCAGTCCTGCAAGCGAAAACCATCAGCACTCCTTGCGCCAATCAGACTATTTTCTTTGAGTTTTTTCCCATCCACCATAATCTCTGTTTCGAGCTTATAGGGATTGTACTTAATAAATACCTTTTTCATGTGTCTGCCCCTCCTATATAGAATGTTTTCCAGACCAAACAATCCGGATATGAAACTCATTTTAATTAACTCATCGCTAATTAATTTCTTGTCCGTAAGCTCATTGTGATAGTATATTGACAAGTCATATTCTGACTTGCTAAACTTTTTCACATAGAGGTTGAATATGTCTTGTTCATCTTCACTTAATTCTTCGTTGTTTTGCTTCATTTTCAACAGCAACGAGAAGTATGCTGATATCGGACATATTACAGGATTTTTGAAACCTATTTTTACCAAATCCGCCTTTACATCGTCGATGCTGGACGAAATTGAATCATCTATGCTTTTGAAGCAATCCAACTTATTAAGAACAAATACAATCTTTTCGTTCGGCACATTCTCGTAAACATATTTCAGATGCTTTATTTCATCGTCCGTGCCGAGCAAACTTGCATTTAATACGTAAATCAGTTTATCGTAGTTTTCTTCAACAATCGCTTTGCGCGTCAGTTTTCCGTGACTGCTGTTCAAAGCGGAGTTTACTCCGGGTGTGTCTATCAGGCAAATTCGTCGTTGTGGAGGCCCCGAAGCTCTGAAGTACGAAGCTACACCCGATACGGATTCCCTCCCTACGCTTAACAAGTCATTATATGTAGCATTTAGATTAAGTTGTGATGCTGCTAAGTGAATCCGATTATCTTCAAATGGCTTGCTATATAGATAGCAAAGGTCAGCAGTACATGCTTCCTGCGATGTTCTCGTGATTGGTTTGCCTATAAGCGCATTTATGAGCGTTGACTTGCCTGCGCTCATATTTGCCGTAACCATAACACGCATTACTTGTTGTGATGTAAATTCTTGGTTAATACGAAATTGCGCAATTAAGTTTTCAGCACTTGCGAATACTGGTGAGATTGTTTTTTCACTGTACAGCAATTCAAATAATTCATTAATCTTTTCTTGCTCTTGTCCGTTAACAAATTTCGACATCATACCGTAGGCTTTTTTAACTGCGGTATCGTCCAGAAGAATAAGCGCAATATCGCACAGAAGCATCAAACGGTATTCACGACCCCAAGGCTTAAAAAAATCATTAATT
>Ga0154002_1000364_pt1 | contig 13221 bp, 3 predicted proteins | sample TSNY086MetaG_FD_102276 | JGI IMG/M metagenome (GOLD analysis project Ga0154002, IMG submission 102276) | Attine ant fungus gardens microbial communities from New York, USA - TSNY086 MetaG | ecosystem: Host-associated > Fungi > Mycelium > Unclassified | place: USA: New York, Robert Cushman Murphy... | reverse complement strand
CCCGGAAGGTGGTCTTATGAGCAGAATTGTGAGCGTTACACCAAAGGACGATTATTGTATCGAAGTTGTGCTTGACAATGGAAACAGTGTAATTATTGACTTTACAAGCAGGCTTCATACGGTACGGTTCTCACTATTATCCGATAAAGACTATTTTAATACGGTGACAACTGACGGAACCTTTGTGCGGTGGAACTATAAAATCGAGATTTCAGTGGGCGAAATTTTTGAATTGGCGCTGAGATAAGGAAATGGAATATCGAATGGAGACATTCGGCAAAAGAGAAACTGGATTATTGCGAGGGGGTGTGGAGCAATGAATGTTTATGATTTTTCTGTCAGAGCGGCTGCCGGGAAAACGGTATCCTTGGAGCAATATAGGGGGATGGTGTCATTGATCGTCAATACCGCCAGCCTGGATCGTTATGCCGAGCAGCTTTCGGGTCTGGAAAAGCTTTATAAGAAGTACGGGGGGATGGGGTTTATGCTGCTTCTGTTCCCTAGCAACCAATTTTATGGACAAGAGCCGGACAGCGATACTGCAATACAACATATATACCGCACATCTTTTGGCGTTACCGCGCCGATATTCGCAAAAATCGATGTGAACGGTCCGGTGTCTGACCGGCTGTATCGATACCTGATAGAATCAAAGCGTTTTGACGCCGGCAGCTTTATCCCCGAAGATATGAAAAAACTCTATCTCGAAATCGACCGCTATTATTATACATCTTCCGATATCAAATGGAACTTCACGAAATTTCTTATCGGGCGGGACGGCAGGGTAATTAAGCGACTGGAGCCGGAAGTGACTCCGGAAATGCTGGAGGCGGATATTCTCGTGGCATTGGAACACCCAGTCCAAACCTCGTAATCTTTTTGAGGTGTAATACAGCCTTTCCAATAAAGGTTGTTTTATATAGCAGGCGCCTTTGTTGTGCTCTGCGTGTTGCAAAGGCGCCTATCCGGAAGCCATTAACAGGGAGGACATTTTACAATGTACATACACTTCACACCGATAATCCAAGGCGCGCTGGTCATCGCTTATATTACCTTGACGCTTTGGATTGTTTTGATAAGGCTAAGAAAAATCCACAAGCTAAATATACGAGACGCTTCCCTCACAAGCGAAGAGCTCGACGACTACGCGAAAAAAATCGCTTTGGAGCACTCCGTTTCCATGAAAAAGAGTATTTTGAACTGGCCGGTTCCAAGGATGAACGATAACTATGATTTCATTTTGTCCGTATACAAGGGACTCAATGATGACATACAAAAAAAGCGCACTCTCCATGCCTCCGCGGAGTGGCTGCTTGATAATTTCTATATCATAGAAGAGCAGGTAAAGGTGCTGAGACGTGAGTTAACAAAAAAAAGCTATCTGCGGCTGCCGGCTCTTCGGACGGGTCCATACAAGGGATACGCGCGGATATTCGCCATTGCCGCAGAGCTTGTGGCGCATACCGACGGGCAGGTCGATGAAACAATCCTTATGGATTATCTGAAGGCGTATCAGACGAATAATGTTCTTTTTGACAGAGAAATATGGGCGGTTCCCGCCGTAATGCGGCTTGCTCTCATTGAAAGCATCAGACCTCTTTGCGAAAATATTAAAAATACGCAGTTGGAGTGGCGTAAAGCGGACGAAATTTTTGTCGAATGGATGAAAAATGAGAGTAGAAATACGGAAAAGGCTTCAAAGGCTATTATAGACCGTTTGAAAACGATGGAGGAGATCAATCCATCGTTTATCGAGCATTTATCCTATCGCCTGCGAAGATCGGGCCGCAGCTATATGCTAGTGCTGCGGGCTATGGATAACTTTCTCATAAAGTATGGGGCGACGATTGAGCAAATTACGCAAAAAGAACATGACACCCGGTCGGCGAACACCGTCTCCATGGGCAACAGTATCACGAGCCTGCACTATTTTGGAACAATAGACTTTGCAGATTTTTTTGAATCCGCGAGCTTTGTGGAACAAATTCTAAGACAGGATCCGGATGGAACCTATCCGCAAATGGATCTTTCCTCCCGCAATTATTACCGGAGCAGGATTGAAGAAATGACGTCTGTTTATGGTGTTTCCGAAATTCACATCGCCAAAGAGGCGCTTGCGCTCGCGAAACAGGCATATTTGGATTGCGGCGGGGAGGACCTGGATATGACGATCCGGCGCACCTGGCATGTGGGTTATTATTTGATTGGAGACGGGATGAAAAGCCTGGGCGACAGGCAGGAAAAAGCAAAGCATCCCCTTATAAACAAGCTTGGCGTAGACAACAAATTTCTAAGAGGACTGTATCTCGGTTCAGTTATTTTGATCACTTTGGTTTTGTCCGCACTCGCGATCTGGTATCCCACGCTCACATCTGTCCCCCATACGCTTCTTTTATCGATCCTGGCAGGATTTACCGTGCTGATACCCGCTTCGGAAATTGCTGTAAACCTTGTAAATTGGATTATCTGCAAGACGCTCCGGCCCGCTTTTTTTCCGAGGCTGGAGCTTAAATCGGGCATTCCGGAGGAACTAGGCACGTTTGTTGTAATACCGACATTACTCCCCGACGTAGAGCGGGTAAGAGAGCTTTTGAAAAACCTGGAGGAGCATTATCTTACCAACCGAGAAGAACATCTGTACTTTGCCCTGATCGGCGCGTTTCGGGATTCAGATTCGGCTGTTATGAACGACGATAAACCCATCGTTGATACCGCTATGAGCGGGATCGAGGAACTGAATCAAAAATATGCGAAGCCGGGCAAGGAGCTATTCTATTTCTGCCATAGGGAGAGGCAATTCAACGAAAAGAACAATAAATGGATAGGATGGGAACGGAAGAGAGGTGCGTTGATAGAGTTTAACGACCTCCTTTTGGGCGCATACGATACCAGCTTTATGGTTTTATCCTGTAAGGAAATGTCCCTTTCAAACATTAAATATATTATTACCCTTGATAGTGACACAATCCTGCCGATGGGTATGGCAAAAAAAATGATTGGTGCTATGGCCCATCCCCTGAACAGGCCGATAATCGACGAAAAGCGAGGCGTCGTCACCACGGGCTATGGCATTATGCAGCCCAGAGTTGATGTTGACATCGTGAGCGCCAACAAGTCGCTTTTCTCAAGGATTTTTACCGATCAGGGCGGAATCGATCCCTATGCCAACGCCATCTCGGATGTTTATCAGGATCTGTTTGGCGAAGGAATATTTACCGGCAAAGGAATTTATGATTTAAACGCATTTCAGGCGGTTCTTAGAGACGCCATCCCGGAAAACCGGGTTTTGAGCCATGATTTGTTGGAAGGCTCCTATGCCCGAACCGCGCTGGTTTCAGACCTTAAGCTAATAGACTCCTTCCCGTCGGGATATATTTCTTTTTCCTCCCGGCTACACCGTTGGGTCAGGGGGGACTGGCAGCTGCTGCCGCTTCTGTTTGCACGGGTATCCGACCGTGGCCGCAATAAAATAAAAAACCCCCTGTCATCCTTGTCAAAATGGAAGATATTTGACAATTTGAGAAAAAGCCTTATCGCGCCATCCCTCATGATATTGGCTGCGCTTAGTTTTAGCGTCCTGCCCGGCGGCATAGCCTTCTGGCTGGGGATATTCTTTATCTCGATGCAATTTCCGCTCGTGACGGCCATGATAAAGTTCTTGTCTCCACCATGGTTTCAAAATGGAAAAACAAAACGGCATATGCCACAGATAATAGGATTAAGGGCGGCTTTTTTTCAGGGGCTTCTGACGTTCATTTTCCTGCCGTATCAGGCCATGATGATGGTGAACGCCATTTCAGTAACACTGGTCCGCGTTTTTATCACAAAGCAAAATTTGCTTCAATGGGTCACCTCGGCGGATGTGGAGAAAACACAGAAAAATTCACTTGGAAGCTATGTGTTAAAAATGAGCGTTTCTTTTGTGGCGGCTCTCGCAATTTTCAGCTTTACAATTATTTTTAAGCCGGCAGCGGAAGCGCTCGGTCTGGTTTTTTTACTCCTGTGGGGTTGTTCGCCCTTTGTCGCCTTCTTTATCAGCAAAGACCGAAAAGAAGAAATTCCGGATGTTTCGGCAAAAGAGCGTGCGGATCTTGGAAATACCGCCAGAAAAACCTGGCGGTATTTCGAGGAGTTCGTAGGCGCCAAAACGAATCACCTCGCTCCCGATAACTATCAGGAGGATCCGCCCAGAGGGATTGCACACCGGACGTCGCCGACTAATATCGGTCTGGGCTTGTTGGCAGCTTTATCGGCGAGAGATCTGGGGTATATCGGCACTTGTGAACTTGTGGACTTAATTGATAAAACCATATTCACTGTGGAAAAACTCGTGAAATGGAACGGGCATTTATATAACTGGTATGATACCCGCACCTTAAAGACGCTGCGGCCGGCATACATATCGACCGTTGACAGCGGAAACCTTGCCGGCTACCTCATCACCCTGGAACAGGGGCTGACCGGCTATCTCCAAAGTCCTCTCGCAGACGCGGTATTTTTGAGCGGAATCATGGATACCTGTCGCTGTGCGGGACAAGAAGATTCGTCGGAGTACAGAAACATTGCCGCTATCCGCGCACTCTATGAAAAGAGGACTGTGGATGCAGCGGTCTGGAATCAGATTCTAAATAAGCTTTCAAACGGCGAAACATTCAGCAGTGTGAAAACAGCGGTCTGGAAGACCAAGCTTGACCGTATGGTGACGCTATTTAAAAAAGAAATGACGGAACTGATGCCGTATATTGATTTGCTGGATAAAATCCCGGAGGGTTTCTGTGAAGATAATTCTTCGGAAGCGCAATCGGTTGACTTTGACGAGCTGTTCAGTCTGCTCAGGAAAAACAACGCTCTTGTTGACATGCCGGACGTATACACGAATGCGGCTTGTTGTGCTAGGCGCATAATGAAACGGATGGAAGAGAACGGGAAGACGGACGGTTATCGCGGGTTTTCCTTTTTATACAAGCTAGAGGAAACGCTGACAAAGGCAATACCGACCACACGGCAGTTTGTAGATCGGTACAGCGCGCTCATATGCCGGATCCACGCCCTGTCGGAGGCGATGGTGTTTACGCCCTTCTATGTGAAAAAAAAGCAGCTGTTTTCAATTGGATACAATGCCGAGGAAAATGAACTTACCAATTCCTATTATGATCTGCTAGCCTCCGAAGCGCGGCAAACAAGCTATATCAGTATTGCCAGAGGGGAAATCCCCGAATCCCACTGGTTCAAAATGGGACGGAACTTAACGTCGGTGGACGGTTATAAGGGACTCATCTCTTGGACCGGCACCATGTTTGAATACTTGATGCCGCTGCTCATCATGAAAAACTATAAAAATACGCTGCTGGATGAGACCTATTCATTTGTGATTAAAAGCCAGAAAAAATACGGAAAGCAAAGGAATATGCCATGGGGCACGTCCGAATCCGGGTTTAATTCACTGGATATCAATAATGACTACCAGTATAAAGCGATTGGCGTTCCCTGGCTCGGACTGAAAAGAGGACTCATCGAGGATGCCGTGACGTCGCCCTATTCCACCTTTCTGGCGCTTCATATTGATCCTGTGGGAGCTGTCCAAAACATAAAACGGCTGGAGGAGGAGGGTTTGGACGGTCCCTACGGATTCTATGAAGCGGCGGATTATACGCCGGAAAGGCTGCTGTTCGAACGAAAGCGCGCGATTGTAAAGAGCTACATGGCGCATCATCAGGGGATGACACTGCTTTCTCTGAACAATTTTCTGAATCAAAATATCATGCAGGAACGCTTTCATTTAGATCCCGAAATGCACGCGGCTCGGCTTCTGCTTTCGGAAAAGATTCCGACAACCCTCCTGTTTACCAAGGAAAACAAAGAGAAGGTTGTCCCGCTGAAGCAGGAGACTTCTGATGAATGCGGCCCGGTTAGAACTTTTTATGTTCCCGATCCCGTACTGCCAAAAGCGCACATATTATCAAACAGCAATTATTCCATTATGGTAACGGACAGAGGAACCGGATACAGCAGTAACAAAATGGTGAATGTGACACGCTGGAGAGAGGACAGTATGCTGGATCCATACGGAATGTTCTTCTACATTCGAAACGTTGACAAAGATACGGTTTGGTCCGCCGCTTATGCACCGCTGAATATCTTGCCTGACCAATACGAGGTCATCTTCACGGCGGATAAAGCAACCTTTAAACGATTGGATGGGAAGATAGAAACAAAGACCGAGGTGACAATCGCGTCTGCGGATAACGCTGAGTTCCGCAGAATTTCACTCAAAAATCTTGGCCAGAAGCCGTGTGTCCTGGAAGTCACAAGCTATTTTGAAGTGGTTTTGGCGCCCCAGGCCGCCGATGTGGCGCATCCGGCCTTCAGCAATCTCTTTGTCGAAACGGAATTTCAAGCTGACAAAAAATGTATCATCGCGAACAGAAGGCCAAGGTCGGATAACGATAAAGGGATATGGATGGGAAACGCCGTAGTGCTCAATGGCGATACCATCGGAGATGTGCAGTTTGAAACGGACCGGATGCATTTCCTGGGCAGGGGAAATTCGGCAAAAAACCCGGCGGCGATGGAGCATGGAAGACCCCTTTCCAACACGGCCGGCTCTGTGCTGGATCCTGTAATGAGCCTGCGGGTCAGAATACAAATTGATCCGGGAAAAACCGTGATGGTTTCCTATGTGACAGCCGTTGGACCGACTAACGAGGCGCTGCTTTTATTGCTTGATAAATATGCCGGTCCCGACGCGGTGGCAGGGGCGTTTCAGCTGGCGCTGGCGAGAAGCCAGGTTGAAACAAAGTATTTGAGCCTGGACGCGTCCGAAATTGAGCTCTACCAGAATATGCTCTCCGACATCCTTTTCCTCAGTCCCAAAAGAAGGATCGGCCGAAACTCAATACCGGAAAACAGCAGCGGTCAGGCTTCACTCTGGCAGCATGGAATTTCCGGAGATCTTCCGATTGTTCTTGTGATTTTGAAGAAAAGCGATCAGGTGGAACTATTGTTTGAAGTCTTGAAAGCGTATGAGTATTGGCGGCTGTTAGGCTTGAAGGTGGATTTGGTCGTCGTAAGCGATGAGGAATTCAGCTATGGGAATCCGCTGCACACACTCATTTTGGACATTGTGTCCCTGCGGCAGACCCATTTTACTTCAGCCCGGCCCGGCAATATCTTTGTCCTGAATAAGAACAATATGCAAGCACAGGATGTCCAGTTGCTTCGCGCGGTCGCAAGGAATGTGCTGATGGGAGACGCGGGTAGTTTAGAAGAGCAGATGACCAGACCGGCAGGCAATAATATGCAGCCCCTGAAGGTTTTTACCGGTAAACCGGCGGAATTTGAAACGCCCACGGCCGATCCGCTTGTCCTCCAATACTTCAACGGACTGGGAGGGTTTAGCTCTGACGGCAGCGAATATGTCATGCGCCTTGAGAAAGGCCAAAACACGCCCGCTCCGTGGGTGAATGTGATCGCCAATCCCCAATTTGGGTTTATCGCTTCAGATTCCGGCTCGGGTTATAGCTGGCATGAAAACAGCAGGGAAGGTAAGCTGACGCCATGGTCGAACGACGCGGTATCAGACAGTTCTGGAGAAGTGATTTACATTGGCGACGAGGACAGCGGCGAGTGTTTTACCGTGACTGCCCTGCCCATAAGGGATGACCAGCCATATACCGTCAGGCACGGATACGGATATACCGTATATAGCCACACAAGCCATGGAATAGAACAAAAGCTGAGCCAGCATGTGCCTGTAAACGAAGCGGTCAAGGTGAATATAATCCGCCTAAAAAATATTACCAAACAAACGCGGAAGCTGACGGTGACTTATTATGTGCGCCCGGTGCTGGGCGTAAGCGATCAGGCTTCCGCAATGCATATCAAAACAAGCGTTGCACCGGAGGGAGCCTTGCTGATTGAGAACCATTATAATAGGGAATTTGCCGGGAAAATTTGCTTTTTCGATGTCTCATTGGCAAAACGCAGTGTTACGGGTGACCGCAGGGAGTTTTTTGGCGCGGGGGATATGAGTGCGCCCGAAAGCTTATTGCGTGATGGTCTTTCAGGGGCAACCGGGACGGGCTTTGATCCCTGCGGCGCGATGCAGGTAAAAGTAAGGCTAAAGCCGGGGGAAGACCGCGGCATTGTTTTTCTTTTGGGAGTGGCCGCAAACATTCAGGAAGCGGATGCTATTATACGGCGTTATGGGAAAATTGGTACAGCAACGGAATCCTTGAGCGAGATTAAGCAGTTTTGGAAGGATAAGATCAATACTGTCGTGTTAAATACGCCCACCAATTCCATGAATTTAATGCTCAATGGATGGCTTCAATATCAGGTAATCTCGTGCCGGCTATGGGCGCGGTCGGGATTTTATCAGTCCGGTGGCGCGTATGGTTTCAGGGATCAGCTGCAGGATTGTCTTTCGATTGCCCACCTGTGGCCGGAAATCGCCCGATCACAGATACTGCTCCATGCAAAGCATCAATTTACGGAAGGAGATGTCCAGCACTGGTGGCATGAGCCGGAAGGGAATGGGGTGCGGACCCGTTTCACCGACGACCGTTTATGGCTGCCATATGTGACATCAGAATATATAAGGATAACGGGAGACAGCGAGATACTCATGGAGCAGCTTTCTTTTTTGGAGGATGCGCCGCTCGCAGAGTTCGAAGAGGAAAGATACTCGAAACCAAATATTTCAAACATTAAATCATCTTTATACGATCACTGCATTCGCGCGGTGGAAATTTCATTGAATTTTGGGCAACATGGCCTTCCGCTGATGGGTACGGGCGATTGGAATGACAGCATGAATACCGTGGGTAATAAGGGCATGGGGGAAAGTGTATGGCTGGGCTGGTTTTTAGCTTCTGTTCTTGAGATGATCTCACCTATCTGCATTAAAATGGGTGATTTGGAAAGGGCGGAAGAATATCTTGAAACGAGGAAAAGGATATTAAGGGCGATCGACGAAAACGCATGGGACGGAAACTGGTACAGACGCGCTTATTTCGACGACGGGACGCCGCTGGGCTCCTCCGAAAGCGGTGAGTGCAGAATCGATTCCATAGCGCAAACCTGGGCGGTCATATCGGGCGGCGGAGATACGCAAAGAGCAAAGCTTGCGATGGATTCACTGATGGAAAACCTTGTGCAATGGGAGGACGGAATGATAAAGCTGCTTACGCCGCCTTTCGACAATGGCCGGACGGAGCCGGGATATATCAAGGGATACGTTCCGGGCGTCAGAGAAAACGGCGGACAGTATACCCACGCGGCGGTGTGGGTCATTATCGCCTTCGCCAAACTCGGAGACGGCGACAAGGCGTGGGAACTATTCAGACTTATCAATCCCGTTAAGCACACCGGCAGCCACAGGGAATATTCCAGATACAAGCTGGAACCCTATGTTATGTCGGCGGATGTCTACGCTGCCTATCCTCATGCCGGGAGAGGCGGATGGTCATGGTATACCGGCTCCGCCGGATGGATGTATCGGGCAGGCCTTGAATTTATTCTGGGCTTTCAGAAAAATGGAGACGCCGTCATTATGGATCCATGTATTCCACGAATATGGCAGGAGTACACGATTCAGTATAAATTCATGGATGCTGTATACGATATCCGGGTGAAAAATCCTCAGGGGCTCAATAAAGGCGTTAAAAGTATATCTTTAGACGGAGAGATATTGGAGAGAAATCGAATACCACTTGTAAACGACGGAAAAAGCCATGAAGTTCTGGTGCTGATGGGGTTGTAAAGGAGCGCTTTATCCGTATCCGTCTGACTTTGTGAAGCTTGTGTGAAGTGTGGGAAAATGCGGGTGCAGGACTTGCGAAGGTGAAAAAATCGTGATATACTGGCCTAGTTATGTATTAGTAACATAAGGAGAATAGAAGATGAAGGTATTGAAGAAGTATTTTGTGGTATTACTAGCCCTACTTATGGCTGTCGGCACCATGTCTGCCTGCAGCAGCGGCACAGAGGAAACCACCGGTGCAGAAGATACGGCGGCGACAGCCGGAGAAACGACGAATACTGCGGCGGGAAGAGATCCCGTTTTGACAGTCAATGGCCTGTCCGCTACCTATGGCGTGTTTTATACCAGCCTGGTACGGCAGAAGGAATATTATGAGCAGATGGCATTGTACTACTACGGAAACGAGATCACTACAGAGGATTGGCAGGAGGTTATGACCTCCGGTGAGACGGTCGCCGATAACCTTCAGAACAATGTAATCAAGTATCTGCTGGAGACGCTGGCAGCAGCCTCTCATGCAACGGACTATGGAATCGAACTGAGTGAAGAGGATAAAGCAACCGCCCGCACCACGGCAGAGACCGAATTCGAGTCCCTGGACAGTGAGCTGGTAGCGGCGGCCGGTCTGGACCTGGAAGACTGGGTGACCTGTGTGGAATACTTTACCCTTTATGATAGGATTCAGGAAAAGGAAGTAGGGAATTATACCGTAGATATATCGGATGAAGATGCTAGAACCATGACTTTTGATCTGTATGCAATTGCTCTTAAGACAGAAGCGACAGAGACAGAGGCAGGGGAGGGTGAGAGCACCGAGGATTCCTCTGCCGCCGAACAGAGCGAAACCACGGCAGAGGGTGAGAGCACCGGCGAAACCGAAGCTGCTCCGGAACTTCCCACTGCGGAGGAAGCGGAACAGAAGATACAGGGGATTTTTGAGCGGATCCGTGCAGGGGAAGACGCAAAGACTGTGATTGAAGAAGCTGGCTATACGTACTTCAGCGATACTATGTCCGTTAACCAGTACACGGATGAGTTCTCCCAGAAGGTTATGGAGATGAAGACTGGGGATATGATATCCTTCCAGCCGGATGAATCCACCTATTATGGTGTAATTTGCACTAACGAAAATGATGCGGAGCAGACCGAAGCCCGCAAGGAAACCCTGCGGAAAGAAAAAGGGTTAGAATATTTTTATTCCGTTATTGAAGGATGGCTGGCAGAAGCAGAAGTGGTTAAGGATGAGGATCTTCTGTCTCAGATTAAAGTCTTCCAATAATAGAAACAAGGTGAGAGACAGGAGGAGTAATCATTATGGGAGTACCTTATAACCATAAAGGTATTGAGAAGAAATGGCGGGCCCGCTGGAAAGAAAATCCCGTCAATTGTAACGATGGTAAAAAGCCGAAGTATTACTGCCTGGACATGTTTCCCTATCCGTCAGGGAGCGGTTTGCATGTAGGGCATTGGAGAGGCTATGTAATCAGTGATGTTTGGAGCCGGTATAAGCTCCTGCAGGGGCATTATATTATCCATCCCATGGGCTGGGATGCCTTTGGTCTCCCCGCGGAGAACTATGCCATTCAAAAGGGCGTGCATCCGGCGAAGTCCACGGCGGAGAATGTGGCGAACATCAAGCGGCAGATTGATGAAATTGCAGCTTTATATGACTGGGATATGGAGGTCAATACCACAGATCCGGAGTTCTATAGATGGACCCAGTGGATTTTTGTAAAAATGTTTAAGGCGGGACTGGCTTATGAGAAGGAGATGCCAATTAACTGGTGTCCTTCCTGTAAGACGGGTTTGGCAAATGAAGAAGTGGTTGGCGGTGTCTGTGAGCGCTGCGGTGAGACCGTAACGAAGATGAATCTGAAGCAGTGGATGCTGAAGATAACGGCATATGCAGACCGTTTGCTGGAGGATCTTGATAAGCTGGATTGGCCGGAGAAAGTTAAGAAGATGCAGACCGACTGGATCGGTAAATCCTACGGCGCGGAAATTGACTTTGCGATAGAAGGATATACGGAGACGATCCGTGTGTACACGACTCGTCCGGATACCCTTTATGGGGCGACCTTTATGGTACTGGCACCGGAACATGAGCTGGCAAAGACGTTGGCAACAGAGACACGGCAGACCGCCGTAGAGGAGTATATCTACAAGGCATCCGTTAAATCTTCCGTGGACCGGCTTCAGGACAAGGAGAAGACCGGTGTGTTTACCGGCAGCTATGCGATTAATCCTTTAAACGGGGCTAAGATTCCGATCTGGCTGTCGGATTATGTACTGGCAGATTATGGTACCGGTGCAATCATGTGCGTTCCGGCCCATGACGAACGGGACTTTGAGTTTGCAACAAAATTTGCGATTCCGATTGTACAGGTAATTGCTAAGGATGGAATTGAGAATCCGAATCTGACAGAGGCCTATACAGAGGCCGGTATTATGATTAATTCCGGCGAATGGAATGGGATGAACTCAGAGGAGATTAAGAAGAATGCTCCCTTAATAATGGAAGAGAGCGGCATCGGTAAAAAGACTGTGAATTATAAGCTGCGTGACTGGGTATTCAGCCGCCAGCGTTACTGGGGTGAGCCGATTCCGATCGTGCACTGTGAACACTGCGGGGCAGTACCGGTTCCGGAGGACCAGCTTCCATTAATGCTTCCGGAAGTGGAATCCTATCAGCCTACTGGTACGGGAGAGTCTCCGTTGGCGGATATTACGGAGTGGGTCAATACCTCTTGTCCGGCATGCGGCCGGCCCGCAAAGCGGGAGACGAATACGATGCCTCAATGGGCAGGCTCATCCTGGTATTTCCTGCGGTATGTGGATAATAAGAATACAGAAGCTCTGATAGACCGTCAGAAGGCAGATGAACTGCTTCCGGTAGATATGTATATCGGCGGTGTAGAGCATGCAGTATTGCACCTGCTGTATTCCCGTTTCTATACAAAGTTCTTGTGCGATCTTGGTGTAATTGGCTTCGATGAGCCCTTTACCAAGCTGTTCAATCAGGGAATGATCACGGGTAAAAATGGCATTAAGATGAGCAAGTCCAAGGGCAACGTGGTATCGCCGGACGATCTGGTACGGGATTATGGCTGCGATTCTCTGCGGCTTTATGAATTGTTCGTAGGACCGCCTGAGCTGGATTCCGAATGGGATGAGCGGGGAATTGAAGGTGTGTACCGTTTTATTACCCGCTTCTGGAACCTGGTGCAGGACAGCTGCGGTAAGAACATTGTCCCTGCTAAGGAAATGCTTAAGCTTCGCCATAAGATGATTTATGACATTACCCACCGTTTGGAAAGCTTTAGCCTGAACACAGTGATCAGCGGGTTCATGGAATACAATAATAAAATGATTGAGCTTGCCAAGAAGGAAGGCGGTATTGATCGTGAGACGCTGGAAGTGGCCGTTACCATGCTGGCACCCTTTGCCCCCCATATTGG
>Ga0154002_1000360_pt1 | contig 13253 bp, 12 predicted proteins | sample TSNY086MetaG_FD_102276 | JGI IMG/M metagenome (GOLD analysis project Ga0154002, IMG submission 102276) | Attine ant fungus gardens microbial communities from New York, USA - TSNY086 MetaG | ecosystem: Host-associated > Fungi > Mycelium > Unclassified | place: USA: New York, Robert Cushman Murphy... | reverse complement strand
TAGAGGACGGGAACGGAGGCAACAGGGAAAAAGAATCATGTTAATGTGATTCCTTTTGTGGCCAGATCAGTATTGTAAGCAAATAAATTGTTAAAAACAATCTCTATGTTTAAGTAAAAGTTTATTGGCGTTCGCCGATTCTATCAATGTGTATAGGAATGCATTGGCAGTTGCTCCCTTTGGGGTATCCGCAAAAAGCCATGCTCTTTCCGCAATCATAATTATCACTAATCTATCGCTCAATTTCTATGGAGGTGGATGAACGGAGGGAATGGCCCCATCATATAGGGATCTGGAAATCACAGAGGAGAGGAGGAGGCGTTTTATATCAGACGCCGAGTTCGATTACTGACACCGGATGCCCAACGACGGAAGGAAGGGTGGCTGAAGGTAAAAGGTCATTGGTACTATTTTGAAGATTATTGGATGTTGACGGGATGGCAGGAAATTAAGAATGGCAGTGAGTGGCATTGGTATTATTTCATAACAGAAAAAGATATAACTGGAATGGAACAAAAAGGACATATGGCACTCGGATGGATAAAGATAAAAGGATTATGGTATTATCTGAAAGAAGAATCAGAAGCCGGATATATGGTGACTGGGTGGAGAGAAATTAAAGGGAAATGGTATTATTTTAAAACCAAGGAAGAGGCTAAGAACGGCACGGACTATGGTTATATGTTTAGTGATATATGGTTGAAGTATAAAGGGAAATGGTATTACTTTGATAAAAATGGAGAAATGATTACTTCTAAGTTGATAACTTGGAAAGGTAAGAAATATTTCCTGAAAACAGATGGTTCTATGGCAGTAAATGAAACGGTAGTAGATCCAATTACAAATAAGACTTATAAAGCTGACAAAGATGGTGTATGCCGAGAAATTAAGAATGGCGTTATTACGGTTGCGTTGAGTGACTCGGCTCGATTTGTTGAAATCTTAGATGGTAGTACAACGTATTACGGGGGAGATCAAGCTTGGTACAACTGGGCAGGGGATAGTCAAAAAACTGCTGTTGCACAAGGGGGCGGATGTGGAACTGTCGCCGCTGCTAATATAGTCGCATATTTAGCTAAACATAATGTGCAATATTCTGCATTATACTCTCATCCCGATTATACAAAAACTAATTTTCTATTGCACATGGAGGAAATGTATGAGTATGTAACGCCACGTAATATTAAAAATGAGCCAATAGGTGTTTGGCCAATCAGTGTAATGAAAAATGGAGTAAAAAGATTTGCGACGGATAAAGGGATAGAGATTAATGCAGTGCGTGGAAACAATTCATTTAATCGTGAAACGGTTGTCGAATATATTAAAGAAGGGTTGGAACAGGATTCACCGGTAGCGATGCTGATGGGAATGAGTGGGAGTAATAGTGTAAGTATTACATATCCAAATGGAGCGGTAGCGGGAAATAACTCTTTTAGCTTACATTGGGTGACAATTACAGAATTAGAGATTGATGAAATTAATGATACGGCAAAAGTAAAGGTATCATCATGGGGGGGGATGGAGTGAAGTGGATCTAGATGAGTATATGAGCGAACCACTTTATCAGGGATTAGTGTATTTTGTGTAACCATATAAAATAGAGAGGAATGGATATCTTATGTTTTATGGATTATCTTTGCTTATAGTTGGGTTTGGTTTGATCTGTCTGTTTGGTATAATTTTCTTACTAATAGTATGCATTAAGAAAGCTAAATGGGGATGGCTTTGGCTACTGTCATTTGCCGTAGTTACAATAAGCGGATTTTATATACATCACCGAGTTGTCCATGCTGATTTTTATGAATATAAAGCGCATGTGATTAAGGAATATCAGGATATCGAAGAAATAAAAATAAAGTATATTAATGGAGGAAGTTTATGTGTAATATACCTATACATGGAAAATGAAACTAAACCTGAAAGAATGGAACAAATATTTATTGACATGATGAAAAAGGTTAATCAGGAACCACTGTCAGGCTATTTGAAAGGTAGTTCGGAGCGAGAAGATAAGCATTGGTCATTCTTGGAGATATGTTTTATGGGGGCAGGACATAGTGGGGGGATTTTTAAGTCAGAACTATATCAACACTCGGATTGGTTTACGGACGAAAACAAACAAGTACAGATTTGGAAAAATAGTGATACAGGAAAAGAATATCGCTATTTGGATTATGCAGACTGAAAGATGAACATTTGTGCGGTTTGAATCAGAAATATATGCGTAATCAGAGTGGTTTACAGAGGAAAACCATCAAGTGCAGTCATGAAAAAATACCACAGGGGCAGTATATGATTATTTGGATTATATAGAATAAGTGCCTATAAAATCGGTAAGAAAAAAGTTTGTTCGTCTTGAAAAGTATGAACTATTTTATTTATGGAACAGGAAGAAGCAAAGCGTATATATGGCTTAAACAGAATGAATGGGGGAAGTGGAAGATTGCAGATATCATTATGGATGTAGATGAAATACTGGGCAATGATGAGTGAAAGAAGAAATTAGAACGTCCATTTTCTTTTTCACAAATAACAGGTGCACCTATCAGTTCATCCTTTATGCAACGGATTATACAGCACGGGTACTTAATTCGAAATAAAGTATTTACTTAATGGAGGAAGAGAATGGAATACATGGATGAAAAAATACTAGAATCCAGGAAGGAATTAGAACGCCAGCAGCATACGACATTGGAAACCGGGATTTATGTAGATGATGAGTTGATTACCTTTTCGCGAGTCACATTACCGGATTCTTATATTCAAATATTTTTACCGGATCAATTCATTGTTATGCCTGACAAGGTAAAATCAATGAAATATCCCTCTAAGGAAGCGCCGGATTTGATAGTAACAAGCCTGGATGGTTCAGTCAATCTATGTTTTAACATATTGCCGGTTACGTTAGCGGCAGGAGATACAAAGGAAATGGGCACTCAGTTTCAAACGGCATTAAAAAATGTTAATCCATCGATAAAGATTGAAGAACAGACAGAAACAGTAACTGAAGGCGGGAATGAAATAAGCTGGTTTGAGTTTGTAGGATATACGCTGGATGGACAAAGTTATAATCGTATGTACATAGTCAGGATGAGAAATACAGTTCTTCATGGTGTTTTTAATTGTCCGTTGAAAGATATGAATCAATGGGGAGATATTGTAGAGAAATGCTTTGCATCTATAGAAGAGGGGTATGAGGTGAAGGGCGGATAAAGAATCTCTTGCCTCGGAGACTAAATGGAAAGGGCGACTTTCCTGCCACAGTTGTTTGATGCGTAATGTGGTATGTTCGGTATGGTCAAAACAGTTGCACTCTGACGTGAGTTGCAGCATTGATGCCACACAGTGGAATGTTTCTTCAACCAATTGAAGCAATTTCGACACATATCATACCCGCTGTGAAAGCTTTCCTGTGATTTTTTGAGTTTTATATGCTTATTTCTATTAATACGACCTGGTATACCAATGGATTTTGCGGAAAGTATGCTGTGGCGTGGAGCAGAACCAAAAGAAGTGATTTTAACCAAAAGAAATAAGTTTTGCAATGCTACTAAAGATGAAATTCGGAATTGATACAGAACATTACTAGAAGAAGATGGAGCTTCCGGTATACTTTAAAGAGTAAAGGGGTTGACTAAAAAAATACCTCAAGTAAATTTAGATTTGTACTGACCGGACAAGTTGGTAAAATCTAAAGAATACAAGAAGTATCTAAAATGAATGTTAAAGCTGAACAGAAGAAAAAATTTGAACATAGACAGCATCGGATTTCCGGTTGCATGCAAGAAACATAAAAATTATGAGTATGAGATATCCATCGCAGAGTATGGTGATGAGCATGTGTATCTGGTGGATAGTACGACAGGAATTCATAGTATTCGGCGGAACGAAGAGAAGATATTTTTGACCAGCCAGGAAAAAAAGTCTCAGGAATGGAATATTTACAGCATTCGGGCCGGTAAGGAAGGGCGGTCACAAGCTATACCCACCCGGTTATGGAAAATTTACGCATGGATGGGTTTGCAGAACGGTATCAGCGTAAGTGCAAGGTAATAGATGTAATCAAGATGTATGGTGACATATGTTTTTACCGACAGGTAACTAAAGACATATTCTGGGTGAGTGATTCATTAACCCGGCATACGATTATATTAATGGATTTTGCAAAAAGCATTCTGCGGCGTGGCGCAACTGGGGTTGAATTAAAGGAGGTCATTTTAACTCCGATAGAATCCATTGTTTAATACTATTGAAGATAGAATTAGCGCATACAGAAATGCTGTTTCATAGCAGAAGGGAGATTGTCATGCCAACATTTATTGGAGATTTTATTTGGGACAGAAATGAAGCCAGGGACTGGGAAGAGGAAATAGAGGAGCAACAGGAGCAGCATCTTGAGCTGATGTATATGCACCAGCTATATCATGGAATTATAAAAAAACAGCAATATACTCTTCGGGGTTCTAAACGTAGCTGTTTGTATGGAACAGATTACTCTTTATTGGATACGGCTCTGGATCATGGAATATATAAAGGGAACTTATCTGTACTTACTACGATAGACTGTGGCAAATCAAACATCTGTGGTTTTGGCTCCTGCCTATGTCCAGAATCGAATTATGCGGGACATTTGCCAATGACTACCAGCAAAGGTAAAAATGGAAAAACAGCTAAAAAGGCATCCTATAATAAGTTTGCACATATATGTATTCCAATGGTGCCGGAAGGCTCCGTGTGGCAACAGGTGGATCATAGTATTATGGCAAAAACGTGTGCTAAAGGTTATTTACCGCTATTATTGGATAGTGCGGCCTTGGTTTGTCAATATGGGGGAATTATAAAGATTGTTGAGGTTTCGCAGGCGGGTACCACTCAGGGTTCGGGGAATAAAGTCGAAATTGCGCCTTGGTTATTTGGTTATGAAGGAAAGCCAAGCGGAGCAGGGGCTAGAAGTGTTACATACTCAGCCAGCGAAAGACAAAAATTGCAGAATATAGCAGGCGTAGCAGGTATTGATTGGTATTCTTTTGAAAATCAATCAGGATCGAACATATATACATCTCCATATCTTACAGGCAGAACCTTTAATGATAAAAAATACGGCGAAAATGAATTAACCGATGAAAATGAACGATATTGGATAACACTGGGGCCCAAAGTATTGATTCCTAGCTACCCTGACACAGGGAAATTAGATACGGACGAGTTTGGCAAAAGTGGTCTTATTGGCTGCCGTGTAGATGTGGTTTTGTATAATGCAGCTCAAGATAAATATGTATATATTGAATGTACTTGGAGTGGAAATCTTAAGGCTCATACATATGATAATGGAGTATATCAGACAGGACATCCATTTCCAAACAGCCATTCTGCAACAGCGGAACCATATAAAGTTGAATATGTTGATGGGTCAATTATTGAGTTTACAGGAAAACAGCCATCTGACAATGGAACTATGAGTGCATATACGGTTCATGAATTGTTAGTATATCCTTAAGAAACTTACATATAAGAGTATACTGACAGATGGTTTTTAAACAACAGAATCTTCAGCTATTATATTATAAAAATGATGGCTGAAGATTTTGAGAATTCATTTCTAAAAATTAAAGGAGGAGAGTCAAATCAAAAAGTATATTCTTATATTAACCATGGGACTCCTTATTGTTGCATGTTCAAATTCCAACAATAAAGAACAGGATATTTTAAACAATCAATCAATAGAAAACACCATAGAATTCGAAAGTCATATTTTCGAACAAACCAGTACTACTGACCAAGGTTCGACAACCATTGCAGAATTAGACGAAATCGATATTGTGTGCCAAATGGTGAAGAGGATTGATTTCACAATAAAAGCACCAGTAATGAATATATCTCTCGAAGAAGATGTTATATACAGAGATATGTATTTAAAAACTCTTAAAAATGAAGTTTTGATTATTGATTCTGATGGTCAAGAAAAGTATTTTAGAGATTTGTATAAAGTCGGAACGGAATTTGAACAATTACGATCCTATTATTCATATTACTATACCGATTTAGATGGAGATGAAGCACCGGAGTTAGGAATTAAAAGTAACGGTTACACATATATTTTGAAGTATGATATGGAAAATAATAAAATGAGTGTTCATTTTAGAGAAGCAACAATGTATATTACTATATTAGGAACAGGTCAACTATGGTATCATGATGGGTTACATGCCGGACTTTCAAGAGATGAGTTTATTGTTTTTATTAATGACGAATGGAAAACTCTTATTAAATTTGAACAAGGAGTAAACCCTCCTGAATTCTTTTGTATCTCTATTGATGAATATGTCAATATTGACATAGGGGAAAATAATTGGAATAAAGTAACATTACCGTTTTTTAACGTTACTAAATCCCCTCTTCCTTCACAAAGCTTTGAAGAAGTATTTGGAAAGTTGCAATAAGATATAATGATTAGACATCTCTCTACCAAAGAAAAGACGTATGGAATGCTCAGTGTTTGATTGTCCCATACGTCTTTTCATAATCATAATTTCCCTAGCAAATTCAAAACCCTAACCCCATCCATGAATCCCTGACGATAAAGATAAGGCTCTTCTGTAGCAAGAGAATCAGAAAATTGCTCAATATAATTCTGTACCAATTCCTTCTCTTTGTCTGGAAGGGAGTCAATAAAGCATTCTGCCTGCAAAATGCGTTCATGTTCTTCTGCTGACTTCTTGGGATGCATTTTGCTGAGCTTTGTTAGCAACATGTCAATCCGCTCCTGAATAAACATATCCAGTAATTCTTGCTCATCCATATAATTTTCACCTCCTTCGACCACATACGATAACGTGGTTATCATCAGAAGTCGATACCACAATTCAGCAAAGATGAGCCGCAGAAATGAAGCACTAATTTTCCAGTATTCAGAATTATAGGAAAAAAGGCTTGAGTTTGCGTTATTTTCAAGTTTTATGACATACCAATTTCTCCAAACCATTAAAATGTTATGCCAGAATAATTTTTCGCACAGCTTTGCTGGGCGGTGTTTTCCGAGGGTTGGCTGCGTAAAGCAGCATACCCTCTTTAACCCGCACCACTTTCGACCCTACCAATTTCATCCTGTCTTTTGAGAATTTCGTCAAAATGAACAAATGCTGTTTTGTTATCTATTTCTCAAATCGCCTCAACAAGCCGAGACATCGTTTTATGGCATACTTCTTCGTTCTCGATCACAAAACCGCAAACAGGGGCAAATTTTGCAACGCATGGCTAAAAGAACAACTTAGAAATGGAGCAATGCGTAATCGGATAATCCTCTTCGCTCATAACAGAACTGCAGCTATAAATCCCGCCAGTATAAATTTGTAAGAGAAAGGCAAAGAAACGTAAGTTGACCAACCATAATCTTCCATGGTACAATTTCGCGGCAAGGAGAAACAGAAATGAATCTGAGTGGTGACTTAAATATGCAAGGAGCCAGAATTAAACTCTAAAATCAGAGGAAGGAGGCTGAGGTTATGACAATAAAGATATCCGGAAACCTGCGGGTAGATGTTGAGATTCCATTGTTGAACTGCGAATACCTTGAAATAAATTGGAAGCCCGGGGAACATGCTTCTCTGAGAATGGAAGGTTATCTGAAGCCGGAAGCAGCATGGAATATGGCTCGGATCTATGGAAGTGATATCAAAGTATGGCTGGAAGAAGATTCCAGGGAACAGGTGCTATTCCATGGAATCCTTAGTGATGTTAATGAAAAAACGGTCACCGGAACTAAGAAAGTGTATATTAAAGGAGTCTCTGCCTCGATTTTGCAAGATCAAAAGAAATATAGCCGTTCATTTCAGGATACCGAAAAGTCATTTTATGATATAATAAAAGAGGTGGCAGAGTCAGGGGATGGACAGGTTATCTGCACCGCTGATAAGGAAAAAAGACCGGAGAAACCAATGATTCAGCATCAAGAGACTAACTGGGAATATTCAGGAAGACTGGCCAGTCATTTAGGTGTGATGCTTGTTCCGGACATAGAAACAGGAGAACCTAATTTCTGGATTGGAATGCGGAAAGGTGAAAAGATACCGACATTTTCAGAAGCGTGGTATGTGATGGAATCAGACACGGAAGAAATACGATATCTGGTGAAGAGTACAGAGAGTTATCGCCTGGGTGATTGTACTACATTTTTGGAGCAAGAGCTGATCATCTATGAAAAGCAGATTTGGTATCAAAGAGGAGAACTTCAGTACTATTATCTGCTTGGAAATAAATTGCATCATAATGTTCCGGTGCGATATCAAAAAGAATTCACCGGATTAAGTCTGGAGGGAACGGTTCGAGGAGTAAAAGAGGAATACCTGAGTCTTCAATTGGATATTGATCAAGGGGCAGATACCGGCGAATATTTTTATGACTGGCTTCCGGAAACTGGAAATGCATTATATGCAATGCCGGAAAGTGGCGCACCCGTGTCTCTGTATTTTATCAGTGAGAATGAACAGGAAGCGATAGCTATTCATTGTTTGCATAGAACACCGACAAATGCATATAAAGAGACATATTACAAGACCAGGACTATGGATGTTTTGGGAGATCAAAGTATCGAAATTTCCGATGCATCCGTAAATTTATCTAAAGGTGGCGAGCATAATCTCAGCATGTCAGACGAGCTGATTTTTTCCGAAACATTAAAAGTGTTGAAAATTAATGCTGACGGGGAAGTGAAGTTAAAAGCAAAAACACTTACTATAAGAACAAAGGATGAAATTAAGATCTGGCAAGAATAAGGAGCGGTATACCATGTATGATGAACAACTGTTAATCGCAAAAAAGGCTTTAGAACGACAAAAATATACGAATTTGAAAACGGGAATTTATGTAGACGATGAATTAATTGAATTTGATAAAAGGTTATTAAAAGAGTTAAAAATCAGCATTATTGTTCCGGAAAGTTTCGTATCAATGCCAGATAAGATTAAAAATATAAAATACCCATCCCAAAATGCACCAGCAGTTCTATTAATGAATCTTGATACGATAGTCAATTTTGGCTTCAATTTACTGCCAAATTCACTGATGGATGGAGAACTGGAGATATTGAGTCAAAAATACCAGTTGGCTATAAAAAACATAAACCCCTCAATTCTATTCGACGAAAGTGTAGAAGGGAAAACTGAAGAGGGTAATGAAATGAGATGGTCTGATTTTAAAAGTTATAGTATTGATGGACAAAGCTATAACCGGATGGTTTTTGTAAGAATGCGTCACTTTGTAATCCAGGGAATTTTTAACTGCCCGGATCAGGATAAGATGAAATGGAGTACAATTGCAGAACAGGTGTTTAAAACAATGAAAGAAGAGGTTGTATAAGACACGTTACAACTTTTTAGGAGGAGGAATGAAAATTATGGCAAATAGTTATACAGCGGATGATGTTGTGTTTCTAACTTCAAAAAGTGCGACAGCGTCAGAAATAGATCCAATGAAAGAAGTAGCACTGCATCAAAGCTATCATGAATATATGTATAGTGACAAATATGTTACAAGGGGATCAAAAGTAGCATGTACCTGTGGAACAAAACCATCAAAAGTAGATTTACCAGTTGATCATGGAATAACAAGTGGAGAGGGAGCGCCAATACTAACTTGTCTGGACTCAACTGCTAACAAAAATATCCATGCATTTGGAAATTGTACATTACAAAAGAATTCCCCCTCTTGTGTACCAGTGGTTAGCCAAACGTGGAAAGAGTTCAGAAACCAGAAGACATCTTTTGCATGGGTTGAAGGCGCAAAGGCATATGGCAGATTGTTGACAGAGGGGGCATATTTAACTTGTTCTCGCGGTGGGTATATTATGGTTGTAGAGGTTCCGGCAACAAAAACGTTGAGCTGGAGTGGTAAATTTAAGCCAAATGGAAAGATGCGGAATTCGTGGAATGATATTCGGGCATTGATGCTTATGGAACAATATTATAAAGATAATGATTATGTAAGCGAAATTGTTGATGATGATGGTATTTGTATTTTTGGTTTGGAGGGATTAGGGTGGAACAGTGGGAAAGGTGTAACACCATTTTTTCCAAACGGACGCTATGGTGCGATGATTGTAGTAACCAAAGGTGATACAGTACAATATGCCACAAGAGCGGCATCTACCCTTCCTTCTGATTTAGTCAATCCTAATTTGGAAAAGCCTAACCAGGAGTTATCAATTTTAAATGAGGGTATTTATGATATTGGCGGAAGGTGGCATGATGATAAATACCCTGCGCTTCAGTTATATAAATTAGGTACATCATCATCAATGGTAAACACCGTCCGTGTCAGCAGAGATAGTGGCAAACCCTATAACAGTACAGGTGATGGGAATAATATACATACGGCCCCTATGAATACTGACAGATATTTTTCAGAAGGATGTCAAATTATTCATACTCAGGATTATATTCAGTTTTTGCTTGCAACTGATTGTGTCCCCAGCGATGATTCAATGGCTTGCCAACTTTATGAATTGGAAGTTTTTACTAAAGATGAGTTTAATGGAGAAAATGGTATGGGTATCGACATTCCATTAGAGGTGGCTGGAAAAATAAAAGCACTAAATGGGTATAAAGCACTAGGAAATAAGATGAAATATAAGTATCCAGATTGGATAAAGATTAAAAATATGAGGTATGTCCTTGATAGGACTTACATGCCGGCTGAACAAATAAAAGCTTTTAAATTGGACATTACTCCCAGTTGATTAATTTTTGATCTAAGATTATTTAATGGTATTGCTTAGCTGGTAGATATATATGGAGGTGAAATAAATGTTAAAAAAAGTTTCCATTATTCTGTTAGTTCTGCTATTGACATCATGTTCAAATATCAATAGCAGTCAAAATGCGACTATATCAACCGCTCAAGAACAGCTATCTGAAACGATATCAAAAACCCAAGAACAGTTACATGAAACGCCGAAAGCCGAAGCGGGTACGTCAAGTGTTGAAATAAAGCAAAGCAAATTGAATCAAATGATCAACAGAGAGTATCTGATTACGGATCCAGTAATTGTGCCGATAGATCACTTTGCAGCAATGAATTATCTGTTTCTTGTAAAAGAAGGGGCGATGTATTTCAGTGACGGCGGCGATTACTGGTGTGAATATGCCCTGCTTGGCGGAGCCTGTGATACATATGAAAGTGGTAAGGCTTATTATGATGAAATTAACTCACGATATAAGAAAACGCAGTTGGTGTCAAATTATGAAGAAATTGAAGATAGATATGGGAAAGGGTATATGCAGCAATTTTATGATCGTAATATAACTGCATTTTCAGTGGACGGCGAGCAAGTTTTATTAAAAACTTATATTGCCCCATTAAGAACAGATAAAGTTCTATATGAAGTATTCAGGGGGAGTCAAATTTTAAATCTATATATATTTAAGGATGTAGTGCATTTATCTTTATATAATTATACGGCGGATCTTCGGCCTATCAGTATAGATGAGAGTGATGTTCCAAAAACGGATAAAGGTTCATTTGTAGCTGAAGAAAAAAAAATTTACTCTTTAACAAGGACTACGGATATCAATGATCAGGTTTATTATAAATTGGTTAAAGATAATGATTTAAATGAGTGCATTGTATACATCTGTCTCTATTCCATTCAAACTGATGAATTGGTCTTTAAATCCGAACCAGTCAAGAACTATCCTGACGATATATATTTAAGCAGAGTATATCCAGGATATGTCGCTTTACTGGATAATAAATTGATCGTAGGATACTATTCAAAAGCAATAAAGCCTGAAAACCAAAAGTTTTATATGGATTATATGGATTATTTTGAAATAGATATAAAAACGAATGAGGTTAATTATTTGTGTACGAATGGGAAAGGAAGTTTTTCTCCGGATGGAAAGTACCTGGCTTATGCTCCCCAAAATTATGAAGGGCAGGAAGTCCAGCAAGGATATTACATTTATTGTATAGAAACAGGTGAAACAGCATTTATATCGAATGGTAAAACAGGAATGTCATCCTTCGAGGAAAACGATAACAATATTATTTGCTGGGCACACAAAGATGGATTGGCTTCATTACTGGAGCAATAAAAATAAGGTTGATAAAAGGATTGATAAAATTAATGAATTACAAGTTAATCGTTGTTCTTTTATTTTTGATATTAAGTGCGTATTCTAAAACAAGCAATAATGAGGTTTTGGAATTTGGATATTAAATTATTGTGATAAATTGGATTGAAGTTATACTACATAGATGTTGGAGGAATGTTTTGATGTTAAGAAAGATCTTATTTGTTTTTTTAGTTATGTCATTAACGGCATGTGCTGCACAGATAGAAAATCATACAGATGATTTTGATCCTGAAACAGATGTAGAAACTGAAGTGGAGGTTTTTGAACAAACAAAACAACAGCCGATTCATGAAGCGGGTGAAAATCTAGTATCTGCTGAAAAGATTCAGTCAAGTAAATTGCAGCAGTTAATTTCTGGTGATTATATAATTACAGATCCAGTCATTGTACCAATAGATCATTTTGCAGAAATGAGTTATTTATTGTGCGCCCGGCGGGCGCATGTTCTAAAGGGTGAGAGTCCCGAAATCCACCCGGTAGTGGGAAGGATATAGCTGAACACCAAGGGCGTCGTGGGTAACTGCGAGTCTGAAGGAAGGTGTAGGCAAATCTCCGGTCTGACGAACAGAAATCTTATCAGGCTGTAAATGAGGGTGAGACTGCAATACAAGCCAAAGCCCAATAACTACACGGAATCATTTGCAGTAAATAAGGCGGATATATGGAGAGAAAGGACATGCGAGTACCCGGGGAGACCCTATGAACACAGCCAATACGATAGAATATTCGTGGTTGTGGTTGAAATAAGATTTGTCATAGGGAGTCAGCAGAGGTCATAGTACCATGGTGGTACCCGATAAAGCGGGGCATGCAATTGCATACGCTGTGGGAAGGACTGAACTTTAGGAGGTGTGAGTAAATGAATGTAACCAATGATGGGTTTAAGGACAGACAACTTCATATGGAAGACTATCTGCAAATGGTATCTGCGGAACAGAAAGAGTATGCAGAAGTGTCCGTCTATCAACGGATTACTGAAAACAACGACATCATCACAGATTATTGGACGGACAATCTACTGGAACTGATTTTGCGAAAAGACAATCTCAATAAGGCATACAAGAAAGTAAAATCAAACAAGGGAAAAGGTGGAATCGACGGAATGGAAGTGGATGAACTTCT
>Ga0154002_1000359_pt1 | contig 13280 bp, 16 predicted proteins | sample TSNY086MetaG_FD_102276 | JGI IMG/M metagenome (GOLD analysis project Ga0154002, IMG submission 102276) | Attine ant fungus gardens microbial communities from New York, USA - TSNY086 MetaG | ecosystem: Host-associated > Fungi > Mycelium > Unclassified | place: USA: New York, Robert Cushman Murphy... | reverse complement strand
TGTATGGAAATTTTAAAACTACAACTTAGTAGACTTTAAATAAAGTACTACTGCAATTGTAAATAGTTTTGGTAGTCTTACCATATCTCCTCTGCAATTCTATCACATTATATATTTGTCTGGGCTCACTCAGCTGCAGTTATCCTTTTATTCAATATCCCTTTCTTATTTTTTTCATAATTTTCATCTAGTCTATCTCTCTGATTATCCATATCATTTTGAGATAACTGGGAATAAGAAACATAGTTCAAATCATAAGCATTATCTAAAGGATCTTAAATTCATATAAAGTTATGAAGAGTATGGAGTACTGGTGAAAGTTTGTACTGTGTCTTAAAAGGATATTCTGGAGCTATATTGAGTATCTTGAAGTGACATTTGGAAACTCCAAAAATATGCTCAATGATATTATGTATAAGAACTTAGACTGTGATGCCTTAGAGCTACTCCTAGTCTGAGTTAACAAGGAGAACTCAACAGAGTTCTCATTTGATTGCTGTACACTACTTATACATATTCTATATTTACTTCTATTTATAAAGTCCCATGCATCTCCTTTGAGTCATTCTCTCTTATGCATCCATTAGCTGTTTTGGCTATGTCATGATACTATCCCTCTCTCAAGGTTTCTCATTCTGAGGATTTTTACAACTTATAGTAGAGATTACAAATGTTTCCTATTTTATCATCATCTTCCTTTGTTTACTCTCTGAGTCTCAAATTTTCTTGCTTGATTTCTTCTTCTTCTTTTTTTATCATTTCCATTGTTCTTTGTTCCCTTGTTCTTCCTCCTTTCCATTGTTTCCAATTTCTTTCCAATCTTGTCTAGTATTCATTGTTGTATTTTTTGTCTGACCAACCAAATAGCTTTCTTGCTGTAAATTGCCCTGGCAGTTCCCCTCTTCTAAATGTTCCTTCTTCACTTTCTTGTCTTCTAATATCTTCTATATCTCACTGATATTCCTTTTTGAATTCTTTAACTGTTTTCTTTGCATTCTCCAAGTTTTCCTTTCTTTTTCAAGTATTGGATTCAGTTGTGAATCCTTTCTACTATACCAAGTATTTATTCTTCCCTCTTATTTGTTGCTTGTTCAGAATTCTCTTGACTTTCCATTCCTCTTCTCCCTTAATTACAACTGGAGCTGGTTGCTCCTTTCTCTGCCCCTTTACTTGCTCTATATATTTTCATACTCTACTGATATTAACTACCAGATGTATTTTTACTGTACTAGGTAGTTCTAATTCTACTGCATTCAATGATATGACTTTTTTTATCTTGTAAGGCCCTACAAATTTCTCCATCAACTTCTTTATCTTTCTACTGACCATTTGGTATTTCAAATTCTTAGTGCTGAGCATCACCAAGTCCTCTACTCTATACTCATCAACCTCTGCTCTCTTTCTATCTGTATATCTTTTTATCTTTTCTTGTATCTTTTCTAGTGCTGCTTTTGCCTCCTCTTGAATCTCCTTTATTTTTGTTACAAATTTCTCTACTCCTTTATACTTCTCCTTTCTTCTCACTTTGAACCCCATTCTAGGATCTTGTTCATAGTTTGCTTTAAAGAGCAATGTCTTTGTACTTGAGTGTGCTTTGTTGTTGTACACAAACTTTGCTATTCTTAACTGGTCTGGCCACTGTTCTTGCCTATGGTTGGTGAATATCCTTAAGTACTGTTCCAACTCCTGGTTAACCCTTTCTGTTTGTCCATCTGTCTAAGGGTAGAATACTGTTAATATCTTGCTTTCAATCTCCAATATCCTATTCAACTCCTTCATTAATCCTGCTATGAACTGTGGTTCTTTATCTAAAATAATACTTTTAGATAGCCTATGCAATTTCTACATATTGTTTCTGAATAGCCTAGCCAGTCCTTTTACTGATGTTTTCTCTATAGTAGGAATAAAGTAGACTATTTTTGTTAACCTATCTACCACTACTAAGATTGAGTCGTATCTCTGGGCTAACAGTAATTTAGTAATAAAGTCTGCTGAAATATACATCCAAGGTCTTTCTGGAATTGAATTAGATGTTAATTTGCCTGCTGGCTGTTCTGTACAGTTCTTATTCCTTTGGTAGGAATTGTATCCTTCTATATATCACTTTACCTCCTTGGTTACTCCTAGCCACCAAAAGTTTCTGGTAACTAGTTCTACTATCTTCCACTGTTCCCTATATCCTTCTACTAGTGTATCATGATATAACCTAATTATTTCTGCTCTCAACTTATTATCTTTAGGCACATATACCTTTTCTTCTTTATATATAACACTATCTACTTCTCTTCATTCTTCATTTTGCAACATCTTTACTCTAGCTCATTTCATTTTTTCTACTGCTCTGACCACTTGATTATCTTTTACTTTTGACTGTCTTACTTTTTCTAGTAAGTCTATTCCTTTCACTATTACTTCTACCTTTTCCATTTTTCTCACTTCCAACTATTCTGGCTTCACTAATATCTCATCCTCATTGTTCTTTTCTACTCCTATTTTCCAGTCCAGCCTCCTACTCAAGCTATCTGCCCTTCCCATTTTACACCCTGGAATATGCTTCAACATAAAATTAAATCTTGATAGGTACAATACCTATCTTGTTTGTCTTCTATTCAATTTTTACACCTTCATGAAATATTTGAGATGTTTGTGGTCTGTTTAGATCTCAAACTTTATTGTTGTTCCTTCCAGAAAATGCCTCCATGGCTCTAAATATCTAACTACTGCTAATATTTCTTTGTTGTGAATTTTGTAATTTCTCTTTGTATTATTTAGAGATTTAGAAATGAAAGTGACTGGTCTCTATAGCTTATCAGAGCACTTTATTGATAGTACTCCTCCAGTAGCATAGTTTGAAGCATCTGCTTCTACTCTAAATTCTTTGTCTAAATCTGGGGCTACCAATACTGGTCTAGTTGTAAAAATTTCTTTAAGCTCATTAAATGCTTTCTACTGCTCCTTTCCCTACTGCCACTTTATGTCTTTTCTTGTCAACATATTCATTGGCCTTGCTACTCAGGCAAAGTCTTTGATAAACCTTCTATAATAGTTGGTAAGGCCTAAAAACTTTCTAATATCTTTTACATTCTTTGATTCTGGCCAACTCAACACTCCATCTATCTTTTCCTTCTCTATTTCAATTCCATTAGGTCCTATAACAACTTCTAGAAATCCAATTTTCTACACCTTCCACATATACTTCTCTGGCTTAATATACAAGTTGTTTTTCTCTAGCCTCCTCAGTACTTCTTCTACAATCTTGTCATGTTCTTCTTCTGTTTCTGTTCCTACTAGTACATCATCTACAAAAGCCACAACTTTTCCTTCATTAATCATATCTCTTAGGATCTCATTCATCATTGCCTGGAATGTAGCTGGCAAATTTGTTATTCCAAAGAACATAACTATCAGCTCGAAGGACCCTACATAGGTTATGAATACTCCTTTCCACTCATTTCTTTCCTTAATCCTCATATTGTTGAACCTCCACCAAAGATCCATTTTAGTGAATACTTGCTTGCTCTCCATGTTGTCTATTAAGTCCATAATTAATGGAAGTAAATAGTTATTCTTCATTATCTGGTCATTTAGATTATAGTAGTCCATTACCATTCTTTTTCCTCTATTTTTCTTGTTTACAAAAAAAACTAGTAACATCTGGGAGAATTTTGATGGTCTGATGTACCCCTTTCTTAACTAATCCTCTATGAAATTCTAAACTTCTTCTCTTTCATTTTTGGACAAAGGGTAGATTTTTCCTTTCCTAGGTTTGAATGTCTCCTTGAGATCTATGGTATGATTCCAGATTTTTCTTGTTGATATCCTTTTTGACTTTACTTTCCCAAATACTTTTCTCCACTTTAAAAATTTCTACAGTACCATTTTCTTAATTTTTCTGTGGTCTACTTTAACTTTTTCTTCTCTTTCCTAATCTTCTTTATCATTTACTACCCATCTCACAATCTTTTCCTCTTCTAGAGTTACTATTCTTTTCTCTTTCTTTTTTTTCTTTTTTTCCTTCAACTTCATATTCCTCCCACACAGTAGTGGGCACCTTGTTATTTTTACTTCCTCTGTCTTCCAGTTTATCTCTAGATTATGCACTTGTAGCCATAGCACCTCTAGTATAATATCTGTCTTCCCCAAATTGCACATATCCATTCTCATTCTCTTTATGTGACTTTTATAGTATATATTCACCTCTACTTGATGGGTAATAGCTCTTGTACTGTTGTTTATTCTATCTACATTCCTGATTGTCACTGGTCTTTCTAGCTTCTACAGCTTAAATCCATGTTTTACTGCTATTTTCCTATCCATAAACATCTCTATTGTACCACTATCCAAGAGTGCCTTGACTATTACGCCTTTATGTATATCTATCTTCTCTACACCAATATTTAACTATACTTTTCTCAGTATCTTAAATGTCCTCCTTATGTCTCTTTCTATACCCCCCTTTTCTACTATGCCTTTTGGAACTCCTATCTGTATGCCACCTTACTATGCTTCTCCCTGTATAGGACACACTGCTGCTCTCCAATTCCACTATAGCTGTTTCCTCCCAGTCTCATATTCTAGACATAAAATCTTCTTTCTATCTTCCTCTAATATTTCTTCTACTATATCTTTTCTTCTATACTGCCTATACTTTATGCTTACTACTTCTCTCTCTTTTGCTATATTTTCTCTCCATTTTCATACTTTGAGACAGCTACTGTACTACACATTTCTCAAATACTCTTCTGAGACAAATTCTTGTCACTGGCTCTCCTGTGTCTTGGTGCCTTTATAGTTACACCCTTTATACTCCACAAACATTACAACTTTCCACTTGGTTGTCCACTCTCTCTGCTCCAATGCTATGCTTCTTGGGGGTATACTCTATATGCTGCTGTAATCCTATGTCTTTTTCTATAAAGAGTATACCAGTCTCTCCTCTTGCTGTGCCTTTTGTAGACTAACTGTATACACCACCTCCTCACTCCTTTTCTTTTCTTTCTCTACCTCAATATTAGGACACTCCCACTTGTAGTGTTCCATTCCCCAACACCTGAAGTACTGTACTTTTTTCTTTTCTATCTCTTGTCTTCTTACTTCTTCTCTTACTCTACATTGTATCACTCTACTTGCTATCACCTCAAATTTATTCTGGGGAATTGGTTTCTTCTTCATCTCCTCTTTTTTATTCCTGTAGTTATGGACCAGGTGCCTGAACCTTTTACACTCCTAACATATCCTTTCTTCTCTTTTTTCTATCTCTACCCTTAGTTTGGCAAGGGTATGCCATTGATTGAGCAGCCTACTCATGAGAAAGTTATATTGCTCTAGAGATATGATACTACATCTCCAGAGAAGTTGAATAAGAAATAATCTTACTACTGTTACGTCTACTAGGGCGCAAGATCTTTACCTGTTATAACTTGGCCAAACGACTAAGTCAATATTTATTTTCTTTTTCTTTTTCTTTTTCTTTTCTTAGAAAATTAATGGATGTGAGAGAGGATGACTCAAAAGAGATATGTGGGATTTTGTAAATAAATGTAAATACAAAAGGTGTATAAGTAGTGTACAGAAAGAGAATGAGAACTCTATCGAGTTCTCCTTGTCAACTCAGACCAGGAGGGTGATTAAGTCATCTCGGACTAAGTCGCTACACTAGAATTCAATATACCACATCTGAGCACTGTTTACCTCGAACCCTGCTCAAAATCACTTGAAGGTACAGTTGGCTTCATACTGGCCCTGCAAGTGATTTCCTCCATCACACTTATTCCACACTCTTCCTCACTAGAGAGCACAGCACTCTCAAGCCTCTTGGATAGTGGGCCCTAGCTGTAAAGGGGACTTATCAGTCAGTTAGGAACTGAAGGTGGAAACATGGTACCAAGCTCAGGCATTATGATAAAGGCCAGAACTTGCAACTGAGCGTTGATAGATAGAAGTAGTAGTTTTCGCCTTATAAACCTTGTGCTAGTGGTCCATTGTGATCAGTACATGCAGAGGAGTAACGCCGCATCCTTAGGAAGGCGTTTAGATTAGGGATCCCATCTGTTGGGTAATAGTCTAACTCTAGTATTAAGGCAGTAGTCAGTAGGGTAGTAGGACTCTGGTTGGGTGAAGATCTTGCACCCCAGCAGATGTAGTATAACCAGTAAGATCAACCATTCACTCCATATCCAAGAGACATCAACACGATGTCTCAAACTCAATACAATTCTCTCATGAGCAGCATGCTCGATCAACAGTGCACCCTGGCCAAATTAAGGGCAGAAATAGAGGGAAGGGAAGGAAGAGTATGTCGGGGATGTGGAAAGTTTGGGCACCTGGCCCGAAATTGCAGGAACAAGAAAGAGAAGGAGAAAAGAGGAACTGCACCCCAGAATAAGTTTGAAGTATTGTTGAGTAGAGTGATGCAGTGTGGTGTGAAGGAGAGGATCATAAAGAAGCTGGAGATTGTGGAAGTAGAATGTTTCAAGTGTGGGAAGAAAGGGCACAAGTGCAGAGAGTGTCCTCTTTGGAAAGAAGGAAGGAAGTTGCGAGTGGTAGAAGAGACGGTGCGTGTGGCCATACCACAAAAGGCATAGTAAAAGGAGTAGAGGAAAAGTCCAGTGCATGTCCTACGATGGAAGGTGCAGGAGCACTGTAGAGAGGGCATTCCAGATGGGGCATGCCTGCTGGAACTAGGATGGTATATAAAGGAGGTGGTAGTGTCATACGTGGAGTGTGAAGGGTATGGGCAGAAAGGATGCCAGGTGGAGGAGAATAGAGGACAGGGAGTAATTTTAGACAGGCGGAAGTGGTATGGATGTCAGAAAGGGAGAGAGACAGAGGCGGCACACCCTAAAAAGGGAAAGGTGCAGCAGAGTGGCACATGGGCAGGAGTCCCGGAAGGTGCAGCAAAAGAGGAGGATAGGCAGAAGGAGGTCAGACGAACCTTCAAAATGCTGAGGGAAGTGTGGTTGAATATTGGGGTAGAAAAGGTAGACATGCATGAAGGTGTAACAGTAAAAGCACTCTTGGATAGCGGTGCAACAGGGATGTTCATGGATAAGAAAACAGCAACAAAACATGGGTTCATGCTACAAAAACTAGAGAGATCCATAATGGTCAGAAATGTGGATGGAACAAACAACAGCGGGGGGGCCATTACACATCAAGTAGAAGTGAATGTGTACTACAAGGGTCACATAGAAAGGATAAGGATGGATGTATGTAACTTAGGAAAAACAGAAGTGATACTGGGAATGCCATGGTTACAGGCACATAATCCAGAAATCAATTGGGAAACTGGGAAAGTAAAAATGACAAGATGCCCACCTTTATGTAGTAGGATGAGACCAAAAGGAGTCGAGAAAGGAAAAAGGGTGACAACCCTAGAAGAAGAAAAGATGGTGAGATGGGCAGTAGATGATAAGGAAGATTGGGGAAAGGAAGAAGAGCTTGAAGCAGATCACAGGAAGATTGATGAGATGGTTCTCAAGAGATTCCTGAAGTGGAGAAAAGTATTTGGGAAAATTGAGTCAGAAAGGATGCCAACAAGGAAAATCTGGGATCATGCCATAGATCTCAAGGAGACGTTCAAACCATGGAAGAGAAGGATTTATCCTCTATCCAAAGATGAAAGAAAGGAGGTCCAGAACTTTGTGGAAGATCAACTGAGGAAGGGGTACATCAGACCATCAAAATCCTCTCAAACATTACTGGTATTCTTTGTAGGCAAAAAGGATGGGAGTAAAAGGATGGTGATGGACTACCACAACCTGAACAACCAAACTGTAAAGAATAACTACCCACTCCCATTAATTACAGATTTAATTGATAACATAGGGAGTAAGCAAGTATTTACAAAGATGGATCTTTGGTGGGGGTTCAACAACATAAGAATCAAGGAAGGAGACGAATGGAAGGGAGCGTTCATGACCCATGTGGGGTCCTTTGAGCCGACAGTCATGTTCTTTGGAATGACGAATTCACCAGCCACATTCCAAGCAATGATAAATGAAATTCTGAGAGACATGATTAACAAAGGAAAAGTGGCAGCATTTGTGGATGATGTTTTGGTAGGAACAGAGACAGAGGAAGGGCATGATGAGATTGTAGAAGAAGTGCTGAAACAGTTAGAGGAGAATAACTTATATGTCAAACCAGAGAAATGTGTATGGAAAGTAAGAAAGATCGGCTTCTTAGGGGTTATTATAGGACCCGATGGAATAGAAATGGAGAAGGAAAAGGTGGATGGAGTGTTAAGTTGGCCAAAACCCAAAAATGCGAAAGATATCAGAAAATTCTTGGGCCTCGCAAATTACTACAGGAGGTTTATCAAGGATTTTGCTTGAGTAGCAAGGCCAATAAATATGCTGATGAGGAAAGACATGAAATGGCAATGGGGGGAGGAACAGCAGAAGGCATTTGACGAGCTAAAAGGAATCTTCACAACTAAACCAGTACTAGCAGCCCCAGATTTAGACAAAGAATTTAGGGTAGAAGCAGATGCTTCAAACTATGCTACGGGAGGAGTACTGTCAATGAAATGCTCCAATGAATTGTGGAGACTGGTTACCTTTATTTCTAAATCTCTAAGTGATACAGAAAGAAACTATGAGATTCACGACAAAGAAATGTTGGCAGTGGTCAGATGTCTAGAGGTGTGGAGGCACTTCCTAGAAGAAACGGTAGTAAAATTCGAGATCTGGACGGATCATAAAAATCTTGAATACTTTATGAAAGCGCAAAAGTTGAATAGATGACAAGCTAAATGGGCACTGTACCTATCAAGATTTGACTTTGTGCTAAAACATGTTCCTGGAACAAAGATGGGAAAGGCAGATAGCCTGAGCAGGAGGCCAGACTGGGAGGTAGGAGTAGAAAGAGATAACAAGAATGAGACATTGGTAAAGAAAGAATGGCTGGAGAATAGAAGGACAGAGAAAGTAGAAATAATAGTAGATGGAGTAGATCTATTAGGGGAAGTCAAAAGGTCAAAAGTAAGAGATGATGAAGTGGTAAAAGCAGTGGAAGAAATAAAGAAAGCGGAGATGAAAATGTTAAGGGATGAAGAATAGAGAGAGGCAAACAGCGTCATCTATAAGGAGGGAAAAGTGTATATGCCAAAAGATGATAAACTAAGGGCAGAAATTATCAGGCTACATCATGATACACCAGTAGGAGGACATGGGGGACAGTGGAAGACGGTAGAGTTGGTCACTCAGAACTTTTGGTGGCCAGGGGTTACCAAAGAGGTGAAATGATATGTAGAGGGATGCGACGCTTGCCAGCACAACAAAAACCACACAGAACAACCGGCAGGAAAGCTAATGCCAAACTCAATCCCAGAAAAACCGTGGACATATATATTGGCAGACTTTATCACTAAGTTGCCTTTAGCGCAAGAATATGATAGTATTCTAGTAGTAGTGGATCAGCTAACTAAGATGGTCCACTTTATACTAACTACAGAGAAGACATCGGCAGAAGGATTAGCAAGGTTGTTCAGAGATAATGTGTGGAAACTGCATGGGTTACCAGAAAGCATTATTTCGGATAGAGGACCCCAATTTGCGGCAGAGTTGATGAGAGAATTGAATGGGATGTTGGAGATTGCGAGTAAATTGTCGATGGCATTCCACCTACAGACTGATGGGCAAACGGAAAGGGTGAACCAGGAGTTAGAGCAATACTTGAGAATGTTTATCGATCATAGACAAGAACAATGGCCTGAATGGTTGGGAACAGCAGAATTTGCATATAACAATAAAGTGCACTCGAGTACTCAAACAACGCCTTTTAAAGCAAATTACGGGCAAGACTCTAGGATGGGGTTTGAAGGAAGGAAGAAGGGGAAATACAAAGGGGCAGAAAAATTTGTGACAAAGATGAAAGAGATCCAGAAGAAAGCAAAGGCAGCGCTGGGAAAAGCACAAGAGGAAATGAAGAAGTATGTAGATAGGAAGAGAGCAGAGGTCGATGAGTATAAAGTAGGAGACTTAGTAATGCTAAGCACTAAGGACCTGAAATATCAGATGGTTGGGAGAAGAACAGAAAAGCTGATGGAGAGGTTTGTAGGCCCTTACAGGATAAAGAAAATCATATCATCAAATGCAGTAGAATTAGAACTACCAAGCATAGTAAAAGTACACTCAGTAGTTAACGTTAGCAGAATATGAAGATATGTAGGGCAGGTAGAAGGGCAGAGAAAGGAGCAACCAACTCCAGTAGTAATTGGGGGAGAGAAGAAATGGGAAGTGAAGAGGATATTGAATAAGCGATGGATTAGAGGAAAGGATAAGTATCTGGTATGATAGAAGGGGTTCATGGCTGAAGCAGATACCTGGGAAGGAGAAGAGAACTTAGAGAATGCTAAGGAAGCAATAGAGGAGTATGAAAGGGAGTACAGAAGAGACATGGAGGACGTCAGAAGACAGGAAAGAGAAGAAGGAATATTCAGAAGAGGAGAATTGCCAGGACAGTTCATGGCAAGGAAATTATTTGGGTGGTCAGATAAAAGGTATGATGAAGAGTACTGGGGAAGGTTGGAAAGGAACTGGAAATGATGGAAAGGGGAAAGGAGAAAGGGGCAAAGAACGATGGAAATAATAAAGGAAGAGGAGGAAGAAATCAAACAGGAAAATTCGGGAATAAGGGAGTGAACAGAAGAAGATGACAATGAAGTAGGAAATATGATTGACCCCTATTATGAACTGTAAAGAAAATCCTCAGGACGAGGAACCTTGAGAGGGGGATGGTATCATGACTTGACCAAATGACTAAGTCAATATTTATTTTCTTTTTCTTTTTCTTTTTCTTTTCTTAGAAAATCAATGGATGCAAGAGAGGATGACTCAAAAGAGACACACAGGATTTTGTAAATAAATGTAAATACAAAAGGTGTATAGAAAGAGAACGAGAACTCTATCGAGTTCTTCTTGTCAACTCAGACCAGGAGGGTGATTAAGTCATCTTGGACTAAGTTGCTACATTACCCAGCTAGACACCTACTACCTTACTTACTACTGCCCTAATACTATGGTTATACTATCACCCCAAGGAGAGGATCTCTAACCTAAACACCTTCCTAAGAATGTGGTATTAATTCTCTGTATATACAGCCTACAATGGGACTTCAGCACAAGGTTTATAAAGTGAAAGGGTACTAGTAACTAAAGGCAATACCACTCAATTATGAGGTCAGATCTCAGACACAATACCTGAGCTTAGTACTATACTTCCATTAATAGTCCCTAACTGACTAACAAGTTCTCTTAAGTCTAGGGCCTAGCTATGTTGTAGTGGTCCTAAGTTATATCACTCAGGTACTGAGGAAGATAAGAGAGTAAGAGATAGCAGAGCTCTGTAGTGAGCAGTGCCAATAGAAGAATTGAGTTCTAGTGTAAAAACCCAGACTGTGATATCTTAAAACTACTTCTAGTCTAAGTTGACAAGAAAAACTCAATAGAGTTCTCATTTGATTACTGTACATTACTTATACACATTCTATATTTACTTCTATTTATAAAGTTCTACATATCTCCTTTGAGTCATTCTCTCTTATATATCCATTAGCTGTTTTGGCTGTGTCATGACATTATAAAGTTTGGTATAGCATAAATTAAACAGCTCTCTTGCATCATGAAATCTAAAATGGCTATGCTTTAGTAGAAATATAATCTAAAGTAACAAATAAGTATACTAGAGTAAAACCTGTTTCTACTCTTTCAAATAGTATCTAACACCATAATATGGAACTAGAAAAATATTACAAGATAGAAATCCTGCATCTGCCAAGTAAAATTTACCCTCTGGTATTAAAAAATCCTTTTTTCAAGTATCTTCAAAAACACATCTATCACCAGCACTACCCTCCTATCTACTGAGAATATAACAAAATTGAAGTACAAAAGTACATACTGCCAGTATATTCTGTAAAATGAATCCCTTTCAATTTCTAAAACAACTAACTGTATCAGTACTTACATAAGCACTGAAATAGCATCTATCAATTGCTTCAATGTAGTCTTTGAAAAAAGAATAGTACTTTGGATCCTTCAAAATCTGCTTAGGAATATTATTGAGGGGTAGCTTGATATATTTTCAATAGAAAGCCCCACAAAACATGTCTAAAATTTTATTAAAATAGCTAACTGTATATTAGAAAGAATTGGGAAAAAAAACTATAGTACTTACTATGAAATTGTTCCACCACACTGAAATCTTTTTTGAAGCTCTCTATTGGATCCTACAAATACAACTGCTCTCAAAAAGATTGCTAGTTTCTCTTGAGCTGAAACATATTGGCTATTTTGCAGACTAGATATCTTGCAAAGTTCCTGGACTAATGCTCAAAATATATATTTCTCTATTTCAAACATTTAACAAAATCTTTCACTGCATTCTAATACAATATAGTTAGAAGTATATATGAGTTTGAGATAGCTGTTACATACCTTTTAACATGTCATCTAACTATATCTTGCCTATGAAGGTACTAGAAAGAAAGGGTCTTTTCAGCTGGTTTTCTCCTACTATAGCAATAGTAATAGTATTTGCAGCAGCAACTATAGCAAGTACAGTATAACTGTTTATGATAATCTTGTGCTTTTGGGGTTTGTTTTGTTCTATTGATTTTGTAATAGTTGATATGCATGCACAAATAAGTTTATTATTTTCTTGTCCTATACTTATCCTATGAAATAATAAAAAAAATATTTTGCTTATCCTATCTAATAATACTTATTCTATTCAAGTTGTAGAATAGGCCCTCAGTAATCAGTCTAGCTGGCAGCATTTCTGTACTGATGTATGAATATATCACTAGATATTGGAATTGATGTTTGATTGCTACTGCTTTCTTAACTCAAGAACAAGATATTACAAATCAATCTCTCACACATGATATATCTCTTATACCTACACAATCAAGTTCAACTGATCCAATGATCCAGCTATAGTAACACTGGTCAAGTATAATATGGTGAGCGAAAATACTGTATTTAGTACAATAGTATATGTGTTATCAATAAGCAGTGAATGCTCTTAGTGATCACTCTAGGTGGATGTTCAGGAAGAACTTGATGGAGTTCTTCATTGGATTGCAGTCCTACTTATACTACTACTACAGTGGCTGTACCCTAAAGTCCTGCAATCACATGTTCTTTCCAGAATGTTCTATGATCATCTGACCTTGTCATGTGATTTGACTTACTGAGTCCCCACCCTTTTTATATCCTTACTCCATTGTATGCTTTGAGGTTTTGGATTAAGTGTTCAAATGTGTGAGAAACCTT
>Ga0154002_1000355_pt1 | contig 13337 bp, 12 predicted proteins | sample TSNY086MetaG_FD_102276 | JGI IMG/M metagenome (GOLD analysis project Ga0154002, IMG submission 102276) | Attine ant fungus gardens microbial communities from New York, USA - TSNY086 MetaG | ecosystem: Host-associated > Fungi > Mycelium > Unclassified | place: USA: New York, Robert Cushman Murphy... | reverse complement strand
CACAAGTCCCCACCTTTTCAACCCTTTTTTCATACAACCTCTTTCTTTTTCCCCATCTTCAGTTTACTAAAAAACAAGTAATATATAATAAATAAAACCGTCGTCACCACCCACGTCATCGGATAGCTGAACATTATCGTATACATGTCTCTCTTCAACGGCACCGCCAGCAAAATCCAGGTGATCCGCAAAGCACACACACCAAAACAGCACAATATCATCGGCACCCAGCAGTCACCCACGCCCCGCAGCGCCCCCGACAAAATCTCAATCGTCACATAGGTCACATAAAACGGTGTCAGATACCGCATCATATCAATCCCAATCCGGACCACATCGGCATCCGTGGAAAACAACTGAAATCCGTAGATTCCCCAATTGTAGATAAGAAACGAAATAAGCAGTGATACCACCAGCGTCATCACCATACAACAGCGGATTCCCTCCCGCACCCGTTCCGGCTTCCTGGCGCCATAGTTCTGCCCGACAAAAGTAGTTACCGAAATACCAAAAGCATTTACAATCATCCAAAACACACTGTCCAGTTTGCTATATGCCGCCCAGGCCGCCACGGTATTGGTTCCAAGGGCGTTGATACTGGACTGAATGATGACATTGGACGAGCTGTACATCACCGACTGCAGGCCCGCCGGAAAACCAATGCGGACAATCCGCTTTAACATCAGGCTGTCGATCCGGATCTGCTTCAGATTCAGCCGGTACATATCCTGTGCCTTCACCAGCACCAGAATCACCAGTACCGCACTAAACGCCTGGGAAATAATGGTCGCCAAAGCCGCTCCCATAACTCCCATGTGTAGGCCGACCACAAAAAATACATCCAGTGCAATATTCACCAGACAACTGGCAATCAAAAAGTACAATGGCCGTCTGGTGTCGCCAATCGCCCGCAGAATCGCCGCCCCCATATTATAAATCAGGTTTCCAATAATCCCGGCAAAATAAATCCGGAGATACACAACCGAAAGCTCCAGCACATCTGCCGGCGTATCCATCGCCATCAGCATCGCCGGTGCCAGCCAGATCCCCAATGCCATAATCACAAGACCCGCCAGAATACTGAACGCAATCGATGTATGGACAGCATAACCAACCATCTCCGGCCGCCTGGCCCCATAATACTGGGAGATCATCACCGCCGAGCCGGAAGACAAGCCGACAAAAAAGCCGACCACGACCTGCGTCAGCATACCGGTAGAACCACCCACTGCCGACAGCGCTTCTTTACCCACAAAACGACCAACTACAATGGCATCCGCCGCATTATAAAGCTGTTGAAAAAATGTGCCAAACAAGATCGGGAAAAAAAACAGCAACAGCTGCTGCCAGATAACACCTTCCGTAATTCTATTCGTCTTCACGTCGATCTCTCCCTTCGCCAAGTGTTCCCATTATATCACACTCGTTATCATTCTGTGAACCACTTTCAGCTATCCAAACAGCAGCGCCCACCTGTTCCGACCAAAAAACCAGGCGCAGCCCCCCGTGGGACAACAAAAGTCCCACCAAGGGCCACGCCTGGTTTTTCACGGTCTCTATTCCATGATCAAAATTTAAACAATCACTTTAGTCGGGCACTTCACTGCACACTTACCGCAGTTAGTACACTTCTCATAATCAATCACCGCCACATTATGTTCCATCCGGATGGCATCAAACTCACACTGCTTGATGCACAGCGTACAGCCAATACAGCCACTGGCACATCTGGCCTTAACATCCTTCCCCTTATCATGGGAAGAACACTGCACCAGATGCTTTGCCGAATACGGTACCAGTTCCACCAGCTGATTCGGACAAACGGCCACACATTTCCCACAAGCCACACATTTCTCCTGATCAACCACCGCCACCCCGTCAACCACATAGATGGCATCAAAGCCACAGGCTTTCACACAGGAACCATACCCCATACAGCCATAAGCACAAGCCTTTTCACCGGCGCCCGGAACCACAGCCACCTTGCCGCAGTCATCAATCCCAAAATAACGATACTGCATCACTGTCTTATCACAGGTACCTTTGCATTTTACAAAAGCCACCTTCTTCTCCAGGGCTCCGGCCTCCACGCCCATGATCTCGGCAATCTTAGCCGCACAATCGGCTCCGCCGACCGGACAGGCATTGACGGCTGCACTTCCCACCGCAATCGCACTGGCCAGACCGTCACAGCCCGGAAAACCACAACCACCACAGTTATTGCCCGGCAGCTCCGCCCGGACCAGAATTTCTTTTTCATCTACTTCCACTTTAAACTTTTCGCTTGCAATACCAAGCAGCACTCCGATGATGATACCGATAGCACCGATGATACCAGCTGCCAAAAGCAGACCTGTCATGCTCATCTTCCGCTACCCCCTTACTTAATCAGTCCGGAGAATCCCATGAAAGCAATTGCCATCAGACCGGAAGTGATCAGGACAATCGGGGAACCCTGGAAATTATATGGAATGTCATTGTCTTCAATACTTTCACGAATGCTTGCCAACAACACAATCGCAATGGTAAAACCGACCGCCGTACCAAAACCGTTGATTACGCTGAAGATAAAATTGTACTCCTTCTGCACATTGGTCAGGGCCGCACCAAGTACGGCACAGTTGGTGGTAATCAGTGGCAGGAACACGCCCAGCGACTGATACAGGGCCGGCACACTTTTCTTTAAGAACATTTCTACAAACTGAACCAATGCCGCAATAATCAGGATAAAGGCAATGGTCCGCAGGTAAGCAACGTCCAACGGTACCAGTACAAAGCTATATACCAGGCTGGTTACTGCCGCTGCCAGCGTAATAACAAAGATAACGGCTGCTCCCATGCCAAGTGCGGTGTCTGCCTTCTTGGATACACCAAGGAACGGACAGAGACCCTGAAACTGGCTCAGAATAATGTTATTTACCAGAGCAGCACTTACAATTACTAAAATCAGTTCTCTCATTTATCTGCTCCTCCTAATCTTCTTTCTTTTCCAGCTTCGCATTAAGCTCCGCCTGCTTTGCCGCCAATGCTTCCTCCTGGGCCTGAATCATTCTTGTTTCCAGGGTCACATGGTTAGACATACAGGCAGAACCGCTGCAGTTCATACAGTTACCGCCACAGGCAAGGGAAGACATCGGTACCGAACCGTTGGTTGCCGACGGTGCCTTAAACTTGTTCTGCAATGCGGTCAGACCGGCCAGAACAAAGAATGCTCCCGGTGCCAGACCAAAAATCGTAATCCGGTAATCTTCCGGAATAAACTCAAAACCAAAGATTGCTCCTGCTCCCAGAATCTCACGGAAAACGGCGATACAGATCAGACCAACCGTAAAACCAAGGCCCATACCCACGCCATCAAAGAACGATACCCCCGGACCGTTCTTGGCCGCATAAGCCTCCGCCCGGCCCAGAATGATACAGTTTACTACGATCAGCGGGATAAACACGCCCAGTGAGTTGGACAGGCTGGGAATATATGCCTCCAGCAACAGCTCAACTACCGTAACCAACGATGCAACAATTACGATATATGCCGGAATTCGCACCCGGTCCGGAATGATGTTACGTAACAATGAAATAATCAAGTTGGAAAAAATCAATACGGCTGTTGTCGAAAGCCCCATCCCCAAACCATTGACTGCCGTCGTGGTAACTGCCAGCGTCGGACACATCCCCAGCATCAGGATAAAGGTTGGGTTCTCTTTAATAATACCGTTATAAATACGTTCGATATACTTACTCATCTTTGCCCACCTCCTACTGTGCCTGGCAGTTTTTCACAAAATAAACTGCCGCATTCACTGCACCGGTAACTGCATTGGAGGTAATCGTCGCGCCACTGATGGCGTTGATTTCCTGGTCCGCTGCCGCACCGCTCTTAGTTACGGTAAACGCGTCGACATTCTTGCCGACATACTGATTACTCCACTCCGGTTCCTGGGCATTCATCCCCAGACCGGCCGTCTCGGTAAGCGTCAGAAAAGCAATTCCGGTAATTGCGCCATCACTGTCCATACCAATCGAAACAGTAATGTCACCGCTATAACCATCTTTGGAAGTGGCTGTCACCACATAACCAGCCAACCCACCGCCGGCATCCACACCGGTTACACATTCATCCACCGTAACCTTGCCGAATCCCATCCCGGCAATATCGGTATTGGCTTGTGCCAGGATCCCGGTCAGATCATCACCTTCAAAATCAGCTGCCGCCGGCAATACCGTACGGTATGCTGTCCCTTTGGCGGCCAGTCTGGCTGATGCAATCGGCTCTTTGGTCATCTCATAGACACCGCCCAGACAAGCCCCGGCAACTAACGTAATCACAAACAGAATCAGGGCATCTCTCATAAATCCGCCTTTTTTCATGATTATTTGCCCTCCTTTCCAAATGCCTTTGGAAGAGTAAACTTCTCAATCAACGGTACTAACAGGTTGCACATGATGATCGCGTAGGATACACCCTCGGCTGACCCGCCAAACATACGGAATAATCCGGTCAGTGCCCCCAGCAGGATACCAAAGACAATCTGGCCCCAGGGAGTAATCGGGCTGGTCACATAGTCGGTTGCCATAAAGAAGGCACCAAAGATCAAACCGCCGCCGCAAAGATGAGCTGCCACCTGATACAGGCTATGGTCACCAAAAATATAGACAAACACTGCAACGGTCAGCAGATATACCGCCGGAATCCGGATACTGATGATCTTTTTCACCAGCAGATAAGCCGCACCGATCAACAGAGCGATCACCGATACTTCACCGATGGTTCCGGGAATCTTACCGATAAACACTGCTGCCAGATCCACCGCTTCACCGCTTTTCATCTGCGCCAGCGGCGTAGCCTGGGACACTCCGTCCAGGGTAAAAGACGACATCTGGCCGGTAAAGGAAATCAGCAGAAAGCATCTGGCTGCCAATGCCGGATTCATAAAGTTCTGGCCCAGGCCGCCATATAGCTGCTTCACAACCACAATTGCAAAGACACCGCCCAGCATCGGAATCCAGATCGGAATCCCCGCCGGCATATTCAGAGCCAGGATCAAACCGGTCACCACCGCACTTAAATCCCTTACGGTGCACGGTTTTTTTACTGCCTTTTCAAATAAGTATTCACTTACTGCACAGGCCACCACCGTTGCCACAATCACAAGCAGGGCGTGCAGGCCAAACTGGTATACACCATACGCAGTCGCCGGCAGCATGGCAATGATCACATCCAGCATGATGCTCTGGGTGTTCACCTCGCTGCGTACGTGCGGGGATGATGATACATTTAATAATTTGCTCATTTTCTACTTCCCCTCCTACGCTTTCTTTCTGCGGTTTTCCATAACCGTTTTTCTCATATCCTTGAAGGCCTGGGTCAATTGCCGTCTGGCCGGGCAGACAAACGCACAGCCGCCGCATTCCATACATTCCATTCCGTCTAATTTTTCAAATGCGTCGCAGTCGCCCTTCAGCGCCGCCCGCATCATCTTCTCCGGAATGATATTGCTGGGACAGGCTTCTACACACCGGCCGCAGCGGATACAGGCACTTGGCTCTTCTTCCGCCACTTCATCCTTCATAAAACAGGTCAGCGCAGAACAGGTCTTCGTCACCGGAATATCCAGGGAGAACAAAGCCATCCCCATCATCGGGCCACCGGCAATCAGCTTCTCCGGCTCGTCTTTAAAACCACCGGCTGCTTCCACCAGTTCCTGGAAGCTGGTGCCGATCTTGACATTATAGTTCTGTGGACTGGCAATCGCATCACCGGTCACGGTCACGATCCGGCGCATCAGCGGTGTAGTTTTGCACACTGCCATATATATCGCAATCACGGTATCAACATTATCCACAATACAACCGACATCCGCCGGCAGCATGGCCGAGTTTAACTTCCGGCCGGTAATTGCATGAATCAAAGAACGCTCACCGCCCTGCGGATACTTGGTCTTTAACGGACAAACTTCAATTCCTGGCTCATCCTTGACCAGTTCTGTCAGCCTGGCAATCGCTTCCGGTTTATTGTCCTCGATACCGATTACCCCTTTGGCATTGTCAAACAGCTGCAGAATGACCTTTAAACCGCCGACAATTTTTTCCGGTTCTTCCAACATCATCCGATAGTCAGACGTCAGATACGGCTCACACTCCGCACCATTTACCAGAATGTACTCAATTGCATTCTCATCCTTTGGTGTCAGCTTAACATGGGTCGGAAAGCCAGCGCCACCCAGACCAACAATGCCTGCCTCCTTCATGATATCGCGAATCTCCTGCCTGGAAAGTCCGGCCGGATCACGGTCTTCTCCAAGACCAGCCACGGTTTCATACATTCCGTCGTTTTCCACGACAACCGAGTTAATCACTCCGCCACTTGCTACCTGTCTTGGTTCGATTGCCTTTACCGTACCGGACACCGAGCAAATGACATTGGCTGAAATGAATCCGCTCGCCTCGCCAATCTTCTGACCAGCCAGCACCTTATCGCCTTTTGCTACCAATGGGGTAGCTGGCGCACCGATGTGCTGAGACATGGGGTATACCATCTCTCCCTTTGGCATCAGAACCTGCACTGGCTTGTTCTCGGACAGTTCTTTCCCTTCATAAGGATGAACGCCACCTTTAAATGTAGCCAATCCCATCTCCCTTACCCTCTTTCTATACATTTTTGTAACATGATTGACAAAATCTATCGATTTGTCGCTTTGTCCAGTATAACATAGTTAGACCGCGCCGACAATTCATTTTTACACATTGTATATTGTATTTTGATAGTTTCTTCTCCGAAAAGAGCTGCAAATTTATAGTTTTCGGTTTTGGGTTTTGTTAATATATAAACAATTTGGTCATTTTCTTACTCTTTCATGTTTTTACAAAAAAACAATCTTCAATTCAAAAGAAAACTTATGTTAAAAAATGACTCTTTAATCAATTCATCTTTCGTTAAATGAACAATTACTGATATACCGGAGTTTGTGAAATATTTATTGATTTTTTTTCTTGTGCACTCCCATTCTTAAGCATGGCTTATTAATATTTATTAGAATTTTCTATAAATGTGGTGCCATTAATTAAATCTTTAGATTTTGTTCATATTTTTGCTGTTTTTCATCTGTTATACTGTTATATACAAATACAGAAAGGGTGACAACATGAAATTTAACAGAAATCTGACCACCAACATTACCAAAGCCAAGGAGTTGAAACCGTTTATCTTTCTCACTGCCGCACAGGAGGCGGAAATGGAAAAGGTTTTGGAGCAGTTTCCAATGGCAATTCCAAAGTACTACTTCTCATTGATCAACTGGGACAATCCCCAGGACCCCATCCGGCGCATGTGCATTCCTTCCACTGAGGAAAATGACATGACCGGGACCTTTGATACCAGCGGAGAAGCCGACAACACCACGCTTCCCGGACTACAACATAAATACCGGGAGACCGCCCTGATCTTATCCACTCACCGTTGTGCCATGTACTGCCGCCACTGTTTCCGAAAACGCATGGTGGGCATAACCGAAGATGAGACGGTGGGGAATTTCGTCAATATGGTGGAATATATCCGGGCTCACCCGGAAATTAACAATGTTCTGATATCTGGCGGCGACGCTTTCTTAAACAGCAACCAGGTAATTGAGCAATATCTAAACTTACTATCTGATATCAAGCATCTCGATCTGATTCGTTTCGGCACCAGAACACCGGTTGTTCTGCCTGCAAGAATCTACGATGACCTGCAACTTCTGGAAAGTTTAAAAACCCATAACCGTAAAAAGCAGATTTACGTAGTAACCCAATTTAATCATCCAAACGAATTAACACCAGAGGCAAGAAAAGCCGTTGATGCCTTGTTAAACTGCGGTGTCATCGTCAAAAACCAGACCGTCTTACTAAAAGGCGTAAACGACAATGCCGATACGCTGGCCGCCTTACTCCAGCGGCTGACCCATATTGGTGTGATTCCATATTATATTTTCCAGTGCCGTCCGGTCTCTGGCGTCGGCAGTCATTTCCAGGTTCCTTTAGCAGAGGGCTGCCGGATTGTGGCCGCCGCCAAGGAACAGCAGAATGGCCAGGGTAAATGTATCCGTTTTGTAATGAGTCATATCACCGGCAAGATTGAAATTTTTGGTGAAAATACGGATGGTGAGATGATCTTCCGATATCACCAGGCGAAATATGAACGTGATAAAGGGCGGATTTTCAGCCAGACATTGGCGGATGGACAAACCTGGCTAACTTTTTAAAAATTTTTTTTTTATAAATGCAATAAAAATACTACTTACTGCATTAACCTATTGAACGGATGAAAAGAGCTTTTGTCCAACAATCAAAAACAAGGCAAAAAACCTATCAAGTAAACGAAATCCTTGATGCATTACACTCCATCACACCCGCCGCGTTTGCGTTTGGACGACAGAAGTCTTTTTCAAAAAACCTTAAAAATAGGTTGCAGCCAAAAAATGCCAGGTCATTTCTGACCTGGCATTTTTTTACTTAAACAAACCTTTCTTTTTTTGTCGCTCGGTCCCTTCTCCTGCTGCCGCCTCTCCCCGCATAACAGCATCAAAATTACGCAGCGCTTCTTTCTGCGCTTCATTCATCCGCTCCGGTACCTGGACCACCAGCGTGACATAATGATCGCCCCGCACATTGCGGTTTCTAAGGGACGGAACTCCTTTTCCTTTCAAACGGACTTTGGTATCGGTCTGAGTTCCCGGTTTCACTTCGTATTCCACTTCACCATCCACTGTTTTGATGCGAATCGGACTGCCTAACGCAGCTACTGTAAAGGAAATCGGTACGGTGGAAAAGATACTGGTATCCTGACGTTTAAAGACCGGATGCTGGGACACTACTGCTTCAACCAGCAAGTCGCCTCTTTCACCGCCATTGGCTCCCGGTTCGCCGCTGCCGGCCAGGCGGACACTCTGGCCATTATCAATGCCGGCCGGGATGCTGACCTTCAATTTCTTCCTCTTGGTCACATAGCCGCTGCCATAGCAGTCCGGACATTTCTCTTTAATCACCTTGCCCATGCCGCCACAGTCCGGACAAGTCTGAACATTCTGAACCTGGCCAAAGAAAGACTGCTGGGTATACATAATCTTTCCTTTTCCGTTACACTTGGAACAGGTCTCCGGTGAGGTTCCTGCCTTGGCACCGGTTCCGTGACAAGAGCCACACTCTTCTTTATAATTAACTGTAATCTCTTTTTCACATCCAAACACTGCTTCCTCAAACGTAATCCTGATTGAGGTTCTGACATTGGCACCGCGCATCGGCCCATTGTACTGACCCCCGCTTCTTCTGCCGCCACCGCCAAAGATATCGCCAAAGATGTCACCAAAAATGTCACCCATATCACCGCCGAAATCGAAACCGCCAAATCCGCCTGCTCCGCCGCCGCCTTCAAAGGCCGCATGCCCAAACTGGTCATACTGCCGCCGCTTTTCCTGATCACTCAGAACACTGTATGCCTCCGAAGCTTCCTTAAACATTTTCTCCGCATCTGCATCGCCCGGATTACTGTCCGGATGATATTTCTTGGCAAGAGCGCGGTATGCTTTTTTCAGAGCAGCGTCATCTGCATTTTTCTGAACGCCTAAGACCTCATAATAATCTCTCTTACTGTCTGCCATGATTTCCTCCAAATTTGTGTATACTTTTTACACCGAAACGGCTGTCGCAGTTCTCCGGGCCGTCCACCGACCCGGAGACTGCGCCAGCCTCTTTTGGTTATAGCGCCAATTATACCTCTCTAAAGTCACCGTCAATCACATCATCATCAGCGGCGGAAGCACTGCCAGAGTCAGCGGCACCCATATCCGGGCCGGCGCCTGCTGCCTGTGCTGCTTCATACACTTTGGCAAACAATGCCTGTGCACTAGCCATCAGTTTCTCTTTGCCGGCCTTGATGTCCTCGACCTGTGCTTCGGTCATATCATCAATCGGGGCACGGTTGATGGCTTCCTTCAGTGCGGCAAGATCGGCTTCTACTGCGGCTTTGTCATTGGCATCAATCTTATCACCTACTTCTTCAATGGCCTTTTCAGTCTGGAATACCATCGAATCAGCATCATTTCTGGCATCAATTGCCTCTTTCTTCTTCTTATCCTGAGACTCGAACTCAGCTGCTTCTCTGACAGCCTTTTCGATATCCGCTTCTGACATGTTGGAGCCGGAGGTAATGGTAATGTGCTGTTCCTTACCGGTACCCAGATCTTTTGCCGATACATTCACAATACCATTGGCGTCGATATCAAAAGTAACCTCGATCTGCGGAACACCTCTTCTTGCCGGCGGAATTCCATCCAGACGGAACTGTCCCAGCGTCTTATTGTCACGGGCAAACTCACGCTCACCCTGGACCACGTGAATATCTACGGCGGTCTGATTATCGGCAGCGGTGGAGAAAATCTGGCTCTTCTTGGTCGGGATCGTCGTATTTCTCTCGATCAGCTTGGTTGCTACGCCGCCCATGGTCTCAATCGACAGAGACAGTGGGGTAACGTCCAGCAGCAGAATGTCACCGGCACCGGCATCGCCAGCCAGCTTGCCGCCCTGAATTGCTGCACCGATGGCAACACACTCATCCGGGTTCAGGGATTTGCTTGGTTCTTTTCCGGTCAGCTGTTTTACTTTATCCTGAACAGAAATCGTACGGGTTGAGCCGCCAACCAACAGAACTTTGCCCAGTTCAGCGGCATTCAGGCCACCGTCTTTTAATGCATTCTGTACCGGAATAGCGGTTTTTTCCACCAGGTCATGGGTCAGTTCATCGAATTTTGCCCGGCTCAGATTCATATCCAAATGCTTCGGGCCTTCGGCAGTTGCGGTAATAAACGGCAGGTTGATATTGGTAGTTGTCGCTGTCGAAATCTCTTTTTTAGCTTTCTCAGCTGCTTCCCGCAGTCTCTGCATTGCCATCTTATCAGCAGACAGGTCCACACCCTCGGTCTTCTTGAATTCATCAACCAGCCACCTGCTTACCCGATTATCGTAATCATCGCCGCCCAGACGGGTATCACCGTTGGTGGACAATACTTCAATCACACCATCACCGATTTCAATCACCGACACATCGAAGGTACCGCCGCCTAAGTCGTATACCATGATTTTCTGCTCGGTTTCATTATCCAGTCCATAAGCCAGGGCAGCTGCGGTCGGCTCATTGATAATACGTTTTACATCCAGGCCGGCGATCTTACCGGCATCCTTGGTCGCCTGACGCTGGGCATCATTGAAATATGCCGGTACGGTAATTACTGCTTCATTTACCTTCTCACCCAGATAAGCCTCGGCATCTGCTTTCAGCTTCTGCAGAATCATTGCGGAAATCTCCTGGGGAGTGTAACTCTTGTCATCAACGGTCACTTTATAATCGGTACCAATGTGTCTCTTAATTGAAGAGATCGTGCGGTCCGCATTGGTAACTGCCTGGCGTTTTGCCGGTTCACCCACCAGTCTTTCGCCGGTTTTTGTAAATGCTACTACTGACGGTGTGGTTCTGGAACCTTCCTGGTTCGGAATCACCACCGGTTTGCCACCCTCCATCACAGCTACGCAGCTGTTGGTGGTGCCTAAGTCAATACCAATAATCTTGCTCATATGTTTTTCCTCCTGAAATATATCTCCTGATCTTTCTAATTTGCCACTTGCACCATACTGTGGCGAACCACAGTGCCACGGTATCTATAACCCTTCTGAAGTTCCTGGGTAATCTCGTTCTCGCCGCAAGAATCATCCTCCACATGCAGTACTGCATTGTGCAGGTTTGGGTCAAACTGCTGCCCCAACGCTTCAATTGCTTCCACACCGGCATCCTCCAGCGCTTTCGCAAATTGCTTATATATCATCTCCATACCTTCGCCAAAAGAAGAGTTCTTCTGGTCCTCCGATACAGAGGCTAAGCCTCGTTCAAAATTGTCCAGCACCGGCAACATCTTTTCAATCATGTCCCGGGCGCCGATTTCATACATGACGGATTTTTCTTTTTCGGTCCGCTTGCGGAAATTGTCAAACTCCGCCATCTGACGCGCCAACCGGTCTTTCAGTTCCTCAATCTGCCCATCCCTGGGATCCTTCCTGGTCTCCTTACCTTTTTTCTCCTGGTCATCAGCCTGTGTATCTTCTGCCGGACCAGCCGCTGTGTCGATCTCCTCGTCAGTCACTGCGTCCTGCTCCAGATCCATTTTCAGATCCGGCGTAACGTTCACTTCTGCGATCTTACTGTCGTGGTTCATTGCCTATGTTCCTTTCCTTACAATACTATTTGCCCTGCTGTGATTCATTCACTCTTAAATGTGGCTTCCAGCTGCTTCATCAACTGCCGCAGGGTTCCCAGCACCTTATCATAATCCATCCGTTTCGGACCGATAATCCCAATAGTACCGCGAATCCCTTCGCCAAGCTCATAATTAGCAGTTACTACACTGCAATCCTTCATCGACTGCACCGTCGTCTCGTCACCGATATATACCTGGATATCACCGCTTTCGTCCGAAGCGTTCACATCCTTGATCAGCTCCTGCAAAAAATCTTTCTGTTCCAGCGTACTAAGCAGCTGGCTGGCTTTCTCGCCGTCGCTCAGCTCCGGATACTTGAAGATATTGGTGGTACCGCTGGTATAAATCTGCAGGTCTTCATCATCCGCTTTAATCGCCGCCGCAACTTCATTCAACACCAGGTCAATGACCTGACCGTGAACACCGGCCTGCTCTTTCAGCTTACTGATAACACCCAGATTAATCTCGGTGATGGTCAGTCCGGTCAAAGCACTGTTAAGCAGGATGTTCAAATTCAAAATATCTTCCTGGCTGATCTCCACTTCCAGCTGTATCACCTTATTCTTAATCAGGTTCCCTTCCACTACCACCACCACTAACAGCTTATAAGCTTCCATCTGGGAGAGCTGAATAAACTTCAGTTTGTTATGATGATACAGTGGTCCGCTGATCATGGTGGCGTAATTGGTATTGGCCGCCAGTAAATGAGCCAGTTTCTTTAACACCAGTTCCACCCGGTCCATTCGCTGAATCATCAGTTCCTTGACCTCGGTAACTTCCTGCTCCTTTTCCTGCATGATCTGGTCTACATAGAAGCGATATCCTTTATCAGAGGGAATCCGCCCTGCCGAAGTATGCGGCTGAACAATGTAACCCAGATCCTCCAAATCGGACATTTCATTGCGGATGGTCGCAGAGCTTAACTTTAGATCCGAGTACTTGGAAATAGTCCTGGATCCCACCGGTTCCCCGGTCTCCAGATAGGTTTTGATGATTGCTTTTAATATTGTAACTTTACGCTCATCTAAGTCCATGCTGCTCCCCTCCACTTTTTTTAGT
>Ga0154002_1000354_pt1 | contig 13350 bp, 9 predicted proteins | sample TSNY086MetaG_FD_102276 | JGI IMG/M metagenome (GOLD analysis project Ga0154002, IMG submission 102276) | Attine ant fungus gardens microbial communities from New York, USA - TSNY086 MetaG | ecosystem: Host-associated > Fungi > Mycelium > Unclassified | place: USA: New York, Robert Cushman Murphy... | reverse complement strand
TAGATATACATTCAATAATCAAAACAAATAAAAGGGAATCTGTTTTTATAGATTCCCTTTTATGCTTTATTACCTCCTTTAAATAGTGCAAAATGGCTTTCCGGATCCCCATTTCTCAGCTTGGGTTAGTTAACCAAACAGAAGTATTAAGCATAAGACCATAAGTTCATAAGTCCAAACTGTTATTTTTTTACTTTTTATATTGATTTTTTTACAAAAACGTTTATAATGATAGTAACATTTGGTACTTAATATGTTAACATTATGTGATAAATGTTAATTATAAGACTTCATACAATACATGAGGGTTTAATACTAAGGGACCTTTTTAAGAGTAGGAAGGAAACGGAGTGATTTATTATGGATGATGATAAAAAGAAATTAGTTAGAAATGAATTGGAAGAGGGGGAAAAGGTGGAAGAGGGGGAAGAAATAGCGGCGGATGATCTTGTTGTGGAGGGGGTACATAATTACAGTAGGGCAGATTCTTATGTCTGGCCGGAAGATAAGCGGATACTTAAGCAGTTGGAATGGTTTCAGGATCAGAAGCTGGGTTTGATGATGCATTGGGGGCCGTATTCGCAATTGGGTGTTGTGGAATCCTGGGCTTTGAGTGATGCGGATGCAGAATGGTCAAGACAAGGGATTGACTGGGAAACGGATGCTAAATCATTTAAAAATGAATATTTTGATTTGAATAAAACATTCAATCCGATCCGGTTTGAACCGGAGAAATGGGCAGAAGCTGCGGCGGATGCAGGTTTTCAGTATTTTATATTTACCACGAAGCATCATGATGGTTTTTGTATGTGGGATACGGCATATTCTGATTATAAGGTTACCGCTTTGGACTGTCCTTTTCATAAGCACAGGTATGCTGATATTTGCGGGCATTTGTTCGAATCTATGAGGAAGAAGGGGCTGGGTGTCGCGGCATATTTTTCAAAAGCGGATTGGCATATAGACAGCTATTGGCAGAAAGAGACTTTTACTTCAAGGGGACCTGGTTATAAGCCTGAGGATAATCCTGTACTTTGGGAGCAGTTTGTGGAATTTACTCATAATCAGGTGAAAGAGCTGGCGTCCGGTTATGGGAAAATAGATGCGCTTTGGTTTGATGCCGGATGGGTATGTGAAGAGAGCGGGCAGGATATCCGTTTGGGGGAAATGATAGATGATATCCGTAAGGTACAGCCCTGGATTCTCAGCGCGGACCGGACTGTCGGCGGTTTGTATGAAAATTATGTCACTCCGGAGCAATGTGTACCTGATGAACCGCTGATGATTCCCTGGGAAAGCTGTATTACCATGGGTACTTCCTTTTCCTTCAGGTATGAGGATGTATATAAATCACCCAGAGAAATAGCATATTTACTTGTGGACATCGTTGCAAAGGGCGGAAATCTTGCGTTGAATGTAGGACCGCAGCCGGACGGAAGGCTGCCGGAGGGAGCGCTGAGGACGATGAGGGGGCTTGGTGAATGGCTCCGTGTCTTTGGAGAAGCCATCTATGGAAGCAGGATTTGTGCCCCATATAAGAAAAACGGCATAGCTTTTACACAGAAGCAAAAGGAGAATCTTGTATATGCATTTCGTATGTATGGAGAAGAAACAGATACGTGTGACAGGGAGCTTACAATACCGTTTGAAGGTAATATAGTTCTGGTGGAAAATATTGGCTGGGGAGGAAATGTCACGTTTGAACGTGTGGAAGGCGGTTATCAGCTGACGAATCTTCCAAAGTACGATGAACTTCCTATTGGGCAGGTATTTCGGATATACACAAAATAAGGAGCTGTCGGAAAATAATTTGTACAGATTCCCGTACAGATTCCGCAGGATTTATGTTAGAGTACAAGGAAGCAAAAGCCGTGTGTACCGAGGTATGTAAGGTATTTGCTGACGCAGCAATCTGGCAAGAAGACAAGGAAGATGTACAAATTGTTTATCGACAATTCCTAAGCAGAACAACAAGTTACTATTCACATTATGATGCTATGAGCAGCACAGATGTGAATAGTAACAATAACTGTCTTGTATATCAGCGTTAATTCTGAGGCTCATTATTAGTCGGAGGTATCCGGGTGGAATTGCGGAAAATAACCTCAGAGCTTATATAGGTTACCTCATAGCTTGCGTGAGGATGCTGTATCCGGTACATAATCTGTGTCGCAAGACGCCTTCCAAGGTCCTTGTTGGATATCTGGACAGTTGTCAGCTCAGCGGAGATTGGTGATTCTGTGTTACCGTCAAATCCTGTGACTGCTATATCATCAGGGATTTCATATCCCAGTTTGTTAAGTGCCTGCCATAATAAACCTGCCATATAGTCGTTGACACAGACAAAAGCTTCCGGCATAGATTTCAGTGACTTGACATAAGCGCCGATCACTTCTTCATAAGCATCGATTCCAATGGGAGCAGTGAGACAATGTTCGGGTTTTACGGGGAGTTTATGTTTGTCCATTGCCTGGATAAAACCCTCATAGCGTTCATAATTGGTCCGCGCATAGTGAATATCCCCGATGAACCCTATTTTTTTCCTTGACTGCCGGATGAGATGTTCCGTAATCCTGAATACGGAGGATTTACCCTCCGATAAAATCAAATCGCCGTTCAGCGTATCATAAGGTATCATATTGGAGGTATCCATAAATACCTTGGGAACAGATAAACCGGCAAGCAGCTGAATCAATCGCTCATTGTAGACGTTTATCACAATGATTCCGTGAATGATACTGTTGGTAAACTGAGCTGGCAGTTGGTATTCAGTTTCTACGGAGGTGGGAAGATATATATACATCAGATTCATGTTATGCATTGACAATTCCTTGGCAATTTCATGAATTATGGTCATCCAGAAAATGGAAGACTCCGGCCGGCATACCGCCATGGCGATATTGACCGGGGCACTCCTGTTAACTTCCGTATTTGATGAAAGAAACTCCTTTGGCAGATTATAATTCAGTTCCTGTGCTTTTTCGATTACCTTTTTTCGCAAATCTTCGGATACACCGTCCCTGTCGCTGAATACTTTCCAGACACTGGTACGGGAAATGCCTAATGAGTCGGCAATATCCTGGATGGTTATTTTTTTCATTTGTCAGCTGCCTCCTTTTCTTATTGATAAATAGTCGTTACAGTTCAGAGGGTGCATCATGTTACTATTTACACCGAAGGTGTGAACTGTAACAAATAGTCTTGCCGTCGGAGAAAATAGCGTGAATATGGTTACCGTCTGCTGACGGGCAAGATAGTTCAAAGGTATGTGATGTTGTTTCAATGCGGTATTCCAAAGGGCGGATACTGCGGTTATGTTCATTGGGGCTGAGTCTGTTCAGGATACTGACAAGCTCATCAAGGCTTTGGGTATAATGATTTGTTTCAGCGAAGCAGGCATGTTCTGCATAATAAAGCTTTCGGAGTTCCCATTTGATCCGCTCATCCTCCGGAATTGTATAAACAGCATCATTTCCTGAGCCATCAGAGAAGAAAACAAAGGCCCACAACTCCGGATAATGGATATTAATAACACCGGTTGGTGCCCAGACCCAATTATCTTCCGGAAGCGGCTCACCGGTATGGGAATTCATACGCTTTTGAAATTTCCCGTTCTTCACATCCACAAGCCATTGTACTCTTGAAAAATTCATCCGGTAATATTCACCATTAACCGGAGGGCGGTTTTCAGCAGCGCATTCGCATATAGAGGTAAAAGGAATGACCACCTCAACCGACCAGAAACGGCTTGCAGCATCAGGCGAATTTATAGTACCCTCTATGTAAACGGCGGTCCTGAGTTCGTGAATATCAAAACAATTCAGCGGTTTCCCCATATCCCTGTATGGTTTTGTCAGGAACAGATCCCAGATAGTGTTCAACGCATTCATTTCAAATTCGTAATATTGCTGTGTATCGGAATCAGGGTCAATAAATATTTCAAAATCATTATCATTAAAAATTATGGCATCCCGTTCCGTTTCTGCCGCCCATATTTCGTTTCCCTCAAGGATGGCTCCGATATAGAGATTATTATCATCCCACAGCATTTTTACTTGTGTGGGGAAACGCACAGAAGGCTTGCCCGGGCCTTCGATATCAACGAAAGGTTCCGTGAAGTCCGCCTCCGCCCAGAATTCTTTATCCAGCCGGCCGTTCAGAACAAAAGGCTTTACAGCACGTCTGCAGATATATACAGGCGGCCTGAAGTCTATTGCAGGTATGGGAATGTGGTAATATTGCATGTGTTGGTCCTCCCTCATATGTATGATAATTAATGTCCGGAATATATTCCTGTGAGCAATGTGCCATAAGTGTTACCGTTTTATGCAGGAATACAAAACTATCTGCGTTGGTTTATCTTTGACTACAGATGAACGTATTATATCATTTAAAGTGAACATTATCAACTAAATTATAAACATGAATGTTAATACTTGATTACTGTTTGTTTCGGCCGGATAACCCAAAGAACCGGATAGTAACAATATGGTTATTATCAACTGCCATTAAAATAATGTTATTTACAGGAGGTATTTATGGAAAACTATAAGAACAAAATGTTGACACCCAAAGAACGTGCAAAGGATCTTCTGGAACGGATGACTGTTGAAGAAAAAACCGGACAGCTGAACCAACGGTTATATGGTTTTCGTATATACGAACGGGATGGAAGGAAAATCACGCTGACAGAAGAATTTAAGGAAGAAGTGAAGAGATGGGGCGGTATTGGTGTCTTATATGGACTATACCGGGCGGATCCCTGGAGCGGCCGGAATGAGAAAAACGGAATCACAAATGAATTGTCCCGGGAAGCCTATAATACGGTGCAGAGGTATGTGATAGAACATTCCCGCCTGGGAATCCCCATGCTTCTTGCTTCGGAATGTCCCCATGGGCATCAGGCATTGGGAGGCGGACTGCTTCCTGTGAATCTGGCTGCAGGCGCAACCTTTCATCCTAAACTGTTAAGCAAGGGATATGAGGCCTGCGGACGGCAGCTTGCATCAGGGCATGTGGACCTGGCGCTTATGTCCGTGCTGGATATACTCAGGGATCCCCGGTGGGGAAGAAGTGAGGAGTGTTATTCGGAGGATCCGTTTCTTTCTTCTCAAATGGCGGCAGCGGCCGTTTCAGGAATGCAGAAGACAGGTGTAAGTGCAGTGGCAAAGCATTTCTGCGCCCAGGGAGAGACAACGGGAGGTGTGAATGCAAGTGCTGCCAGGATTGGCGAAAGGGAGCTTCGGGAGATTCATTTTCCGGCAATGCAGGCTTGCTGCGATGTAGGTGTTGCAGGAGTAATGGCGGCTTACAATGAAATCGATGGGATTTATTGCCATGCAAACCCCTGGCTGCTGCGCCATGTATTGCGCGGGGAAATGGGATTTACGGGAGTGGTGATGGCGGATGGACTTGCAATTGACCGTCTGAATACAATCACCGGTGACCCGGTTAAATCAGGAGCGTTGGCGCTTCAAGCCGGTGTTGATATCAGTCTGTGGGATGAAGGATTTACAAAGCTGCCGGAAAGCCTTAGGGCCGGATACATAACCATGGAAGAGTTGGACGAAGCGGTTCTGCGTGTACTTACGCTTAAGTTCAGCCGGGGACTGTTTGAACATCCGTACATGGAAAAAATAATGATATCAGCCAGGGAGGCCGGAGTGGACATGGCTTCTCTGGAACTGGCAAGAGAAGCAGCGGTGCTTTTAAAGAACAGCAATCATATTTTGCCATTGCCGGACGACTTAAAGAAAATCGCTGTTTTGGGTCAAAATGCTGCAGACCGCTATAGCCAGCTTGGAGATTATTCGCCACCTGTGAGAGAAGAGGATTGTACTACAATTTTGGAAGGGTTGAAAAAACTGGCTCCAAAAGGAATGCAGATCAGCTATGCACAGGGCTGTGGGTTTGGTCCGGCTGACGAAGATGAGCTGGACAGAGCGGTTGCATTGGTCCGGGAAAGTGATGTTGCGGTACTTGTTCTTGGCGGTTCTTCTTCAAGGTTTGAAGGAACGGTATTTGACGCTAACGGAGCTGCTATTGCAAGTGCTGACACTGCCGGGATGGATTACGGAGAAGGGGTGGATTGTGCCATGCTTGCCATTTCGGCATCACAAGAAGAATTGTTTCAACGGGTGAAAAGGATTGGAAAGCCGGTTATTGTTATTATTGTGTCAGGAAGACCATATGCAGCAGAGCGGATAGCGGTTGAGAGTGATGCCCTGCTGTGGGCATTTTATCCGGGTCCCTGCGGCGGACAGGCGATTGCTGAAATTCTATATGGCATCATATCGCCCACCGGCCGGCTTCCGGTATCAATCCCAAGACATCCCGGTCAGCTTCCGGTATATTATAATCACAAAGCCTCTTACAAATCCATGGGTTACTATGATCTGAAGGAGGAACCTTTGTTTCGGTTTGGTGACGGGCTGGAATATACGGAAGTATCATATGATGGATTCCGGATCAGGAAAAGCCGGGGTGCAGGTTTCCAAATCTGCTTCAGGGTAAAAAATACCGGTTCCAGAGTGGGAAGCGCGGTTCCGCAGCTGTATGTATTTCATGAGACGGGTAGCGTGGTGCCGCGTGTGCGGGAACTGAAAGGATTTACCAAGGTTTTCTTAAACCCCGGAGAGGAGACTTCCCTTGTTATGGAATTGGGGGAGAGGGAGCTTTCAGTTGTTGGAATAGGGCAAAACCGGATTGTCGAAAAAGGATGGGTACGATTGTGCTTGTGTGACAAGGGCATAGAATACTGGTCAGAAAGAATTTTTGCCGGGGAGTAAGACTGTGCCGGATAATAACCTGTGCGAATGCACAACTAATTATTCAGCAAATCCGAAATAAAGGTTTGTATAATATAATATTGTAGTTTGATATCCGCCGCAATCCCGCATACAGCTGGGGTTGCGGCGGATTGTTGTTTGATTTTGTAAAATAAGTTTACATTATGTTACCTCGGGTTCATATAAGTGAGCGTGGTACCAATCAGCGTTGGTACCAAATCTGCCCATAAATTCTAAGCGGCAGTCTTGTTCTAAAGGCAATATGACTAAAAAATTCAAGATTATTGACAAATTATATTGACATTGTTAAAAACATAATGTAATATTAGTGTTAATAAAACATATCGCAGCAGAAATAATGTTAAGTTATGTTCACAATAGTTAATTAATATGTCAACATTATTTTTGGCAAAGCGGAAAGGAAGTGACTTTATGAAAGAGGCAGCTGGTGTCCGAAAAGTAAATATCATTAAGAAATTAAAAAAAGATATGTCTCTTTGGATGTTCTGTGTTCCCGGAATCATTCTTACATTTATTTTCAGTTACATCCCGATGTATGGTGTACAGATTGCATTTCGAAAATTTAATGCAAAAGCAGGAATCTGGGGGAGTGAATGGGTTGGACTCAGATATTTTGAAAGATTTATAAACTCACCGTATTTCGGGACAACAATCAGGAATACATTGATTCTGAGTTTATATGGCCTGGTGGTTTCATTCCCGATTCCTATTATACTGGCTCTTATGCTGAACTCTTTCAGGCATCCGAGATACAGGAAAGTGATTCAAACGGTTACATACGCTCCCAACTTCATCTCTACGGTTGTTATGTGCGGAATGATTATTCTGTTTCTTTCCCCATCTGTTGGTATCATTAACAACATAATAACAGCATTGGGCGGAGACGCAGTTAATTTTATGGCCAAGAAAGAGTTTTGGAGACATATTTATGTATGGACCGGTGTATGGCAGGGGATGGGATGGAGTTCTATAATCTATTTTGCCGCATTGTCCGGAATCAGCCCGGAACTTCATGAAGCAGCCAGATGCGATGGCGCCACCAAGTTCCAGTTGATACGGCATATTGATCTGCCATCTATCCTGCCCACAGCAACCATTTTGTTGATTATGAATTGCGGAAGTATTCTTTCAATTGGCTTTGAAAAGGCATATCTGCTTCAAAATGATCTGAACCTGACTGTTTCAGAGATCATCTCTACATATGTATACAAAGTCGGTCTCATTGATAATAATATGTCTTATTCCACCGCGATAGGTTTGTTCAATACCTTGGTGAATCTGATACTGCTGATAATAGTGAATAAGACATCAGATAAGCTTTCAGGAACAAGCTTATGGTAAACGGGGGGTATAAATTTGAAAGAAGTTCATTTTCAAATATTGAATCGATGTCCGCTGAAGCGGACAGGGGGTGTAAATATGGAAAAAACAATATTAAAGCAGAAAAAAAAGATCAAACGCTGCAAAGAAGACGTTGTATTTGATGCGATATTATTTATTGTTCTTTCAGTCATTTTAGTGGTGGTGGCTTATCCTTTGTATTGGGTTATTATTTCCTCCATCAGCGAACCCGCATCCGTATCGGGCGGTGAAGTGGTATGGCGTCCCATAGGGTTTACTTTAAAAGGATATAAGGAGGTTTTTGATAATGATTCCGTGGTCAGAGGCTTTTTAAACTCTTTATTCTATACATTTTGCGGTGTCATCGTCAATCTTGTCGTAACACTGCCCACCGCATATGCACTTTCCAGAGATCGGTTCGGAGGCAAAAAAGTTGTCACTATTTTCTATATGATAACAATGTTTTTCAGCGGCGGTCTGATTCCCACCTATCTGGTGATCAAAAGTCTCAGTATGCTGAATTCCATGTGGGCCTTGATTTTACCGGGTTCCCTTAGTGTATACAATATGATAGTGGCAAGGACATTCTTCAAGTCAAATATATCAGAAGAATTATATGAAGCGGCGGAGATTGACGGCTGTACCCAGGGGCAGTTTTTCTTCAAAGTAGCACTTCCGCTGTCAAGTGCGATTATTGCCATACTGGTATTGTATTATGGGGTAGGACATTGGAATGCTTATTTCTCAGCATTGGTATATATTTCAGATGCAAATAAATATCCTTTGCAGCTGGTGCTCAGGAATATTCTGATCACAAATGCTACGGCGCTGGCACAGACAGCAACGACAGAAGCTGCACGGGCTGCCCTCAGGGAAAAGCAGGCAATAATCGATGTCATGAAATATTCCCTGATTATTATAAGCAGTATTCCGGTAATGGTATTATATCCTTTTATCCAGAAGCATTTTGTAAAAGGAGTAATGGTAGGTTCTATTAAAGGGTAATGAATACAAGGTCAGAATCGGTCTTGTTATCATTAAATAAAACAAAAAAGGAGATGTGTATTATGAAAAAGAAACTTGTTGTGTTATTATTGACTGCCGCCATGTGCGGAAGTATGCTGACCGGATGCGGAAACAGCAGCGATACCAGCAGCGGTGTCACAAGTCCTGCCGACAGCACTGCCACTGACAGCAGCAGTGAGGATGCCGCGTCAGATGCGACGGAGGATAAGGTTGGTGGTATTATGTACCAATCAGGGCTCCCGATTGTTGATGAAGGTGCATACAGCTTCTCGATTTTTGTGGATGACTCAACTTCTACAGGAGAATTTTGCATGCTTACGGCCTTTCAGGAGCAGACCAACGTGGACGTGGAATTAAAATATTATCCATACGAAACGGCTAAGGAGAGACTGAATCTTGACTTAAATTCGGGAGACTATGCCGATGTGATCGGCGGATGGACATTGTCAGACAGTATGATACTGCAGTACGGCGTGGATCAGGGCGTATTTATACCGCTGGAGGATTATTTTGCAGAGTATTGCCCCAATATATCAGCCATATTGGATCTCCCGGGGGTAAGGGAGAAAATGACCGCTCCGGATGGTCATATTTATACCATTCCTTATGTTTGTGATGATACAACTGTAAGCTTTTCCCCCTACATAAACGGAAGATGGCTTGAAAATGTAGGAATGAGCATGCCGACTACCACAGAAGAGTTTGAAGCGGTATTAAAAGCATTCAAGGAACAAGATGCAAATGGAAATGGTAATGCAAATGATGAAATTCCATTCTCCACAGACCCTAACAATAAGAGTCTTGAAAGCCTGGCAGGCTGGTTCGGAATGCCTATGAATAAGCAGGGTCTGGCTATGATTGATGGAGAAGTGGTATATGGAGGCACCAGCACTGCGTACAGGGAGTTTTTGAGTTGGTTCAACAGCCTTTATGAGCAGGGTCTTATTGATACGGAGATATTTACACAAGACAGCTCTACCTGGGAAGGAAAAGGAAATAAGGACTTATATGGCGTATCCATTGCGTACGGGAGCAATGAATTTTCAGGGATTGCCCAGAAGCCTGAAAAGAGCGAATTTGATGTGCTTCCTGTTCTTAACACTGAAAACGGCGGTATCTGGCTTCGTGCAACCAATGGTTATTCCGTATACAGAACACAGGCAGTTGTTACCGATAATGCCAAGAATCCGGAGATCATATGCAGATGGTTTGATAACGCATTTGAACTGGAAAACGGCATCGGATGTAACAGGGGACCTATCGATGTGGTAGTATTCAAGGAAGGCGACGGTTACCGTGCAATTGATACGGAGGCAACGATGTCTTCAGAAGATGCGGAAAAGGTAAGCTGGGGTAATTTATGGCCGCAGGCTCTGCCCAAATATGTACCGTCAGGATTTAAATACATTGAAGATAATCCGCTTTATGACGAAAAGAAAGCAGTGGAAGTAGCATATGAGCCTAATCTTACGAAAGAACCGATTTCTTCTTTCTGGGTTGATCAGGACGATGTAGAAGTTTATTCTGAAATATATACAGCTGTATTGGATTATTATGTCCAGCAGCAGGCACTTTTCATCTCAGGTGAAATAGATGTGGATGATGACGCACAGTGGCAAAGCTATATCAACGGACTGAAAGCATTGGGTTTGGAAGAATGGCTTCAGATGCGCGGCGCAGTGATAGCCGAGTAAGGCTGTGCCGGATAATTGCTTTGTTATTACTGTTTGATGACTAAAAGACAGAATAGAAATGATTGATTCTGTCAGGTTAGGATGCGGGGGAGATGTGGAAAGGCATATTGCGGATTATTCGTTAATATGCCTTTTTTCATGGCATGAGGAGGTATAGTTTATGATAAAGGATTGGTTCAAAAAAGCAAAGCTGGGTATTTTTATTCATTATGGAATCTATGCGGCAGGTGACGTTTCCGAATCGTGGTCATTTCATAATGGCCATATAACATATGAAGACTACATGAAGCAATGTGAGAAATTTACCGCTTCCAGATATGACCCTGAAAAATGGGCGGAGCTGTTCCAAAAGGCAGGTGCACAATATGTTGTCTTGACATCAAAACATCATGACGGCGTGGCTCTGTTTGATACACAGTTCAGCGACTTGAGTGTGGTAAAGAAAACACCGGCAGCAAGAGATTTAATAGAGGGGTATGTAAATGCAGTCAGAAAAGCCGGTCTGAAAGTCGGAATATACTATTCCCTGATTGACTGGTCTGACCCGCGCTACAGAAGTATCTATCCGGAAGGAATGAAACCGGAAGAGTGTCTGGAGGACAAATTCGGTTCACCGGCAGGCGGCCCCGAAGATTATGGTAAATGGGAAGAGTTCCTGCAATTCAATAACAACCAGCTTAGAGAATTGATGACGAAATACGGAACCGTGGATTTACTGTGGTTTGACGGCGACTGGGAAAGAAGTGCCGGTCAATGGAGAATGCCGGAGTTCAGGGAATACCTGCACACCCTTAATCCGGATGTAGTCTTAAACTCAAGAATGCAGGGATATGGGGATTATGAAACCCCTGAACAAGGAATTCCGCTATACGGCCCGGAAGGCGAATGGGAATTCTGTACTACAATTAACGATTCCTGGGGCTACAGACAATCGGATCATGATTACAAAAGCAGCGGACAGATTATCAGAATGTTCTGTGATTGTATTACCCTGGGTGGAAGGATGCTTTTAGACATAGGCCCAAGAGAGGATGGCACCATAGATGAAAGACAGGAAAAAGTGCTGCTAGACCTGGGAGCCTGGATCCATGATCACAAAGAAGCTGTATTCGGAACTGAAAAAGGATTAAACTATAACCACTTTCTGGGAGGCAGCACAATTTCCCAGGATAAAAAAACCCTTTATTTATTTGTTTACGACAAACCCGTGGAAACGCTATGCATAAAAGGGATAAAGACTCCCGTAAAACGGGTTACAGTTCTCCATACAAAGGACGAACTGCAGTTTTCTTATACAGGCGCCCTGCCCTGGAGCCAGATTCCGGGCACCTTATGGATATGGGCAGAAAACATGCCGCTGCATCCACATGCCACAGTACTAAAGGTAGAGCTTGAGGATGTGATCACCTATAATCTGGGTCACGGCGAAGTAATTACAAAAAACGATTAATATAAGACAGAAACGAGGGGTGACATTTGAGTAAAATCATAGGAAATACATTAACAGATATACCCTGGCAGAAAAAGCCGGAGGGAAATATCATGCCGGTCTGGCGGTATACAGACAATCCGATTATTGACCGACAGACTGTTACATTTGCAAACAGTATCTTTAACAGTGCAGTGGTTCCCTTTCAGGAAGGATATGCAGGCATATTCAGATGCGACAGCCTTAGCGTGAGCATGGATATCTACACCGGCTTCAGTCAGGACGGAATCCACTGGAAAATTAATGAGGAGCCGCTTACTTTTATAGGAGAGGATCCGGAAATACTAAAAAGAGAATACCGCTACGATCCGAGAGTGGTATTTATAGAAGACCGCTATTACATCACATGGTGCAACGGATATCACGGACCTACCATAGGTCTTGGATATACCTTTGATTTCAAGGTTTTTTACCAATGTGAAAATGCTTTTCTTCCCTATAACCGTAACGGCGTACTGTTTCCCCGCAAAATAAAAGGGAAATATGCCATGCTGAGCCGCCCCAGCGATACCGGACATACACCCTTTGGGGATATTTTCTACTCCCAAAGTGCGGACCTGGAATACTGGGGACATCACCGCTATGTGATGGGAACTGTAAGAGGAGATACTTCCGCATGGCAGGCAACCAAAATCGGCCCCGGACCTTGTCCCATTGAGACAGATGAAGGATGGCTGATCATCTATCACGGCGTACTCAATACCTGTAATGGGTTTGTATACCGCATGGGCTGTGCGCTCCTTGATCTTGATGAACCCTGGAAAGTAAAGTACAGAGCAAAGAACTATATATTGGCACCTCAGGAAATGTATGAGATGTGTGGTGATGTTCCCAATGTAACCTTTCCATGCGCAGCACTGACAGATTCAGAAACCGGAAGGATTGCGATCTACTATGGTTGTGCAGATACATCCGTAGGACTGGCATTTACAACAGTGGACGAACTGATTGGATGGATAAAAAAAGCTTCTCTGTGATACGCTTTATGCTG
>Ga0154002_1000350_pt1 | contig 13373 bp, 16 predicted proteins | sample TSNY086MetaG_FD_102276 | JGI IMG/M metagenome (GOLD analysis project Ga0154002, IMG submission 102276) | Attine ant fungus gardens microbial communities from New York, USA - TSNY086 MetaG | ecosystem: Host-associated > Fungi > Mycelium > Unclassified | place: USA: New York, Robert Cushman Murphy... | reverse complement strand
TATCAGCAGCTTCTTCCATAAAAATACCTGAAAGATGACATTTGGATTCCATACAGAAAGGTTAAGCTATCGGTAAGAGAAAAGAGACTTCTCTGTAAAACCTCATATAAGGAGAATTCCATGCCAAAAAAGGGGATTATAAAAATTGTTGTAGACGTGGTGATGACCGTCTTATTTGTGGTCTTGATGTTACCGCAGCAAACAGGACTATGGCGTAGCAGCAGAGTGAAATTTAAATTTTTTTGAAAATTTTCATGTAAATCAATCCATTTATTCCTTGCGTTCTTTTGCTCCTGATTTGGCATAATAAGAATACACAAAGTTTTCATTTATTTTGTGTAAAGCCAAAGAAAAATATAAAGGAGGCAAGAGATGAAAAACAGGAAAGTACTGGCAGCGGCAGTATTATCAGCAGGACTGCTACTGGCGCCGACGGCGGCACAGGCATCCTATTATGTAGTGACCGATGGCCAGCAGTATGGCTCCGGACAGAGTAACAGCACCTGCACGCAGCTGTCAAACGGAAATGTATGTGTAACCGGTGTTAACAGTATGGAAGATTTAAAATCAAAGCTATCCGCGTATGGTATTGACCCGAACCAATTTGACTTGGGAGATGTACGGATCAGCAACGGTACTGCTTACTGTAAACAAAGTACAAGTACTACGCAGCCGTCTACCGCGGCAGCACCAACACAGCCGGCCACGACAGTAGCACCGAAGCAGCCGGCCACGACAGCAGCGCCGAAGCAGCCGGCCACGACAGCAGCACCGAAGCAGCCGGCGGCTACGGCAGCACCGACACAGCCGTCGACAACAAAGGCAGCAGCCCAGTCGACGACGGCAGCTCAGACGACGCAGCCGGCCACGACAGCGGCACCGACGACACAGCAAGGGACAACCGCAGCAGGTTCTTCTAATAGCAGCTATGTTAGCCAGGTAGTGACGCTGGTGAATGAGGAACGGGCGAAGGCCGGCCTGGCGGCGCTGACAGTGGATTCAAAGGCGGAAGCCGCCGCTGCAGTGCGGGCAAAGGAGATTATGACGAGTTTTTCCCATACCAGACCAAACGGCAGCAGCTTTAGTACGGCTCTAAAGGAGCAGGGAGCCTCCTACTCTACGGCAGGTGAGAACATCGCCTGGGGACAGAAAACTCCTCAGGAAGTAGTTACCGGCTGGATGAACAGTTCAGGCCACCGGGCGAACATTCTAGGCGCGAACTATACTAAGATTGGATGCGGTTTCTATCAGGGTTCGGACGGTACGTGTTACTGGTCGCAGCTATTTATGGGATAGTTATGAAAAGCAATCTGCTTTCGAAAGAAAAAAGGCCCGGAGCGTTGGTTCGCTCCGGGTTTTTAATGTGTCAGGCACAAAGATCCTGGATATCCTCTCCCCGTAAGGTTTCTTTCTCTAACAATGCACAGGCAATCTGGCACAGAGTATTCTGATTTTCTTCCAGCAGCATTTTCGTATTGGCATATTCTTCCTTTAAACGCTTCCGGCAGAGATCTTGCAGGGAAGCAGAACCGGCAGCATCCAATACATTGCAGTTAAACAGGCCGAACTCATCATCCATTCCGTATTTATTGATATAATCGACCATTAAAGAGGAAGCTTTTTCAATATCGTTGCTCGCACCGGTGGTGATTTCACCAGATCCAAAGACCAGTTCTTCGCTGGCGCGTCCGGCCAGCAGGACTTGCAGATGGGCCAGCATTTGCTGCTTCGCCATATACAGGGAATCTCTGGGGATACTCAGGGAATAACCGCCGGCCCCCTGAACGCTGGGAATAATCGTCACACGTGAAATATAAGAATCCGGTAAAAGCAGATGAGTCGCCAGGGCATGTCCTGCTTCATGATAAGCCGTAATATTCCGGTCTTTCTGGGTTATGTAGCTGGTGTCCGATTTCTCCGCACCGGCAATCACCATATGAAAAGCCTTGTCAATCTGCGTCTGTCCAATGGAGGCCAGACCGTTGTTCGCTGCCAGGATTGCTGCCTCATTCAGCAGGTTTTCCAGCATGGAACCGCTAAAGGAGACCGTGGAGCGGGCCAGCTCATGCAAATCCACACCGGCATCCAGGCGGCGGGAGTGGGCATATAAGGACAGAATGCTCAGACGGGCGTTCACATCCGGTAAGCCGATCTCTACCAGGCGGTCAAAACGCCCTGGCCGGGTTAAGGCTTCGTCCAGAATGTCCAGGCGGTTTGTAGCGGCAATCACCACGATGCCGTCCCGTTCGTTAAAACCGGACATTTCAGTCAGGAGTGCATTCAAGGTCTGATCCCGTTCATCATTGCCGCTGTCGGTCTGCCGTCCGCGGCGTTTGCCGATGGCATCGATTTCGTCGATAAAGATGACGGCTTTTTCAGCTTTTTTTGCGGTTTTAAAGAGGCTGCGGATCCGGCTGGCTCCTACGCCTACATACATCTGTATAAAGTCGGAGCCGCTCATCGGGTAGAAGGGGACGCCGGCTTCTCCGGCAATGGCTTTTGCCATCAGCGTTTTGCCGGTGCCGGGAGGTCCGTAGAACAGAATGCCGTGGGGCATTTTTGCACCGATTTCCGTGTACTTCTCAGGATTTTGAATAAACCGGATAATATCCTGCACCATTGCTTTGGCCTCTGCATTTCCGGCCACATCCGCGAGGGTAAGGGAAGAGGTGCTGCTTCGGTCTGAGGCGGCATCCTGGATCAGGGGATCGGCCGGCTTCCGGAAGCGGTAATATAGAATACCGCCGGCAGCTGCCAGGCAGACGAGGAATTGTGCTATGGGAGATCCGCTGCCGGTGTCCTGATAGAACACCGGAACGTCGTATGCTACCAGATAATTAAGGAATTCCTGGGATTCCGGGTTCAGCATCTGGAAGGTCTCACCGGTAGTGAGGGTGACCCCCAGAGCCCCTGTGCTGCCCTGCACCGTTACCTCGCTCACCTGGCCGCTGGATACGGCATTCAAAAATGCATTATAAGTCATGCCGGCGTCTGTTTGGCTGGTATAGGCTAATACACCGGCTGTAATCAGTAAAATACAGCATGCCAGCAGCACCAGATTTTGGTAGCTTTTTTTTATTTTCATTGGAATCCATCCTTTATATAGAAACGAAGACTGAATGGTACTTACAAACTGTAACATGAAGGGGATAAAAATTCCATGTATAATTACTGGAAGTGGTTCCATTTCATCGGAGAAGAGGAGGATTCTTAGGGGATTCTGTCCCCCGGATGAGGGATCCCGTCCTCGTTGGTAAAATGCAGGTAAAAATTTTCATTGCAAAACAGTCTTCTTCGTCTTATGATACAGGTAATGAGTTCTATATCGGAAGGAGGCTGATTTTTGTGATATATACTGCGAAGTATTTAGTAATAGGCGATGGCGCTACCGTGATTTCTCCAGGGGCGGTCTGTGTAAATGCCGGAGGGATTCTGGAGGATGTCGGGGAGCAGGCGGAAGTCCTGTCCAGACATCCCGGTGAGGAGATCGTGGATTGCGGTCAGGCGACGATCCTGCCGGGGTTGATTGATATGCACGTTCACTTGGGTTATTATTACAGCCAGCCGGATGCTTACCAGTATGATTCTTATATGGTGGCGTATTATGGACAGCGGCAGGCTGGTTTAGCGTTGCGCTTAGGGATTACTACCGTGCGGGATCTTTCTTCTCCTCCTGGTCTCTGCCGGCAGCTGCGATTGGCCGGGGAGAAGGGATTTGTGCAGGTACCGCGGATGATTCATACGGATGCGGGAATCTGCATGACCGGTGGCCACGGCCATGACGACGGTGTGGAGGAGGCCGATGGCGTGGAGGAAATTCGGAAGGCTATTCGCCGCCAGCGGAAAAATGGTGCCGACTGGATTAAGATCTTGACGAGTAACCGGGAGGAATTTCCGGAGTATCGCCAGGAGGAACTGAATATGGCAGTCGACGAATGCCACCGCAGGGGAATTAAGACGGCTGTCCATGCAGGAATCCAGCCTTCGATTCAGATGTGTATTGATGCAGGTTTTGATACGATTGAGCATGGTACTTTTTTGACGGTGGAGCAGGCCGAACAGATGGCGGAGAAAGGAATCGCCTGGATTCCGACGATCACAGCTTACACGGTCTTCTATGAATTCTGCAGGGAGCAGATGAAAGGGGCAGTGGGTCCCTCGGATCGGATTGCGGCAAAAGCGATCCGCGATTTTGCTTTCTTTGAGTCGGCATATTATGCCTATAAGAACAATTTTAAAAAACTCTGTGATACCGGAGTAACCGTCTGCGCCGGCAGTGATATGGTACTGTACAACGCCCCGCCTTTTCCGATTAATCGGGAGCTGCAGCTGATGACGGATTATGGCATTGCACCACTGGAGGCCATTCGTACCGCGACGGTCAATCCGGCCAGGGTACTGGGGCTGGAGGAAGTCACCGGACAGCTGAAAAAGGGGCTGGAAGCAGACCTGCTGATCGTAGAGGGAGATGTATCCAGAGACATAACGGTTCTGAATCAGATCAAAGGAGTCTTCCTGCGAGGACAGCAGGTGCGCTAAAAATTTCCCTTGACAAATATTTTCTAGCGTAATATGATAGTGATATCAAAATAATATCATAAAGATTGCACATAAGCAAAGGAGGATTCGAAATGGAAGAATTCAATCAAAAGCCGGTGATTGTAGAGAAGGAAGTGCGGTCTGCTAAGGGCGGCATCATGCTGCTTCTGCTGCTGACAGGAATGCTGATCGCTATCGCAGGGATTGTGCTGGGCGGCATCCGTTTGGCGGATGAATCTTATCTGCTTGGCACCATACTGCTGGTGCTGAGTATCGTCGGACTGATCGTGTTTTTCATTTGCCTGTTCGGTCTGCATGTGGTAAACCCCAATGAAGCCCTGGTGCTGACGTTGTTTGGTAATTACTACGGTACCATTAAGAAGGCGGGCTTCTACCATACCAATCCTTTCTGCACTTCCATTAACCCGGCAGCCACCCGGAAGCTTGAGGAGAATGTAGAGAAGATCGTAAGTGGTAAGATCGTGGTCAATACGATTGGTAAGAAAATCTCCACGAAGACGCTGACGCTGAACAATGAGCGCCAGAAGGTCAACGATGTGCTGGGTAATCCGATTATCATCGGAGCCATTGTTATCTGGAATGTGGAAGACCCCACCAAGGCAGTGTTTAACGTAGAAAATTACATGCAGTTCCTGTCTACCCAGTGTGATTCCACCATCCGTAACATAGCCAGACTGTACCCTTACGATTCCGTCGAGGAAGATTCCGATGAGAAGACTCTGCGGGGCAGCAGCCAGGAGATTGCGCAGAGCATGAAGGCCGAGCTGCAGAACCGTGTGGAAGAAGCTGGTTTGTCGATTCAGGACGTACGGATTACGCACCTGTCCTATGCAGAGGAAATCGCTGCCGCCATGCTGCAGAGACAGCAGGCCACGGCAATCATCGCAGCACGTCAGAAGATCGTGGAAGGCGCGGTCAGTATGGTGAAAATGGCTCTCGACCAGCTGAACGAGGAGGGAGTCGTACTACTGGATGAGGAGAGAAAGGCTGCCATGGTCAGCAATCTGCTGGTAGTCCTTTGCGGTAATAAGGATGCGCAGCCCATTGTCAACAGCGGCAGCATCTACTAAATTTGACGTATGCAATCTGCGTCAAAGGAGGTGAGCAGCGTGGAAGTATTCGAAGAAAAAGAGCATAAGCTGCAGGAACGGCTGGAATCCCTGAAGGCTCTGGAGCAGGAGATCAAGCAAAAGGAAAAAGCCATTAAAGACAAAGAAAAAGGCAAAAAGCAAATGCTGCTTCGTCTGGCACCCAGTCTCTGGGATGATATTGCTGCCTGGGCGGAGAAAGACTTCCGCTCCATCAACGGGCAGGTAGAATACCTCTTGTCCGAGTGTGTGAAGAAGCATAAAAAAGAGCAATAAAACGTTCAGGAGCTGCGGAGAGGATTTTCTGCAGCTCCTTGACATTAAAAAGTCCCTTTACTCCTCTTCTCGAAAGATTGCTTCAATCGCGACACTGCCGCCTCGTACGAATTGTATGCGGCGGCCGAAGCTCTCCCGGAGGAGTTCGGTTAGCTCATGATTTTTCCCTTCGGTCTGCAGGCATTCCAGAATCACGCTGCCCTTGCCATAATCGCAGACAGTAACCCCGAAGACTTTCGCAATGCGGAAGATTTCTTCAATTTCATCCCCCTGGCACTTATTAACCCGTATAAAAAGCAGCTCCTTCCGGTGTACCGGCACATCCGTTAAATCAATGACCTTAATGACGGAGACACTTCGAATCAATTGCTTCTTAATCTGTTCAAAAGTACTATCGTCACTGAGTAGGCCAATGGTCATACGGGAGACCGTTTCGTCCTCCGTTTCCCCGACGGTCAAGCTTAATAAATTATAACTCTTCGCAGAAAACAGGCCGGAAATTTTAGCCAGTACGCCCACTTCATTTTCCACATACAGAGAGATCCATCTTTTTTCCATTTTCCATCTCCTCCTAACAATCCAATATCATTTCTTCCAGTGGTTTTCCGGGCGGTGCAAAAGGCAATACGTTCGCTTCCCGTTCGATGATGAATTCAATCAAGGTCGGGCCTACCTGATTCTCCTTTGCCTTACGGAAGGCTTCTTCCATGTCCTCTTCGCGCTCCACGCGGATGCCTACCGCTTCGTAGCTCTCCGCCAGCCTCACGAAGTCCGGCGTATATTTCGGACATTCTGCATTTGGATTCGAGCAGGCACTCTTGCAGCGCTTGCGGAAACGCAGGCAGGTGCTGGAGTAGTGCTTCTCATAGAACATTTCCTGCCACTGGCGCACATTACCCAGATAACCGTTGTTCAGCACGCACAGGATCAGCGGCATTTCATGCACCACGGCAGTGGCCATTTCCTGGATATTCATCTGCATCCCGCCGTCGCCGGAAATGCAGATCACGTCTTTATCCGGATTGCCAAATTTGGCGCCCATGGCTCCGGGAAAGCCGTAACCCATAGTGCCCAGGCCGCCGGAGGTCAGTAATTGGCGGTGTTCATCCAGCTCCAGATATTGGGTAGTCCACAACTGGTTCTGCCCGACGTCCGTTACCACGATAGAAGAGGGGAAAAGTTCGTTAATCTTACGGATGATCTTCTCCGGAGTCAATCCTTTCGAGTTGTTCATATGGATTGGGTAAGCTTGCTTCCAGCCTTGGATCTCCGATACCCAGTCGGAGATTGCCAGTGGCTCTGCCAGCTCCAGCAGTTTCTCAATGGCCGTCTTAGCGTCTGCTACGATGGGAACATCTACTACGATATTCCGGGAAATAGAAGCAGTGTCAATATCAATATGGATAATGGTAGCATCCTTGGCGAATTCGCTGATCTTCCCAGTGATCCGGTCATTGAACCGAGTGCCGATGGAGAAGAGTACGTCACAGTTACGTATGGCCGTATTGGAAGCATAACTGCCGTGGATACCAATGTTTCCCACATAGAGCGGATGATCGGTAGGCACAGCCCCCTTTCCCATAATCGTGGTGATCACCGGAATGCCGGTACGCTCTGCCAGCAGCGTCATTTCCTTACTGCTCCGGGCAATGTTCACCCCTCCACCCAGCAGAAAGACCGGCTGCTTGCTCTTCTTCAGCAGCTCCCAGGCCTTCTTCAGCTGTCCGGCATGGACGCCGTTGCTGGGCTTATAGCTGCGCATATTAACCTCTGCCGGATATTCGTCACTTCCCAGCGCTGCCTGCACGTCTTTCGGAATGTCTACCAGTACCGGACCCGGTTTGCCGGTCCGGGCGATGAAGAAGGCTTCTTTTATAATCCGCCCCAGATCCTTCCGGTCCCGGACGGTAATAGAATGCTTGCAGATGCTGCGGGTAATGCCGACAATGTCCACCTCCTGAAAGGCATCGTTGCCGATCAGGTGGGTGGGCACCTGGCCGGTAAAGCAGACCAGGGGTACGCTGTCATAGTTAGCAGTGGCAATGCCCGTCACCAGATTCGTAGCGCCGGGGCCGCTGGTAACCAGACAAACGCCCACCCGCCCCGTAGAACGGGCATAGCCGTCTGCGGCATGGACCAGTGCCTGCTCATGGCGGGGCAGAATGACTTCAATTTCCGCTTGCCCATACAGGGCGTCAAACAAGTCGATGGACTGCCCCCCCGGGTAGGCAAAGAGCAGATCCACCCCTTCTTCCTTCAGCGCTTTTACAAAAAGCTGTGCTCCTGTGATTTGCTTCATAAAACGTCCTCCTTTAATACAATAATCTCTGACTCCGATTGAAATAAAAAAGCCCTAAGCTATGAATTAGCTTAGGGCGAATGGGACATCCGTGGTACCACCTAATTTCAGAGAAAACTCTCTGCACTCTGCCGGTACAGAATCAAAACCGGCCGACATAAGTATCTATATCGGTACGGACAGAATCGATACCGTTTTCCTGGTAACGTGGGAAAGGCACGTCGGAGTCTACTGGAGAATATTCTCGTTCGATCCGCTGCTCAAGGGCTACTTCCATACGGCTTCCGTGAAGATTCGCACCAACCATCTTCTCTCTGTGACGTCCGCGGGTATGTACTCCTCCCCGTCATTGCATTTGCAAATAGAATTTGCACTTAGTATAACAAGGGTCCGTACAGTTGTCAAGGATAAAAATGGATTGACGCGTAGGTGTGTGGTGGTTTACAATACAGGTGTTACACTTCCGAGAGTGTTTATACAAGGAGCGGGCCAATGCAAATAGAACAAACAAAACCAGAAGACCTTCCTGCAATTCTACAACTCTATCGAAATGCCCGCCGCTTCATGCAGCAAAATGGCAATCCCGAACAGTGGAAGGATACCTATCCTCCGGAGGAGCTGGTACGTCAGGACATTGCCAGGGGGATCAGCTATGTATGCCGGGAGCAGGATGAGATTCTTTGTACTTTCGTCTATTTTGCAGGCCATGAAACCGATTACGACCAGATCGAAGACGGAGAGTGGCTGCCAGGCGGCGCCTACGGTGTCGTCCACCGTGTCGCCTCTTCCGGAGAGAAGAAGGGCACCGCTTCCTTCTGCCTGGATTGGGCCTTCCGCCAATGCGGTGACCTGCGGATTGACACCCACGGGGATAACCTTCCCATGCAAAAGCTGCTGGAAAAGAACGGATTTACCCGCCGGGGAATCGTCCATGTGCAAAACGGCGGCGAGAGAATAGCCTATCAAAAGGTACGTTTCCCTGTTCCTTCTAAAAATAACAATCCCTCTGCAAGAAGTTAAAAAGTTTAGTCCTCCTTTCAGAAAACTTCGTAAAAGCAGGAAAACAAGAATCTCTCTCCTTTCACTGGCATTCCCCATCCACTTATGTTACACTCAAATTAGGAGGAGAGCAGACATGGAGCTTCGATTCGAAAATTTAACGATAACAGCAGCCACGATCCGATAACCGGTGAATTGGGCTGCTTTTTAAATCGTTTATTTTCTAACAAGTATCCGGCAGCCGCCCTCCTGTGAGGAAAATCAAAGGGTATTGTTATCGGACGGCGTATGTGGCGGAGGATGAGGAAAAGAGATGGAAAGGACATTCGGCACCAGGCTCAAAGCAGTATCTTATTATGACCGCAAGGGGGCATACCTGGTCGCAGTAAAAGACGGAAGGCTGGCAGTGGTTAGAACCGCCAAAGGCTATTTCCTGATCGGCGGCGGTCAATTCCCCGGCGAAAGCCATGAAGAATGTGTCCGGCGGGAATGCCTCGAGGAGACCGGCTGTTCCATCAAGCTGGGGTCCTATCTGGGTTCTGCCGATGCGTATGGCTATTACGAAAAATACGGGTATTTTCATCCAATCCAGCACTATTATACCGGCGAGCTTGCGGACAAAATCCAAGAGCCGGTAGAAGAGGATCATACTCTGGAATGGATTCCCTGCGAAATTGCAGAGAAATGCCTCTATTTAAAGCTCCAGGCCTGGGCAGTCAGACATTATCTGGAAAAACAACCGAACAAACATCATTAACAAAGTCGAAAGGGAAGAAAAAATGGAAACCCAAGTTCTGATTGATGCGGAGACAGAAGGGTGCAAACAGGTGTATCATATGGTCGATGGGGAAATTGTTCCCTATCAGTATGCCGGAGTAGCGGTATGCCGGCGGGGAAGCGAAGAAGCACGCGTTTATCAGCTCTTCGAAGAACATTGCGATCTATACTTTTGTAAGGATCAAAAACCGGAGGAATTCCCCTTCTATCCGGTGCCGGTATTTGCCGTATTTGCGCTGGATTCCAAGGGAAATTGTTTTGGAACGATCGGAGGGATCGGAGACCTGGAAGAGGATTACTATCCGGTAGGAATGGTAGACCGTCATGGGCAGGCTTGGAGACTGGCAGCCAATCTGCGGGAGTTTCTCTCGATGGCGATATTTTACCCCGATTGGCGCCGGTGTGCGGATCAGGGTGAGACGGCTCCATGGCAGGAGGAATTGGCGGAGGCATTGTCGCTGGACCGGAATACGGAGGCGTTGGCATTTCTGGCCGATTTTCTGGAGGGAAAGGCGGGATTTTCCTTGTATCCTTCCAAGTCTGCGGTACCGAATGCCTGCTGGACGACCTTAGAGCAGAAATGATAAAAAGCTCTTCCTCATTTCTCATGAGTGTGCTATAATCGTACAAATGTGAGAAAAACGAATGAGGAGGAGAATAATGGAAAGCAGAAAAATTATTCAGGTGGATGAAAAGGTGCCGATTGGACTACTGATTCCGCTAAGCATTCAGCACATGTTTGCAATGTTTGGCGCATCGGTCCTGGTACCTTTTCTTTTTGGCATCAATCCGGCCGTTGTACTCTTTATGAATGGAGTGGGAACGCTGCTGTTTATTCTGTTCACGAAGGGAAAGGCACCGGCCTATCTGGGCTCCAGCTTTGCGTTCCTGGCGCCGGCAGGTATCGTGATTAGTAATATGGGGTACGAATACGCGCTGGGAGGGTTCGTAGTTGTCGGTTTCTGCGGATGTGTTCTGGCACTGATTATCTACAAATGCGGTTCTGACTGGATTAACGTGGTATTGCCTCCGGCAGCAATGGGGCCGGTTGTAGCGTTGATCGGATTGGAGCTGGCAGGGACAGCTGCCGAAAATGCAGGTCTGCTGGCAGAGACAATCGATACCAATCATCTGACCGTATTTCTGGTAACACTGGGCGTAGCCGTATTTGGATCGGTGGTCTTCCGTAAATTTCTTGCCGTGATTCCGATTCTGATTGCCGTGATTTCCGGGTATGTGGCGGCACTGTGCTGTGGGATTGTGGATTTCAGTGAGGTGGCAGCTGCGCCGTTCTTAAAGCTTCCGAATTTCAGTACACCAAAGTTCGATATAGAAGCCATTGTAATTATTCTGCCGGTATTGCTGGTCATTGCTTCCGAGCATATCGGCCACCAGGTGGTAACCAGTAAGATCGTGGCAGGGACCTGCTGAAGGATCCGGGTCTGCACCGTTCGCTGTTTGCGGATAACTTCTCTACGATGCTCTCCGGTTTGATCGGCTCCGTACCGACCACTACCTATGGTGAGAATATCGGTGTAATGGCGGTAACGAAGGTATACAGTGTCTATGTGATTGCCGGTGCGGCAATTCTGTCCATTATCTGTTCTTTTGTGGGCAAGCTTTCCACACTGATCAGTACGATTCCCGGCCCGGTTATCGGAGGAATTTCCTTCCTGCTCTATGGTATGATCGGCGCCTCGGGTATTCGGGTGCTGGTGGATTCCAGGGTAGATTACGGTAAATCCCAGAACCTGATTCTGACCTCGGTAATTTTTGTCACCGGCCTGTCGGGGATCAGCATTAACCTCGGCAATGTAAAGCTTAGTGGGATGGTACTGGCCTGTATCGTGGGGATGCTGTTAAGTCTGGCATTCTATGTATTGGAGTGGCTGCATTTGACGAATGAGCCGGCAGACGAGTAAGAGAATTAAGAAGAGGAGTAAAGGGAAGGACCTGGCAAAATGGCCGGGTCCTTCGGGATGGGCGGAAAGGAAAAGGTATTTGTTAAGAAGCCGTTTCTGCCTCTTCGTAGGCGATGGTAAAGGTAATGGTTCCCGTATAGGTACCGGCTTTGGTAGGCATGGCAGTAGTTGTGTAAATGGATGCAGACTTCGCTGTGCCGGAACCAGTAACTGCCCAAGTTAAATCATTAGCGTCTGTCATGAAACCGTCTTCACCTGTAGGCGCGAGGACAAGAGTGGCAGAGTCGTCGTCCCCTGTTCTGTGCATCAATACGCTATCAGCAAGGGAAATAATTAAACTAGCACCAGGGGCCAGATCATAGGTTGCGCTCACTTCCAGCCCAATTACCGGATTCTTCAAAGCTGCTCCAGTAATCGTACTCGGGATCGTAACCGAATAAGTAGGTGCATTTGTCCATGTTACTGTAGTATCCGCTGTTCCCGGCGCAGTCAATTCCGCTGCAAACACCGTTCCACTAAATCCCATTACCATAACGCTTGCCATAACAATTGCCATAAGTTTTCTAATCTTCATTTTGTTACCTCCATAATTAGTAGTATAATTTTTGTTAGAATTTGGGGAGTTGATGATTCCCCGTGAGATTTTTTGTACCCGCCGCCTTTTTCCGGTCGGCTAATTTACTGCGCTCCATACAATTGGCAAAATACATTTTTTTTATTGATACTATTTTTCAACTCCCCTCCTTACTTCACTTCCAGCATCGTGAGTACATCGGCTCCATTTAATGCTTCCAATGTCTCCAGACTGGAGGTTGATATTTGTAATACGGCGGAATATTCGCCGCTTTGCAGCGCCCGGCTCAGGGTCGCCCTGGTAATGGCCTCTCCCGGAGGAATCAGCTTTGAGGAGTAAAGTACCTCGCCGGTCTCCTGCAGTACCAGGTCGTACTGGAAATAGCAGGGATTCTCTTCCGGATTTACAAAGGCTACGGCCACATCTGTCTGGCCGGCCGGTATGTAAAGAGAGGGGTATCCGGGGATCGTAATGGTGGCGGCATCGGAGTCTTCTGCGGATGCCGAATTGCCGCCATTCCATTTGTCTGATCCCGGATCGATATCCGGGGCAGAGGTGTTGGCGCTCACAACTTCTCTGGAGCTAAACCAACCTTTCTGAATGCCCAGGAATCCTACAGCCAGAAGCATTCCTATGATGAGTAGCACGCCTAAGATAAGGAAAAAATATTGGGGTAACGAACGTTTCATGGACTCAGCCTCCTTTGCCGGATACAAGAATAAAAAAACCATCTGCCGGGGTCTGCAGACGGTTCCATGTATCCCTTGAGAGCAGGAGGTGCAAAATGCACGCCCTTCTTCCAGATAATACGGTAACCGGCTGTCATATTCTTTCGAACGTAGACCCTTTGGCTTTGTGTCGCTGCTTTTCAGCAGTTT
>Ga0154002_1000348_pt1 | contig 13401 bp, 10 predicted proteins | sample TSNY086MetaG_FD_102276 | JGI IMG/M metagenome (GOLD analysis project Ga0154002, IMG submission 102276) | Attine ant fungus gardens microbial communities from New York, USA - TSNY086 MetaG | ecosystem: Host-associated > Fungi > Mycelium > Unclassified | place: USA: New York, Robert Cushman Murphy... | reverse complement strand
GATATGCTCCTCGATATATGCCCATAACTGCCGCGGATTTTTTGCAAACTGCACTTTTTGCGCCTCAGTGAAAGCCGCCGCCAGCGTTTCCCGGTAATCCGTCATATGTTCAAAGTAAATACGTGGGGCAAGCACCCCCTCGGCAAAAATCGCTTCTTCCCACCGGTCCAAAAACTTCATCCCATGCTTCAAATGGGCAGTCAGAATATCCTTCCGGCAATCCGAATAATCCTTGCTGTTCAAGGTCGTCAGCAATACTGCCGCATAGCGGCTTTGATTCTCTTCCAGAAAGCCGATGATCTCCGGATAATTGCCCCTTGCCTTTTCCAATATATCCGCCAGGACATCCACGTCGGCCAGATTCGCTAAATGGTTTGGGAAGTGCGCACCGCTAAAGAATCCGGCTTCCTTCTCTTTGCGGATCTTTAAGGCTTTGCCGGTGTTGGCCCTTTGCCGCTTCAGCGTCGCTTCCGTCATCGGCGGATTTGTTTTCCCGGTAATGACCGGAGCCATGGTATCGAAATCCGTAACCCGGTCACCGGTTATCGCCGGTATATAGACCACCTCAATATCGCTGTTCTCAGTCGTATTGATCCATCGTTCCATAAAACTGCAGCCATCGGTCAGATGCAGACAGACGGAACCCATGCCCACTGTGATTTCGGCACGTCCCTGCTCATCCGTAATCAGCATGCTGACCGGTTCCAGCCTCGCGGCATTGATAATCTCCAGAATGATCCGGATCTGATGCAGCGGCCGGCCATTCTGATCTTTTACCAAAAGCTTCAACTTCACCGCCGGAGCATAGTGCCCGGTACGGTTCACCAGATACTGGATCCCGCTTCTGACCGGCGCTCCGGAGCTGCTTTCACTTTCAGAAGCTCTCTGGGGCTCATAAAAAGCTTTGCTTTCTACCATGATGGCCCGGGAAGAAGCAGAGGTGAACCAACCCCGGTCAAGTTCTTCCTCCGGTTCACAGGCCCCCAGATAATGCCACTGTCCGTCACACCACACCTCTGCCCAGGCATGATTATCATCACAGTGAGCCCATCTGGGCACATAGATCTGGCGGGCCGGAATACCGATGCTGCGAAAAGCCATAATGGCAAATACCGACTCCTCCCCGCACCTTCCCTGCGCACTCTTGAGCATCGTCGTCGGTGGAACGGTACGCATGTCAGAACCAACATATGTGGCCTGTTCAAAACAAAAATAATTGGTTTCGATAATCGCTTCGGCCAGAGTCTTGTCCTTAACCCGTGGGGCCAGCAGATCATAGAACAGTCCCCGGGCCGGTTCCAGCCATTCATTATTCACCCGCGGGAACAACACATCGGCAAGAAAGATATCCATCGGTATCTCCCGCCCCCATGGCATCTCTTCCCGGGCCCTGATTGCCGTACGGGCATAATCAAGAACCGTTGCAAACATCGTTTCTTCGGACAGATCGGAAAGCGGCAGATGGGTAAAGATAAATTTTACTGAAGTACGCAGATCTTCCTCCGTAAGTGCTGATATCTGAGTATCGGCAGACTGCATAATCCGGCCCCATTTACTCAGTCTCTTCCTGTAGCTGCCATCAATTGTATGTGTCATATCATCACTGTAATGCATCTTCTATTCCTCCCCCGTATAACTAGCTGTACAGATGACAGCTGACCAGATGCCCGTTCCCGACATCAACGGTCTTTGGTATTACCTGCGAACAGATGTCCCGGCACTCCGGGCACCTGGTGTGAAAATTACAGCCGGAAGGCGGATTGACCGGACTGGGAATATCTCCCTGAAGCAGAATCCGCTCCTTCTTAAGCTCCGGATCAGCTACCGGCACCGCCGACAGCAGGGCCCTGGTATAGGGATGCAGCGGTGTACCGTACAACTCATCTCTGGTCGCAGTCTCCACGATCCGGCCCAGATACATGACGCAGACCCTGGTACTGATATGCTCCACAACACTTAAGTCGTGGGATATGAAGAGATATGCAAGCCCCATCTCCTTTTGCAGATCCTGCATCAGGTTAAGCACCTGGGACTGGATCGAAACATCCAGCGCCGATACCGGCTCATCGGCAACCAACAGCCTGGGATGCACCGATATGGCCCGGGCAATACCAATTCGCTGCCGCTGTCCGCCGGAAAATTCATGGGGATATTTCTCCATATTGTCTCTGTCCAGACCAACAATCTCAAGCAACGCGGCAGCCTTTTGATACTGCTCTTCCTTCTTCATATCCGTATGCACCTGAAGCGGTTCCGAGATCAGGTCCTTTATCTTGATTCTCGGGTTTAAGGAAGAATAAGGATCCTGAAAGATCATCTGCATATCCCGCCGCAGCGGGCGCATCTGGTTATCCGTATATTCGGTGATATCCTCGTCACGGATCAGAATCTGTCCGGATGTGGGCTGCAGCAGCTTAAGGATCAGCCGGCCGGTGGTTGATTTACCGCATCCGGATTCTCCCACCAGACTTAAGGTTTCGCCTTCCTTAATCTCAAAACTGACACCATCCACAGCCTTTAGGTCCTGTTTCTTGCCCATAAAGCCCTTTTTGACCGCAAAGGTCTTTCTTAAATCTTTTACTTGTACAAGGGTTTTGCTCATATAACAGCCTCCTCCATCAGCCAGCAACGGCAGGAACGTTCCTGACGGCCTCCGTCAACCATAAAAAGTCCCGGTTCCTCCTTCTCGCAGCGATCCATCTTATATTTGCAGCGCGGGGCAAATTTACATCCTTCGGGCATTTTGGCAAGCATCGGGACATTGCCGGGAATACTCTCCAGCCGGTCAGCCCGCCGGCCGATAACCGGTACGGAGTGAATCAGGCCTTTGCTGTATGGGTGCTTAGGTGATTTAAACAGATCCACCACATCCGCCTGCTCCACAATCCGTCCGGCATACATCACAATCACCCGCTGGCACATCTCCGCCACCACACCCAGATCATGGGTAATCAGCAGCATGCTCATGCCGTGATCCCGGTTAATCCGCCTCATCAGATCCAGAATCTGGGCCTGAATGGTAACATCAAGAGCGGTGGTCGGCTCGTCCGCGATCAAAAGCTGGGGATTCAGGCTCATCGCCATCGCAATCATAACTCTTTGATTCATACCGCCGGACAGCTGATGGGGATAATCCTGCAGCACCTGTGCGGCTCTTGGGATACCCACCTGCATTAACATCGCTTTGGCAATCTCCATGGCTTCTGAACGGGTCTTTTGGGTATGTTTACGGATTACTTCACAAATCTGATCACCGATCCGCATCACCGGATTCAAGCTGGTCAGCGGCTCCTGAAAGATCATTGCGATCTCTTCCCCCCGCATCACCGCCATCTCCCGGTCACTGACGGTCGTAATATTCTGATCTTTAAAATAAACTCCGCCTTGGGTGATCTTACCGTTGGTATCCTTAAAAAGTCTCATAATCGCCAGGGAAGTAACCGTCTTACCGCATCCTGACTCACCGACAAGCCCCAGAATCTCGCCCTTATTGATATGGAAGGATACACCGTTTACCGCAGTCAGGCTGCTGTCTTTGGAGACAAATTCTATTTTTAAATCTTTTATTTCCAGTATTTTTTCAGCTGTGTTTGCCATAATCAATACCTTTCTGTCTATTTTATTTTAGGATCCAGGGCATCTCTTAACCCGTCACCTAACAGATTGAATGCAAGAACGGTCAGCAAAATCGCAAGCCCCGGGAAAAATGCAACATGAGGAGCCCTCCCAATATAGTCTCTGCCGGTTGAGAGCATCGCTCCCCACTCCGCATCCGTCGGCTTTGCTCCCATCCCCAGAAAGCTTAAGGAGGCTGCCGAAAGAATGGCGGTTCCGATCCGCATGGTATAATTAACAATCAGGGATGAAAAAGCACCCGGGAAAATATGTTTGAAAATAATACTGGAATTCTTTACACCGATCGACCGGGCGGCCTCCACATAGAGATTCTGCTTAAGCGACAGCATCGATCCACGCATAATCCGGGCAAAAGACGGGATCCCGAAAATCGCCACCGCAATCAGGACATTCTCCAGACCCGGGCCTAATATCGCCACAATCGCAATTGCCAGGATAATATCCGGAAAGGAAAACATCACATCACAGATTCTCATCATGATCCGGTCCGGCAGGCCGCCGAAATAACCGCTCAGCAAGCCTAAAACCGTTCCGGATAAAGCAGCAAAGGTAACTGCTGACAGCGAAACAGTAAGTGACAGCCGTGCTCCCACCATCACCCGCGATAAGATATCACGGCCAAATTCATCCGTGCCGAACAGATGTCTGGCGGAGGGAAGCTGTAAAAGGCTCTGATAATCAAACTCATGGGCTCCGTATGGCGCCAATACCTCGCCTGACAACACCAGCATAAGGAGAAACAAAATATAAATCAAGGCCGCAACCGAAGTTTTACGGGCGGTAAATTTCTTAACAAAGATTCTAAACGGACTGTTATTATTCAACTTTCGTCACCCCCCACTCTAATCATAACGAATCTTCGGATTCATTACGCCGTACAATACATCCACAATCAGGTTAATCATAATAAACTGAAAGGAAAATATCATCAGTTCGGCCTGAATCACGGTATAGTCCCGGAAATTAATGGAATCAATCAGCAGTCTTCCCAGCCCCGGAAGACTGAAAACGCTCTCGACAACAACAGAGCCGCCAAGCAGGAAGCCAAACTGCAGGCCGATGACCGTCATGACCTGAACCATGGAATTACGCAGGGCATGTCTGGTAATGACTTCAAATTCATTCAGCCCCTTGGCCCGGGCGGTTCTGATATAGTCATTTCGCAGTGTTTCAATCATCTCGGAACGGGAGAATCTGGCTATCATGGCCATAATTCCGGCTCCCAGAGTAATTGACGGCATGATAAAACTCTTCCACGTCTCAAGGCCACCCGTCGGCAGCCAACGTAAATTTACGGAAAACAGCTGCATCAGCATCAGTCCGGTCCAGAATGAAGGCAGCGAAATACCGATAACCGCTACCAGCATGCCAATATAATCCGGCCACCGGCCCCTGAATACAGCGGAAAAAATACCGATCGTCAGACCGATGATGAGAGCCCAGCCCATGGATGAAAAGGCCAGCAGAATCGTCGGCTTATAGCGCGGCAGCAGCATATTGGCAACAGCGTCACCAGTTTTTAAGGATGTTCCCAGGTCACCGGTCAGGATACCTTTTATGTAGTCCACATACTGAATCAAAATCGGTTTATTAAGTCCCATGTACTCTCTGAGAAGCTCCACTTCTTCGATGGTTGCATCTACTCCTGCGACCAGCCTTGCCGGATCACCGGGAATAAGCCGGATAAACAAAAATACGACAAATGAAACCACAATCAGCAGCGGAATGGTTTCGAGAAGCCTCTTAATCAAATATCTCCCCACAAAATCAACCCCCGTTTCTATTTTTAATTCACATTGACAGGAAGCCGAAGCCTCCTGCCAATGTGGAATTGCACGTTCCCTGTTTTATTTGAGACCTACCTCTTTTAAGTCCACGCCGCTTCCGGACGAGGATAATTTAGCTCCGGTCACCCGGCTGTTCATTGCCAGCAGAGACTGGTCGACGCCCATAAACACCCAGACGGCATCATTCCAGATTTCGTCCTGAGCAATCTTGTAGTATTGATACTGTTGCTCAAAAGCAGTGGAGGCATTACCGTTGTTGATTGCCTCGTCCAGGGTCAGATTCTTATAGTAGTTGGTATTGGCACCGGTCGGCGGATACATTTCCGAATGGAAGGTGCTTCTGATGGCATTATCCGGATCCATTGCCGACCAGCTTACATACCACATCTGCAGTTCAGTTGTCTCCGGGGTGGTGTCATACACCTTGGTTGACAGGGTTCCCTCTTCCAGCGGCATCACATTCAGTTTCACTCCGATCAGCGACAGCTGCTGCTCGATAAAATTCATCCCTCTGACGGTCTCACTTTCGGTATTCCCCCAGATGGTAGCTTCAAAACCATCGGGATATCCGGCTTCGGTCAGCAGTTCTTTGGCTTTTTCAATGTTGTAGGCATATTCCTCATGCTCCACATAATAAGGCAGCACCGGAGACATTGCCGAATTCAGCTTATTGCCGTAACCGCCTTTTACAACAGCAATAAAGGCATCTTTATCGATCGCATAATTCAGCGCCTGGCGAACCCTGACATCATCGAATGGTTCTACATTCTGGTTCATGGTTACGTACCGGCATACCGTAGAATCTCTGACTTCCAGAACCAGATCACTGTTGGCTTCGATTTTAGAAACCATTTCATTTGGCATCGGATAGATGATATCTGCTTCTCCGGTCTCCAGCATTGCAACCCGGGTACCGTTCTCCGGAACAAACTTAAAGGTAATCGTATCAACCTGAATCTGATCGGCATTGCGCCAGTCAGGATTCTTTTCAACGGTCATATGATCGCCTTCCACCCACTCGACAAAACGGAACTGACCGGTTCCGACCGGGTTCTTGGGAAGCTTGTCCTCATTCTCAAGAGCGGCTGGAGATATGATCCGAAATGCTTCGAGACGGCTTAAGAAAGCCATATACGGCTGACGCAGTTTCACCTCAAGGGTATAATCATCCAGAATATTGATCTCCTCTGCATAGCTGAATGTCCTGGCCTGACGAAGGGCTTTATCCGGATTCATGACCCGATCAATGTTTGCTTTTACAACCTCTGCGGTCAGCAGTTCACCGTCATGGAACGTTATTCCTTCCTTTAGCTTAAAGGTATATACCAGTGCATCATCGGAAATCTCATAACGCTCCGCCAGATTTGGTACCAGATTCAAATCATCGTCATATCTCACAAGGCTTTCATACATAATCTCATTCACACTGTTCGTCAGTGAATCCCGTGAAGCATGGGTGTCAAGGGTAATGAAATTATTGTTTACGGCGATCACCAGATTCCTGCCGTTGCCGGAATCGGTTGCCGCTCCGGTGCCGGCTGGGGCATCAGATGGTGCCTGGGTACCTTCGGCGGCCGGACCTCCCGCGGAAGTCTGGGTTGCCGTCTGGCCTGCATTGCCGCCGCATCCTGCCAAAACAAGTGCTGACGCAAGTACAAGTGCTGTGATGTGTTTCATTTTCATAATATCCTCTCCTTTTTTCTTTATATAAAAACGCGGTTGCGTTTTTCTCCTCCCTGATTATATCTGCAGATTGCTGAAAAAATCCTCGGCGGCCAGCATGCCCGCTCCTGCTGCACTGCCTCTGCCGTTAAAAGCAGAAAGCTTAATACTGAAGGTATTCCGCAGATATTCAAACAGAAAATTATGATAGTAGGTATCGCAAATTTCTTTATACAGGTTATTGTTCATATCGTTGATCATGTCACCGGATAAGATGACCGTGTCAGGGTTGTAAGAGCAGACGACGGTATCAATTGCCATCGCGGCGTAGGTGACGAACCGGTTGACGATCCGTTCCGCCCACTTATCCTTTCTGGTATCGGGCGAAAGCAGTTCTTCGATGGTTTTAATCGAAGAAACCTTTCTGGCCTCCTGCAGTAAAAATCCTTTGGCAATGTTGGTCTGCAGGCAGCCGATCTTGCCGCAGCTGCACAAGGTGCCGTTCACATCCTGAGTGATGTGCCCAAGCTCACCGGCACTGTTTGACACCCCCCGGTATATCTGGCCGTTCACGATCAGGGCCGATCCCAGGCCGTTGCCAAAGTACAGGGATACCGCAATCTCCGAAGCCATGGCATTGCCCTTCATATATTCGGCATAAGCCGCTGCTTTGATGTCATTGTCAAGAACACAGTTAATGCCGGAGATCTCTTCCATCATCTGCTTGATCGCCGCATTCTGCCATCCGGTCTGGGCGGCAAATCGGACCACGCCGTTTTGATAATCAATAATTCCGGGCATGGCGATACCGATGCCGGCCAGCCGGTTCTTATCCAGCTTCTGCCTGGTAAAGACATCATCTACTTCCCGGTTGACCAGATGACACAGTTCCACCGGCTCCAGCTGCTCTGCCGCTAAGCTGTGAAAAGACAAAATGTTGGACTTCTCATCCAGAATCGCGATCTTAAGCTTCTCACCGGTGTACTCTGCCCCGGCAGTCAGCAGACTCTGCTCTTTCAGCGTGATCAATTTGGTTTTACGCCCCACTCCTGCGGATTCCTGTTCCAGCTCCTCCAGATAGCCATCTTCAAAGAGCTTTGGCAGGATGCGGGAAATACTGGGAATGCTAAGGCCTGTCAGATCAGCAATATCATTTCTTGACAGCGGGTAATTCTTCCGGATCACATCCAGAACACTTTTGAAACTGTTACTTTTCACATCTGATCGAATGGTCTTAGACCGCATTTTGTAACCTCCATTTATTTTATCATAAAAATAATGATACCAGTAAATTGGATGAATTGCACTAATTTTATTTTCAATTAACATATTTTATGTATTTATTGTATATAGTTATTTTTATCAATAGTATAATATTTTGGCTAATCTGTCAAGAGTTTTTTGTCATATCAACATAAAAGAGTGTAAAGCCCCTGATCACTCAACAGACCTTACACCCTACATTATATTTTCTATGCTTTATTTACCTGCTAAGCCCGCGTCTGGAATCTCTGACTCAGTTCATTGCCTAAAATCATCTTCGCCACATATCTTACATCCCCTGTCATCAGCACGGTTCCATCTTCCTTAATTTCAATTTCCATTATCCCACCCGGCATTTCCACATAAGTCTTCGGTTCCACCAGGCCCATTCGGTAAGCCACACCGGCCGCCGCACAGCAGCTGGTACCGGAAGCCAGGGTATATCCGGCTCCTCGTTCATAAGTTTCAATCTGGATATGAGTACGGTCAATGACATTCATAACCGTCGTGTTGGTCCGTTCCGGGAAATACTCCGCCGTTTCCGAATAGCGGCCAATCCGGCTGACGATCCGTTCTGAAATCTCCTTTAATAAAATAACACAGTGGGGATTTCCAATCGATACGCAAGTCACCTTATAAGGAAGATCATGAAATATCATGGTCTCATCAATTACTTCCCGGCGTTTTCCGGTCACCGGAATCTCATCACTCCAAAAAGAAAGTTTTCCCATGGACACCGTCAGTCTCCCGCCGCTTTCATTTAGAAAATGCACCTCCACCGGACCACCTGCCGTCTGGAGCGTTACCCGCTTTTTCTCCACATATCCGGTATCCTTCATATATTTAGCAAATATCCGGATTCCATTACCGCTCTTCTCCGCCAGGCTGCCATCCGGATTCCAGATTCGTACATCAATACTGTCCTCCTGAAACAGCGGGCCTTCCAGAAGTCCGTCTGCACCCACCCCAAAATTCCGGTTACAGATCAGTCTTACCCGCTCTTCATTTAAGGGAAACGGATTCCTTTCCCGATCATAAATCAAATAGTCATTTCCCAGACCATGATATTTCTCCACGATAATATTCATGAAACTTCCTCCTCCATTTACGGTCATTCATTGATGCCCGCATTTCTCTTCCCTTCTATTAAACCATCACTTTTCTAAATATAATATCAAAAAAATGCTTTCTCTATTGCAAAAAGTGCCTTATAATAAAAAGTAAATAAAAATGAAAGGAATTAACATCATTGAGCGCCTTAACCTCCACTTATGATAAACGCGGCTACCTGACTGAGGATTTTCGCCTGTTTCATCTGAACGATATCGGCACACAGGAACTGGCCTTTCACTATCATGACTTTGATAAGATCATTATTTTTCTTTCCGGGAGCGTAACCTACCTGATCGAAGGGCGAACCTACGAACTTCAGCCTTATGATATTATATTCGTAAACCATAACGAAATTCACCGTCCTTTGATTGATATGGCGATTCCTTATGAGCGGATTATCGTTTACCTCTCGCCCCGCTTTTTGTCCGCTTATCAAACGGATGCGTATGATTTAAGTCTGTGTTTTCGAAAAGCCCGTACGACTCACGCTCATGTCCTGCGGATGAAGCATCCGGCCAAACGCAGTTTGTTTCAGACGATGAAGCGCCTGGAAGCCGCCAGCACCGATTCCGGCTATGCGGGTCCGCTTTTCTGCCAGGTACTGTTTCTGGAGTTTATGATCCAGTTGAACCGGCTGTTCCTGAACCAGAAGCTGGATTACCCGGATACCAGCTCTTCCGACCGGCGGATCCTGGCGGTTATGGAATATATCAACCAGAACCTGGCGGAAACACTGGATGTGGATAGTCTGGCCGACCGCTTTCATTTCAGCCGCTATCACCTGATGCGTCTGTTCAAACAGGAAACCGGTTATACCATCGGTCATTACATCAGCAGCAAACGGCTCCTGGCCGCCCGGGAACTGCTTTCCACCGATCTGCCGGTAACCGAAATCTGCTTTCGGTGCGGGTTCCGGAATTACTCCACTTTTTCCCGGGCATACAAGGCTGAATTTAAGGAAAGTCCGCGGCTTACCCGCTCCATTTTAGAACGAAACTTATAACGATTTACCTTGAACTTTTTCCTGTATCTGGTATAATAATAGACATCGTGTATTCTTTACAAAGACACTTGTTTTCATGTCAAAGATAACGGATGCACAATTAAGACCAGGAGGAATATTATGAAACTGAAAAAGGTATTTGCATTAGCGATGACCGCTTGCATGGGGATCAGCCTGCTTAGCGGCTGTGGAAAAAGTGATTCCGGCTCCAAGGCTGCTGCCGGCGGCGAAAAAGTAATTAAGATCGGTGTCTTTGAACCGACTACCGGTGAGAATGGAGGCGGTGGCTTCCAGGAAGTATTGGGCATGCGTTATGCCAATGAGATGCACCCCACCGTAACCATCGGCGGTGAAGAATACAAAATTGAATTATTTGAAGTAGACAATAAATCCGACAAGACCGAAGCTGTCAATGCGGCCCAGAAACTGGTCAGCGAGAAAGTTTCTGTGGTTCTTGGAAGCTATGGTTCCGGTGTATCGATTGCTGCCGGCCAGATTTTTGCTGATGCCAAGATCCCGGCGATCGGTGCTTCCTGTACCAACCCGCAAGTTACTCAGGGCAATGACTTCTATTTCCGGGTTTGCTTCCTGGATCCGTTCCAGGGAACGGTTATGGCCAACTATGCAACGGACAATGGCGCTGCCACGGCCGCTGTTATTACGCAATTAGGCGATGACTACTCCTCCGGCCTTGGTTCTTTCTTTAAGAATGCCTTTATTGAACTGGGCGGCACGGTTGTCAGCGAAGAGCAGTTCCAGACCAACCAGACTGACTTTAAGGCGATTTTGACCAACATTAAAGCGCAGAATCCGGATATTATCTTTGCCCCGTCTTCCATTACCACTGCGCCGCTGATTATCAAGCAGGCCCGTGAGCTTGGCATTACCGCTACGATTGCTGCCGGCGATACCTGGGAGAATTCAACGATTATTGAAAATGCCGGCGATTCCGCCAACGGCGTTGTGATCTCCACTTTCTTTGATGAAGCGGAACCGGCGAATGATGAGGCTGCTGCCTTTATCACCGGCTTTAAAACTTACTTAAAAGAGAACAAACAGGAGGAGATCATTCCGGCTGTTTCCGCACTTGGTTATGATGCTTACCTGTGTGCATTAAAAGCAATTGAAGATGCCGGTTCGACCGATGGCACTGCCATCCGTGATGCATTGGCAAAAGTCTCCATCGACGGTGTGACCGGAAGCATTTCCTTTGATGAGAACGGCGATGCGAATAAAGATATGGCCTTTATCAAAACCATTGCAGACGGACAGTTTAAGTTCCTGACCACTACTACCGTAAAATAAACATAGTTCCCGTACTAGGATCCAACGAGTGGAGACAGTGATGTTCCCCACTCGTTCTTCCATTTTTTCAACTATTCCCGATAAAAGAAAAAGGAGATTTTCCCATGAGTTTGTCAACCTTTTTACAACAATGTCTGACCGGTATTTCCCTGGGCGGGGCCTATGCCCTGATTGCCATCGGCTATACCCTGGTATACGGCATTTTGCGCCTGATCAATTTTGCTCATGGCGATATCTTTATGATGGCCGGCTATTTTATGATTTTTGCCATGTCCAGCTTTCCCTGGTTTATTGCCATTCCCCTTGTATTCCTTGCAACGATCCTGTTAGGTGTGACCATTGAGCGGATTGCTTACCGTCCGCTGCGTACCGCCCCCAGAATGTCCGTCATGATTTCCGCCATTGGCGTTTCTTATCTGCTGCAGAACCTGGCAACCTATCTGTTCACAGCATTGCCAAAGGGTTATCCGGAGATTCCCTTCTTGAAGAAAATTTTCCAGATCGGCGGTTTATCCGCTTCTCTGGTTACCTTTTTAACCCCGGTTCTGACCTTGATTATTGTCTATGTCTTAATTGTTCTGATTAACAAGACCAAGATCGGTATGGCCATGCGGGCGGTATCCCGGGATTATGATACGGCATCGCTGATGGGCATTAAGATCAACCGGGTGATTACCTTTACCTTTGCCGTTGGCTCTGGGCTGGCGGCTGTCGGTTCGATTTTGTACTTTACCGACCGGATGACCGTATTCCCCTTTTCCGGCTCTCTGCCCGGTTTAAAATGCTTCGTAGCGGCTGTATTCGGCGGTATCGGCAGCATTCCGGGAGCGGTCATCGGCGGCTTTATTCTGGGACTTGGTGAAACCGCACTGGTTGCCATGGGTTTCTCTACTTTTAGTGATGCGTTCACCTTTATCCTGCTGATTGTGATTCTCCTGATTAAGCCGACCGGCTTGTTCGGCGAGAAAACCACGGAGAAAGTGTGAGGTGACGGCGATGAAGAAAAACAAAATCTATACGTTGCTTGCTCTGTTAGCTGCCATCGGCCTGTTGGCGTTCTTACAAGCCAATCGCTCGGAATACAGTTATCAGATCTCGATTATGGAACGCAGCGCGATCTATGCTGTCGTTGCTGTGTCCATGAACCTGCTGACCGGTTTTACCGGGTTATTCTCTTTAGGTCAGGCCGGATTTATGGCGATTGGGGCTTATGTGGTTGCCATTCTGACCATTCCGGTGGAAAACCGGGCCAGTGTGTATTATGTGGATGGTATTTCTCCGGCGATTGCCAATCTGTCGTGTCCTTTCTGGCTGGCGTTGATCCTTGCCGGCGTGGTGGCGGCCGGAATTGCTGCCTTGATCGGTATTCCGGTACTGCGCTTGAAAAGTGACTACCTGGCGATTGCTACCCTGGGCTTTTCGGAGATTATCCGGGCGGTTATTTCCGCCCCACAGTTAAATCAGATTACAAACGGTTCTTATGGTCTGAAAAATATTCCGGGCTTTCCCAATCTGTTTGTGGCCTTCGGACTGTGCGCCCTTTGCATTTTAGTCATGGTATTGCTGATCAATTCTTCCTATGGCCGGGCTTTTAAAGCCTTGCGGGAGGATGAGATTGCGGCTCAGGCAATG
>Ga0154002_1000338_pt1 | contig 13516 bp, 15 predicted proteins | sample TSNY086MetaG_FD_102276 | JGI IMG/M metagenome (GOLD analysis project Ga0154002, IMG submission 102276) | Attine ant fungus gardens microbial communities from New York, USA - TSNY086 MetaG | ecosystem: Host-associated > Fungi > Mycelium > Unclassified | place: USA: New York, Robert Cushman Murphy... | reverse complement strand
TATTACTCTTACAACACCATAAATCGCTCCGGAGAACATTTAAAGTCTTCCACCATTCCCATTTACGGAGAAGCCGGCAGGATCATCGGTCTTATCTGCATCAACTTATATCTGGACTCTCCTCTTTCTGAAATATTAGAGTCTCTTTCTATGAAAAAGGATTCTCCCGAGTTGAATGAACACTTTTCAACCAATGTTAATGATACCATTATGAATCTTGTTACGGAGGCCAGAAATCAGGTAATGTTCAACAGTAATATCCCTGCTGTTAACAGGAATAAAGTATTAATTGAGGTACTCTATGAACAGGGCGTATTTAATATGAAAGATTCCGTTCTGCATGTTTCGGAAATTCTGGGGATATCAAGAAATACCGTTTATCTGCATTTGCGAAATTTAAAAAAGCAAACATCATCAGAGGGATGAGCAGATTAGAAAGAAAAAAGGATAGTGATACATTAATTGCATTGTATCACTATCCCTTAACTATGATTTTACATTCTTCAAAACCAGGTTCTCGCCAACCGTCTCGCCATTCACCTGAATCGTAAATCTGGCGATATTGAATCCTTCCAAAAAGGTATTCGCCACTGCCTGAAGCTTTAATTCCTGGTTATCTTTCGGAAACTGGCTCAGATTCAAAATCCCGTGCTCCGGATAAGAATTATCGATCTCCATTCCCGGAACCACCACTGCCCCCGGGCCTACTTCCTCCACTTTTCCCTCAGTTTCCAGGCTAAGTGAAGTCGTACCTTCCGCCAGCACTCCTGCCTCAATCAATAAATCCACCACCGCCTGGGGGGTCATCTCTTCAATCCCCTCCATCGCATAGGTCAAACCGGTACCCTCACTATTCAGCTGGTACACTGCCAAAATCTCCAGGTTCGGCGCGTTGGGATCCGGGGTTTTATCAGCAATTCCATTTGTTGCCTGGGTCTGCTTCACTTCCCCTGTTTTATTCTTCTCAGTAGTCGGTGTACATGCCACCAGTGATAATACCATCATCACTCCAATGAAACTCATCATTGCCTTTTTCATATGATATAGTGCCTCCTCATTTCTTTTGTATCTGTCGAAACCACCGGTTCAGTTTATTCAGTGCCTTCACCAGGCTCATTGTCTCGTCAGGGGTCAGTTCTTTTAATACTGCGTCGATCATCTGACGGTGGAATTCCTTATGCTGTTCGTATGCTTTTTTTCCTTTTGCCGATAAAGAGATATAGACGACCCGCCGGTCTTCCTCCCCCCGCTCCCGGTTGACATAGCCTTTTTTTACCAGGCTGTTCATGGCAATCGTCAGCGTGCCTACCGTCACCGATAATTCCTTGGCGATCATAGACATATTCTTGGGTGTGCCTACGCCGATTGCCTGAATCACATGCATATCGTTATTGGTGATATCAGTAAACTCCTGCGTAATAATAGCCTGCTGCTCGATGTCCATCACATCGTGGAACAGGTTCACCAATACATCATTCAAAGTTTCATAAGTATCCACTTTTTTCCCCCGTTTTATTTATGAAGACAAAAGCTTCTTCATGATTATACATGATTTCTTTTTGTAAGACAACTATTTAATCCTTAGAAAATTCTTACAAAAAAGAGCTTAACACAATACTGGCGGCAACGCCCGCCGCAGTTGCCAGCAATGCTCCCGGCAATGCATATCGTGTTTTTGTCACTTTTACAGATCCAAAATAAATACTAAGACAATAAAAAAGCGTCTCGGTACAACTCATTAAAATGGATGCCGCCATGCCGATCAATGAATCCGGACCATATTTGGCAAAAATATCTAATACCAGGCCAGTCGCTGCCGAATTGGAAATCATCCGCACCAGCGTCAGTGGAATCAACTCTTTCGGAACATGGAGCCATGCCGCCGGTGCGGCCAGCCAGCCGGCCAATGCATCCAGAAAACCGGAGGCCCGCAATACCCCCACCGCTGTCATCAGGCCGATCAGAGTTGGCAGAATACCTGCCACCGTCTTCATCCCCGCTTTTGCCCCATCCAGAAAGTCATCAAATACCGGACGCCCGGACAGTAATCCAAAGCCAATGAGATAGCAGATCACAAACGGAATCATATAGCGGGATAACCATACCAGGATCATCGATCCACCACCTTACAGAACACCACTGCTGCCAGGGTGGAAATGGTGGTCGCCACGAGAGCCGGTCCCACCACCGCCATCGGATTGGCTGAACCATACTGGCTCCGGTAAGCAATCATATTCATCGGAATCAATTGCAGGGAAGAAATATTTAAAATCAAAAACGTACACATTTCATTGGTCGCAATATGCCGGTTCTCACCCCCGGGCTGCAATGCTTTCATTGCTTCCAGTCCGGCCGGCGTCGCCGCCCAGCCAAGCCCTAACATATTGGCAATCATATTGACCGATATCGGCCGCCTGGCCGGATGATCCTTCGGTAAACGGGGAAACAGAAAATTAAGGACCGGCCCCATTTTCTCCGTCAGCCATTCCAGTAATCCGGCCTTATTGCCAACTTCCATAATTCCGCTCCAGAAGGACATGATCCCCAGCATCGTAATGCCCAGCATCACCGCCTCCCTGGCCGAATCAATCAGACCTTGGGTGGCAGCATCCAGCGTGCCATGCAGCGTCGCCCAAACCATCCCCACAATAATCATAAAACTCCACAGATAGTGCAACATATGTCCTGCTATCCTTACGTTTTCATTCCTTGTTTCAATCTATGGAGCTTTTCCGGTATTTATGTTATGCAAATGCCGCATCTCCCACTAAATCCTTCATAACGGCATCGACGGTTTCAATCCGGTTCGCCCGGTAAGCATTGCTGCCACAGAACAGCAGGGCATGATCCAGATCCCCTTCCGCCGCATTGGAAAGGGCTTTGGTGATGCAGTAAGGAGTCGTGGCCGGATTACATTTCTCCAGACACAGATAACAGTGTTCCACCTTTTGCCGCTGCTCCCTGACCAAATCCAGAAAAACATTCTTAATCGCCCGGCCCGGCATTCCGACCGGACTTTTGGTGATCACAATATCCTCTTTCCTGGCATCGATATACGCCTGCTTATAGACCGTCGGCGCATCGCATTCCTCCGTCGTGACAAACCGGGTTCCAACCTGAACTCCGTCTGCCCCCAACTCGATGGCATGCTCTACATCCTCATGAGTATAGATTCCGCCGGCCACCACTACCGGGATATGACGGCCATATTTTTCTTCATAGCCTTTTACGATTTTTATAATCTCGCAAATTTCCCGGTCATACTCCGGCTGCTGATAAGTGGCCGGAACGTCCTGGGTATCGGCACCATATCCGGTCAGCTGCTCCGGGGTAAAGCCCAGATGACCGCCGGCCAACGGGCCTTCGATCACCACCAGATCGGGAACCTTCTGATACTTCCGGTCCCACATCTTACAGATGACCATTGCCGATTTGGCCGTTGATACGATCGGGGCAATCTTCGTTTTTGCTCCTTTTACCAGCTCCGGCAGATTCACCGGCAGTCCGGCTCCGGAGATAATGATATCGGCTCCGGCTTTCACTGCTTCTTTAACGTACAAGGCATAATTCTTGGTTGCAACCATAATATTAAAACCGATAATTCCTTCCGGTGCAATCTTTCTGGCTTTTTCAAATTCGCTTCCGATTGCCCGCAGGTTTGCTTCCAGCGGTGCCTTTAAAAAGTCGGGATCGCGAAATCCCACCTGGGCTGTGGAAATCAAGCCAATTCCGCCGGCTTTTGCGACTGCTCCGGCCAGCGAGGACAGGCTGATACCAACGCCCATCCCGCCTTGGATAATCGGATATTTTGCGACCAGGTCGCCAATAACCAAAGATTTTAACTTACTCATCACATTCTCCTAAATCGCTCATATCGTTGTTCACGAATTGACTCTTTTGATTTATTCTCATATTGCATCAGGAAACGCTGAAGATTCTGTCTCATTGCCGCTGCCAGTACCGGCACATTGGCCGCACAGGCCGGTTCCGGTTCCGGAATCACTGCTTCAATCAGCTTCATCTCATACAAATCGGCGGCGGTAATCTTCATTACCTTTGCCGCATCCGCTGCCTTCTTGCTGTCCTTCCACAAGATGGAAGCAAAGCCTTCCGGCGACAGAATGGAATAGATGGCATTTTCCATCATCCACACTTCATTGGCTGTCGCCATCGCCAAAGCGCCGCCGCTGCCGCCTTCACCGATGACAATGGATACCACCGGCACCGTCAAATCAGACATTTCCAACAGATTCCGGGCAATTGCCTCGCCCTGGCCCCGCTCCTCGGCTTCCAGTCCACAGAAAGCTCCCGGCGTATCCACAAAGCAGATAATCGGCCGGCCAAAGGTCTCCGCCTGCTTCATCAGGCGCAGCGCCTTGTGGTAACCTTCCGGAGAAGGCATGCCAAAATTACGCTTGATATTTTCCTTGGTATTCTTTCCTTTTTGCTGTCCGATCACCGTCACCGGAATTCCCTGAAAGGAAGCAATCCCGCCGACTATGGCACCGTCATCACCAAAGTTACGGTCACCATGGAATTCCATAAAGTCGCCAAACAGTTCCTGGATATAGTCGCACGCCGTTGGCCGCTCTGCATTACGGGAAAGCAACACAATATCCCAGGCGGATTTTCCACCATCTCCGGAAATATGGGGTGGGTTATCCACAATGTTCTGCCGGCTGTCCCCATCGTTTTCCCATGCCGCCAATCGGTTTGGGTCCGATTTCTGATGCAGCTTCAAAATCGCCGCCAGAGTCTCTTTTTGTTCACTGCGCGGCACAATTTTGTCAACAAATCCATGCTCCAGCAAAAACTCCGCCCGCTGGAATCCTTCCGGCAGCTTCTGGCCGATCGTTTGCTGAATGACCCGGGGCCCGGCAAAACCAATCAACGCATTTGGTTCCGCAATAATAATATCACCCAGCATGGCAAAGCTGGCGGTCACACCACCGGTGGTCGGATCCGTCAGAACGCTGATAAACAGCTGCCCGGCTTTTTGATGACGTTTCAATGCGGCCGAGGTCTTGGCCATCTGCATCAGGGACACGATGCCCTCCTGCATTCTGGCACCGCCGGAACAGGCGAAGATGATCACCGGCAGCTGCTCTGCTGTGGCCCGCTCGACCATTGTGGTGATCTTTTCGCCAACCACATACCCCATACTGCCCATCAGGAACCGGGCATCACAAACACCAATCGCCGTCTTTTGTCCCAGAATGCTGCCGCAGCCGGTGACAATTGCCTCATTCAGCTGGGTCTTCTCTTTGGCCACCGCCACCTTTTTCTCATAACCGGGAAAGTTCAGGGGATTGGAAACGTCCATTTCCTTGTTCCATTCTTCAAAGGTTTCTTCATCCAGCATCATTTCGATGCGGCGGTATGCATGCACCCGAAAATATCCGTCACATTTGGGACAGACATAAAAGTTGTTCTTTACGTCCTCAACATAGATCGGATTTCCACACTTATTGCACTTCTTCCAAAGACCATGAGGAATATTCGGCTCTTCTTTTACCGGGCCCTCTTTCTTTGGTACCTTATATTTGGTATCAATTAAGGTGTATGTTTTTTTAAACATATTTTTTAACATAAGCATTTCTCCAGTCCTTTACTTACAAAACTCCGGAAAATGGGTCGGAATAAAATGTGTGTCGGTATCGCCGTCCTGATAGGCCGGATGACTGAGGATCTCGAACTGGAAATCCAGGTTTGTATCAATTCCCTCAATAACTAATTCACCAAGAGCACTGCGCATCTTGGCAATCGCTTCTTCCCGGTCCTTGCCATGGACAATCAGCTTCATTAACATGGAATCATAATTGGCCGGAACCTTATAGTCATTATAAATATGCGTATCCACCCGCACCCCGTTGCCGCCCGGCACGTGGATATTGGTAATCAGGCCCGGACATGGCCGGAAGTTCTTCGCCGGATCCTCTGCATTGATCCGACACTCGATCGCATGACCCTGCAGCCGGACCTCCTCCTGGGTGACACTTAGCTTTTCGCCTGCTGCCACCCGGATCTGTTCTTTGATCAAATCCAGACCGCTGACCATCTCGGTAACCGGATGCTCCACCTGGATTCTGGTATTCATCTCCATGAAATAGAAATTTTTATTCTTATCCAGCAAGAACTCAATCGTGCCGGCATTCTCGTAACCTACGGCTTGCGCTGCCCGCACTGCAGTCTCGCCCATCTTCTTACGCAGCTCAGGGGAAATCGCCGGTGACGGAGACTCTTCCAGCACCTTTTGATGGCGGCGCTGAATGGAACAGTCACGCTCCCCCAGATGAATCACATTGCCATGCTGATCGGCCATAATCTGGAATTCAATGTGTCTGGGCTTTTCGATATACCGCTCCAGATACATGGTATCATCGGAAAATCCTTTGACCGACTCCATCTGGGCGTTCTGGAAGTTAGCCACAAAATCTTCTTCCTCATGAGAGATTCGCATTCCTTTTCCGCCGCCGCCGGAGGACGCCTTAATCATCACCGGAAAGCCAATGGTCTTCGCCAGTTCCAACGCTTCCGCGGCCGTACGAACCGGCTCTTTGCCGCCTGGCACTACCGGAACACCGGCCTCCATCATCGTCTTCCGGGCCGCTGATTTGTTGCCCATCCGGTTGATAATATCCGCTGACGGACCAATAAAAGTAATATTACATTTTTCGCATAATTCAGCAAAGCGGGCATTTTCCGACAAAAATCCGAATCCCGGGTGAATGGCCTCCGCCTTTACGACTACCGTTGCGGCCAGAATCCGCTCCATATTCAGATAACTTTGACCGGATGATGCCGGTCCGATACAGATAGCTTCATCCGCCAGGAGAGTATGCAGGCTGTCCCGGTCTGCTTCCGAATATACCGCTACCGTCTTAATGCCCATTTCCCGGCAGGCCCGGATAATTCTGATGGCAATTTCACCGCGGTTGGCAATTAATATTTTATCAAACATTGGCACTCCTTACTCTTTCCTTATTGTCCAATCATAAACGTTAATTCTGCCACTACCGCCACTTTTCCTTCTGCATTGGTAGCAGTTGCCTTGCCGATGCCCACCGGACCTTTTTGCCTGATAATCTCACATTCCAGTTTCAACCGGTCGCCCGGAACTACCTTCTGTTTGAATTTGGCACTGTTGATCGCGCCAAAGTAAGCGGTTTTTCCCTTATTTCCCTCCACACTTAAGATTGCTACTGCTCCTACCTGCGCCAGCGCCTCGATCATCAGCACCCCAGGCATCACCGGTTCCTGCGGGAAATGGCCGCTAAACTGCGGTTCGTTGTAGGTGATTGATTTATATCCCACGGCCCGGATCCCCGGTTCCAGCTCTTCAATACAGTCAATCAGCAAAAATGGATGCCGATGAGGAATGATTTCCTGAATTTCCTTAATTCCTAATCTCATGATGTTCTCCTCTTAAAAACAGCTTATCTAATGCGGAATAATGGCTGGCCATATTCGACGATATCCTCATTATTTACCAGCACACCTTCCACCACGCCGTCAAATTCGCTTTCAATCTCATTCATCAGCTTCATTGCTTCAATAATTCCCAGAACCTGGCCCTTCTTCACATGGTCGCCATTTTTAACAAACGGTTCTGCATCGGGTGAGGAAGCGTTGTAAAAGGTTCCTACCAGCGGCGATGTCACCACATTGTCAGATCCGATATTGATGGATTCTGTCTGGACGATCATCGGTGTGTCCACGGCCTGGACGGTCTGGGACAAGCTGATTCCCGGAGCCGATGCCGACTGCATCACATACTCTTTATTCTTTTTCTTTAAAACCAGCTTTTGATTGCCTTCCTCATATTCAAAACTGGTCAGTCCATTTTCTGATACTGCCTCAATTAGTGTTACCATATCTTCAATTGTCATATCCCCGGCCTCCTAAGCCTCGAATTTCTTGACTAACAAGGTTGCATTGTGTCCGCCAAATCCCAGGGAGTTGCTGATGGCACAATTCACATCCATCGCCACACCGTCACCTTTGGTATAATCCAGATCGCATTCCGGATCGCTGTTCACCAGTCCGACGGTTGCATGAACGTAACCTTCCTGAATGGATTTGACACAAGTAATGAACTCCACCCCGCCAGCGGCTCCTAATAAATGTCCTATCATAGATTTTGTCGAGTTTATCTTCACTTTATACGCATGATCACCAAGAGCCATTTTAATTGCCTTGGTTTCGAACAGGTCGTTGTGATGAGTACTGGTTCCGTGGGCATTGATATAGTCCACATCCTCTGACTTCAAGCCGGCATCCGCAATCGCCATTTCCATGGCTTTGGCCGCGCCGCTTCCGTCCTCGGCCGGCGATGTGATATGATAAGCATCAGCGGTTGCGCCATAGCCTGAAATCTCCGCATAAATCTTTGCGCCTCTGGCCTGGGCATGTTCCAGGGATTCCAGAATCACGATTCCGGCACCTTCGCCCATGATAAAACCGCTGCGGTCGATATCGAACGGAATGGAAGCCCGCATCGGATCGGCCGAGCTGCTTAATGCGGTCAGTGACGTAAAGCCAGCTACCCCAATCGGCGTGATACTTGCTTCGGTACCGCCGGCAACCATGACATCGGCATCGCCATACTGAATGGTGCGGTATGCTTCACCGATACAGTTGGTACCGGTCGCACACGCAGTTACGACATTAATGCATTTTCCCTTTAGACCGTACTGGATCGATACGTTGCCTGCTGCCATATTGCTGATCATCAGCGGCACCAGCAGCGGATTGACTCGCCCCGGTCCTTTTTCCATCAGCTTCTTTGATTCCCGCTCAATCGACTGTAAGCTGCCGATTCCGGAGCCGACACTGCAGCCGACCCGGAAAGGGTCTTCCTTACTCATATCCAGACCGGAATCTTCCATTGCTTCCTTTGCTGCTGCTATGGCAAACTGACAGAACAGCTCCATCCGCTTTGCTGCTTTCGGATCCATATATTCTCTGGCATCAAAGTTCTTCACCTCCGCCGCCAGCTTTGCCTTATAATCGGTTATGTCAAAGCTGGTGATTGGACCAATGCCCACAGTCTTGTTTTTCACAGAATCCCAAAATGCATCTACGCTATTTCCAATCGGGGTAATGGCACCCATGCCGGTTACAACAACTCTTCTACTCATTGTATTTCTCCTCTCTTACAATCTCACATCGCCATACCGCCATCCACACAGATGACCTGGCCGGTTATGTATCCGGCTTCCTCCGATGCCAGAAATGCCACCACATTGGCCACGTCTTTGGGCGAACCGAAACGCTTCATCGGAATGGTTTCCTTTGCTGCTTCTTTTACTGCCCCGGTTAAGACTTCCGTCATTTCCGTATCAATAAATCCCGGCGCTACCGCATTACAGGTAATGCCTCTGCTGGCCAGTTCCCGGGCGGCTGATTTGGTTATCCCGATCAGTCCGGCCTTGGATGCACAGTAATTTGCCTGGCCGGCATTTCCTATGACACCGGATACGGAAGACATGTTGATAATCCGACCGGATTTCTGTTTCAGCATCTGGCGGGATACTTGCTTCATGCAGTTAAATGCACCCTTTAAATTAGTATCGATCACTGCGTCAAATTCTGCTTCGCTCATCTTCATCAGCAGATTGTCGCGGGTGATACCGGCGTTATTTACCAGAATATCTACCCGGCCACAGGTCTTGATGACATAGCGGAAAAATTCTGCGGCTTGCTCAAATTCCGCTACATTGCACTGCACGGCTTCCGCTTTACCACCGGCATCCTCGATTATTTTTACTACTTCTTCCGCCTTTGCCGCCGATCCGTTATAATTAACGATCACCCGGGCGCCTCTGGCACCGAGCAAAATGGCGATCTCCCGGCCAAGCCCGCGGCTGGCACCGGTTACTACGGCAACTTTATCTGTTAACATCATATTTCCTCCACCACCTTGTCTATATCTTCCAGTTTCTCTATATTCAAAACCTTTGCGGTCCGATCGATCTTCTTTATAAATCCGGCCAGGGTCTTGCCCGGTCCGATTTCAATAAAAGTATCCACTCCGTCAGCCAGCATTGTCTCCACACTCTGCTGCCACTTTACGGAAGAGGAAACCTGTCTGGTCAGCAGCGGCTTGACCTCTGCCCGGTCAGTTACATAGGCGGCCGTTACATTGGCGACATAGGGAATGGCCGGCGGGTTTACGGCAACACGTTCCAGCACCTGGCCCAGCTTCTCGCCGGCACCGGCCAGCATATCGGAATGGAACGGGCCGCTGACATTTAACAGAATCGTGCGCCTGGCACCAGCCGCCTTTAATTTTTCACAAGCGGTCTCCACGGCTTCTTTCTTGCCGGAAATCACGATCTGTCCCGGACAGTTGTAGTTGGCAATCTGGACACCGGCAATATCCCCAATGACTTCCTCGATCGTCCCGGCCGCCATCGCCAGAATCGCCGCCATCGCCCCCTGTCCTGCCGGTACGGCCTCCTGCATCAGGATGCCCCGTTCTCTGACGGTAGTGATGGCATCTGCCTCACTCATCACCCCGGCGGCGCAAAGTGCGCAATATTCACCCAGACTTAAGCCGGCCGTTACATCCGGTGTTACCCCTTTACTTTCCAATACTCTGGTCATCGCAATGCTGGTGGTCACCATTGCCGCCTGCGTGTATTCGGTAATGTCCAGCTTGTCATTTTCGGTAAAACACAAGTCCGGAACAGAAAAACCCAATAACTCCGAGGCCAGGTCATAAACCTGCTTTCCGATCTCGGTCTGCTCATAGAAGTCTTTTCCCATGCCGCAAACCTGCGCTCCCTGGCCCGGATAAATAAATGCAATCTTACTCATCACTCATACCCCTTACTTTCAGTTTAACAGCGCTTGCGCCTGATCGATTATTTCCAATATGATTTCCTTACAAGTCTGCTCCCTGGCTACCATGCCGGCAATCTGGCCGGCCAAAATGGAACCGGTATTGACATCGCCTTCAACGACAGCATTGCGCAAGGATCCCAAGGTCAGATATTCCAATTCTTCAAAGCCTGTTCCTTTCGCTTCCAGCTTCACATAATCTCTGGTCATCTGGTTTCTAAGGCTCCGAACCGGGTGTCCATGGCTTCTGCCGGTAACTACCGTATCAATGTCTTTTGCTTTCAGCACACGGTCTTTATAATTCTGATGAACAATACACTCTTTAGCCACCAGAAAACGGGTTCCCATCTGTACGGCTTCTGCTCCCAGCATAAATGCGGCAGCAATGCCCCGGCCATCACCAATACCGCCGGCAGCAATGACCGGAATGGAAACCGCATCAACCACCTGCGGAACCAGGGACATGGTGGTTGCTTCACCGATATGTCCGCCGGATTCCATTCCTTCGGCGACAACAGCGTCTGCGCCATATTTTTCCATTCTCTTTGCCAGGGCAACAGAAGCCACCACCGGAATTACCTTAATACCGGCTGTCTTCCACATTTCCATATATTTTTCCGGATTTCCGGCACCGGTAGTAACTACTTTTACGTCTTCTTCCACAATCACCTTTGCCACATCATCGGCATAGGGACTTAATAACATACAGTTTACACCAAATGGCTTATCGGTTACCGCTTTTACTTTTCTGATATAATCACGGATCACTTCCGCCGGTGCATTAGCGCCGCCAATCAGTCCCAATCCGCCTGCTGCCGATACGGCTGCTGCCAGATTGTTCTCGGCGATCCAGGCCATTCCGCCCTGAATGATCGGATATTCTATTCCCAATAGTTCTGTAATTCTTGTCTTCATATCGTCCTCCAACAGCATATCAAAATAGGTGCAGGGCAATTATGCCTCCACACCTTTTGCCTTCAGGTAGTCCATAACCTGCCCTACAGTCGTCAGTTCCTGCAGATCCTCTGCCGGAATCTCAACTGAATATTCATCCTCAAGGGCCATCACCAGCTCAAACAGGTCCAGAGAATCAGCACCCAGATCATCTTTAAAAGAAGATGTCGCGGTAACGGTGTCGGCATCCACACTTAGCTGATCAGCAATGATTTCTTTCATTTTCTCTAACATGGTTTCAATCTCCTTTAAATTTAAAAAATTATTTATTTTTACGGGATACGGACCTTGGCCCGGCTTCCCGAACTACCACTCGACCAAAGCAGCACCCCAGGTAAGGCCCCCGCCAAATCCGGAAATTACGATTTTATCGCCGCGATTAAGCTTTCCTGCCCGGTTTATCTCATCTAATAAAAGCGGAATCGTGGCTGCCGATGTATTACCATATCGGTCAATGTTCATCGGGAATTTTTCCAGCGGCTGATGCAGTCGTTTGGCCACGGATTCGGAAATCCGGGAATTAGCCTGATGAAGAATAAAATACTTAACATCTTCCATATCCGTCTGTGCATCGGCAAGTACCTGTCTGATACATTTCGGAACAGTCTTAACGGCAAACATAAACACTTCCTGGCCATTCATGTAAGTATATCCATATTCCGGTATTTTACCATTTGAGAAATTCCCGCCGGTACGGGCGATACAGGAAAGCACCTCACCCCTGGTTCCGTCCGACTTCATCATCATCTTGATCAGCCCCTGCTCCTCAGCCTTTACGACTGCTGCTCCGGAAGCATCGCCAAACAAAATACAGGTCCCCCGGTCCGTCCAGTCGGTGATCTTACTTAATGTATCTGTACCGATAATCAGAGCCGTCTTATAAATGCCGGCCTGGATAAATGCCTGGGCGGTATTCAAGGCAAAAAGAAAACCGGAACATGCCGCTGCGATATCATAAGCCACGGCATTCTTAGCGCCAATTGCGGCCTGCACATCACAGGCGGCACTGGGAAAACACCGGTCAGCTGTCGATGTTCCTACTATAATAATATCAATCTCTTCGGCACTTACACCGGCATCGGCCAAGGCTCTCCGGGCTGCCTCGGCTGACATATATGTGGTGCCCATCTCCGGGTCGGCGGCAATCCGACGCGCTCGGATTCCGGTTCGGCTGGCAATCCACTCATCATTGGTATCCACTATCTTTGCCAGGTCATCATTGGTTATGACCTGCTCCGGCACATAAGAACCGGTTCCAACTATTCTGCTTGTTAACATCATTTCCAGGCTTCCTGTTCAAAATTATTTTTAATATTATTTTTATTATCAAGTATTTTGAGTTTCAAAGTATTTCTTCCTTATTCTATAAGACGTGGAGATATTTGTCAAGAAATATTTTTTGACAAGATTCTCCCTTCTGGCGATTAGAAATGCGGCTGGATGGTATTATTTTACGCATCACCTGCTTGAGGTTACCGAAGAATATGAAAAATAGCGTAGCCGCCATGCTCTTTGGCGGCTACGCCAATGGAATTATCCATAACCTATAATACTTCTTCATTTCTGACACACTTGTCGCCAACAAAGACAACTGCCCACTTCTTCAGATTATGCATCCCTTTAAATTTAGGGGAATCGTTATATCTGCCTAATTGTTCTTTCGCCGCTTCTAACTTGCGTGAAATATTTTCTGCTTTATCGTCTGCTTTTGATAAAT